>Ga0181558_10006406_pt1 | contig 10248 bp, 9 predicted proteins | sample 011ome_22_FD_133754 | JGI IMG/M metagenome (GOLD analysis project Ga0181558, IMG submission 133754) | Coastal salt marsh microbial communities from the Groves Creek Marsh, Skidaway Island, Georgia - 011507BT metaG (megahit assembly) | ecosystem: Environmental > Aquatic > Marine > Intertidal zone... | reverse complement strand
GAGTTTGCCGGGGCCCATGCCGGGGTACTCCCGAGCCGCCAGGATGTATTCGGTTTCCGGTGCGACCAGCAGGCGTTGCATTTCCAGCACCTTTCCACCGAATCGCACGCGTTGGTCAATGCTCCCGGAATAGCGCACGCCCCTCACATTTCTGTGGCCGTACTCGGTGATGGGGCCTTCCTCTCCGTCCTGCCGCATGCGTCGATCGCTGGATACATCCAGCACGGGATCCATGGCCACCTGGACGGGCCCGTCCAAGAAGAGCGCGTGCCTGTGCCACCAGGTGTCGCGGCCGCCCTCATCGGTGGGCAGGGTGCGCAGGGAGTCATAGGCGAGCGTGCCCCATTCTGCTGGAGTCGTCAGGGCCAACATGCGCCTGCCGTCCGGGAGCCTGTCCGGTACAACGATTTGCGCGGCCGCGGGCATCAGTGCGCCCATCAACAGGCAGGCGCAAAGCCACGCCATAGTTGGATGCAGCAAGGGTGGTAACGACGCACCCCCCGCCATCCATGATACCGACGACACCGACGACACCGGGACCTCAATGGGGGCGAACCGGTGCCGGGTGTTCATTTGGCGCGGGCGGATTGTGGTGCTTCGCGGTATTCGCTGTAGACCGCACGGAGCCCTTCCTCCAGATCGATGCGGTGCTTCCAGCCTAGGGCATGAATGCGGCCGCAGTCCATGAGTTTGCGCGGGGTGCCGTCGGGTTTGTCGCTGTCCCAAGCGATGGTTCCTTCAAACCCCACGATGCGCTGGATCATCTCTGCGAGCTCCTTGATGGGCAGGTCCTCACCGGTGCCGACGTTGACGAAGGGCTTTTCATCGTACTGCTCCATGAGGAAAAGGCAGGCGGCGGCCAGGTCGTCGACGTGCAGGAATTCACGGCGCGGGCTGCCTGTTCCCCAGCAGGGCACGCTGGCATCGCCCCGTTCCTTGGCCTCGTGGAATTTGCGGATGAGGGCGGGCACCACGTGGCTGTTGTTCAAGTCATAGTTGTCGCCCGGACCATAGAGGTTGGTGGGCATGGCCGAAATGAAGTTGGCCCCATACTGGTCGCGGTAGGCCTCGCAGAGCTTGATCCCGGCGATTTTGGCGATGGCGTATGGCTCGTTGGTCGGCTCCAGCGCGCCACCCAAGAGGGCATCTTCCACAAGCGGCTGGGTCGCCATTTTCGGGTAGATGCAGCTCGACCCCAAGAACAGCAGCTTCTCCACCCCGACGGAGTGGGCGGCATGGATGATGTTGGCCTCGATCATGAGGTTGTCGTACAGGAATTCCGCGCGGTACACGTTGTTGGCGTGGATGCCGCCCACCTTGGCGGCAGCGAGGAATACATGCGTGGGCCGTTCGCGCTCCATCATGGCTCGGACAGCAGCCTGGTCCCTCAGGTCGAGTTCGCTGCTCGTGAAAGTGATGGGGGCGGGCAAACCGGCGGCTTCGAGTGCGCGGCAGATGGCACTGCCAACCATACCACGGTGACCGGCTACGTAGATGCGGGAAGAGGAATTCATGGCCTCGTCAAAGATAGTTCCTTACCGCCGGGCAGCCTGACGGGCAAAGGCGTTGGACAGGGCGTTGAACGCGAGAACGAGCGAGACGATGCAGGCCCCCGGTATAAGGGCGAGGTGGGCGTGGCCCGTGAGGATGGCGCCGTAATGGTCGCGGATGAGGTTTCCCCAGCTCGGCATGGGAATTTGCGCGCCCACGCCCATGAAGCTCAAGCCCGCTTCGATGAGGATGGCGGCTGCGAAGTTGGCCGATGCGATGACGGCGATCGGGCCGGCGAGGTTGGGCAGGATGTGGAGGAAGACGATGCGGGGGGTGGACAGACCGAGGACGCGACCGGCCTCGACCCATTCCACGTTGCGCAGGGCGATGACCTGCCCCCGGACCACGCGGGCGACTTCGACCCACATCGATAGGCCGATGGCGAGGAAGACCTGTTCGAAGCCTTTGCCGAAGGCGAGGGTCAATGCGAGCACGAGCAGCAGGGTTGGGATGCTCCAAACGACTTGGAGCAACCAACTGACGGCTGCGTCAAAGGAGCCGCCGAGGTAGCCTGCGTAGGCCCCGAGGGGAATGCCGATGAGCAGGGACAGCAGCACGGCTACCAGTCCGACAGCGAGGGAAAGCCCCGATCCGGCCACGACGCGGGACAGGTAGTCCCGGCCGAAGCGATCCGTGCCGAGCAGGAAAGTGCGGTGGGGGAGGGTGTTCCCCGCTGCGCCATCTGCATCGAGGGTCAAGGTCGTGCCGGGGGCGAGCATGGACCACTCGAGGTTCTGGTGGTTGGCGTGGCGCGAAGGGTCCGGACGCCAAAGTGTGCTGGTGGTGGCCACGAAGGTCCACAGGAGAATCCAGCACGCTCCGGCGAGGGCGGTGGGTTCGGTGCGGAAGAAATCGCGGATGCCTTGCACGCCCCCAAATTAGGGGGCCTTGCGTCCCTTCCAGCGCGCTGTTCTCAGCGGCATCAAAAGCAAGGTGGTGATGATGAACGGAGGGTGGACAAGGGCGAGGAGGGTGAGGGTGCCCCAACGACGGGCAGTGCCCATGCCGTCAAAGAGTCCATAAGCCCGGGCCACGCCATGGGTGTAGGCCATGTCGCCCATTCCTTTTGCTACCCAGAAAAGGAGTCCGGCCAACGGGTGTAAGACCAGCAGGGAGAGTCCGGCGAGGTGAACGGCGGCGATGACGGTGGCGACCCGGCGGGCTTCGGAGAGGGCTTTGGGGTAGGCAGCGGATTTGGCGCCCCAGCGTATGCGTTGGTCCAACAGGGTTCCCAAGGTGGGCATCGGGGCGGCCGAGGCCATGGCTTCGGGATGGCCGCACCAACCGACGCGAGGGCCGTCGCCCCGCTGGATCAATGCCGCGAGTGAAAACACATCGTCGCCGCTGGCCAGCTCCGGTCGGAGGTGGTCGTGGGGAAAGGCCGATCGCCGCCAGATCCAGGCGCCGCCGCTGGCCATGGCCGGTTGGTTTCGGCGCACGGCGGCGACCGCCCAACCTTGCATCGCCGCGAAGTCGAGGGCCTGCAACAGGTCAAAGGTCCGCGACGGGGCACCCGCTGCGGTATCGGCCAACCGGAGCGGCAGCAACAGCATGTCCGACGCTGCTCCATCCCGCGCCAGGTGCTTGCCTATGGCGTCCAGAAATCCCGGTTGAACCCGCACATCCGCATCGACCTGGACCACCCATTCCGTTTCCGCCATTCGCATTCCGGCAGACAATCCGGCCTTCTTTCCGCGGCCGGGATTGGCCATCCACCGCACCGGAAATGGCCACTGGCTGAGCGGCGCAAGGGCTTCGGCTGTTCCGTCATCGGAGGCATCGTCGATCACAATGACCGCTGTGGGATGAACTCCACCTGACGCCAGGTCTCCGAGCAATCGGGGCAGGGTCTGTGCCTCGTTCCTGACCGGCAGCACCACGGTCACGCCTGGAGGCGGGGGATCGGAATGGGAATGTGAATGGGCGCCTTGTCCGGTTTGAACCGCGACATGTTCCGTTTCCAGGGCACCCTTGAAATGGCGCGACCACCTCCGTATTTGCCCGAGGTGGGCAAGCAAGGGCAAGAAAAGCAGGGAAATCGTCCAAGGGGTCACGCCCCGAAGTTCGCGCCCAAACCGCTCTCCCGGCGCTGGGCATTCCAATGCCACACCAATCCCACAATGGACGGGATGAAGAGGTTGATCACCCACAAGGTGAGGGTAGCCGCCACAACAGCGGTGACGTCAGCGGGGGTGGGGGTTGCGATGGCGAGGAGGGCGGCAGCTTCGCGCAATCCCAGGTCGCCAAACGCGGGCATGGGAGCCAGGCTCGTCAAGCCCCACGTCAAAGCCACGCCTTGTCCTTGCGCGAAAAATCGGTCGATGTAATGTGTCCATCCTGACAGGTGACCAAAGGCGTTCAACAACAACGCGAATTGGCTCATCATGACAAAGAAGCGGGCGATGCTGATTGTCAGGGCGCGGCGCCTGCGCACCGTTGCGATTTTCCGGCTCAATCCCCAATGACCGCACAGGGGAGACTTTTTGATGGCATTCCAAAAAGAGGGGGTCCATCCAAAATACAGGCCCAAGGTGATCCCGGAGATGAGGGCAACCGACACCCCTGCGCCCCAAAACCCCGCGCACAAGAGTCCGATGGCGGCTGCGGTGATGGTGCACCACCATTGGGATACGCATGCGGTGGCGAAGGCCCGCACAGCCATGTTGCGTTCCCTTTTATTGACGGCGGCGACCCGGCCCACGGCCGCACCGAGGCGGAAGGGGCCGATCATGCTCCAAGCTGTGCCGTACAGGACTTCTCGGGTCCGGCGGCCCATGCGCGCCCAAGGCAACAGCTCGGCCCATTTCAAGGATTCAAGCCACCAGTTTACCGGGACGAGCAATAAGGCGCCCAGCAAAGCGAGTGGATAGATCGTGAGCTGCCAGGCTTCGGCAGGCAATGCGGCCAAACGGGTGTACAGCCAATACCCCGACGCGGCCATTGGCAGCAGGAACAGCACGCCCCATTGGATGGTGCGAGGGAGCTTCAACGAAACGGGCCCTATGCGCCCATTCGATGAGGTCCAAGCCGAGCTGCGGACGGCGGGGGTTTTGGAGTTAGGTGTCACAGGGGAAAGATAGGAATTGCCAATGAGATGATATCTGTTCCCAAGCAGATATATATGTATAATTTGTAGATGTAATTGGAATGAATGTCTTTGAGGGAGGCGAAAGGTGAAGCGTCAATGCACTGTGGATAGCCTCGTGCCCCTGTTGGGCGATTTTGCCCCTGTTCTATGCCAACTTGTGCCTGTGCAGGAAGGTCCGACCATCATCCTCGGGATCGACCCCGGAACCACCATCATGGGGTACGGTGTGATCCGCGCTTGGTCCCGCCAGCGGGTGGAGCTTCTGGAAATGGGCGCCCTCCATCTCGCCAAGGTCAAGGACCCCGCGGCCAAGCTCAAGCGCATCCACGACCGCTGTGCCGGCCTGATCGAGGCACATGCGCCAGACTACTTTGCCGTGGAAGCCCCCTTTTTCGGCAAGAATGTCCAGTCCATGTTGAAGCTGGGCCGGGCCCAGGGTGTTGCCCTTGCGGCCGCCTTGGTCCGCGAGGTTCCGGTCGCTGAATACGCCCCGCGCCGTGTCAAGCAGGCCATCACCGGAACAGGCACGGCCTCAAAGGAACAGGTGGCCGCGATGGTGCAGCGTACGTTGTCCATCCCCGACGCGGACATGCCGCGCGACCTCGATGCCACCGACGGGCTGGCCGTGGCGCTCTGCCACCATTACGAAATGGGCACCCCAACCTTGGACGGCAAGGGCGGCGGCTGGGCGGCCTTCGTCCGCGAAAACCCCGAGCGCACCCGCTGATCAGCGGGCCGAAACGTCGGATTTGGGCGGTTTTTCCCGACCTTTACCTATGGCCGATTACCAACCGCTTCCGGTGACCCTGCCCTTCCCCACACCCCGCCAGGATGTGTTCGATTTGCTTCATGGGATTTGGGACCGCAATTGGCTCACCAACGATGGCCCGGTCCTCCGTGAATTTCAAGCAGGTTTGCAGAAGGAATTGGGCCTGGAGCGTCTGCATATTGTGAGCAATGGAACCGTCGCGTTGCAGCTCGCATATCAAGCTTTGGGTTTGGAAGGGGAAGTCATCACTACGCCCATCAGTTATGTGGCGACCGCGTCCAGTTTGGTTTGGGAGCGGTGCACGCCGGTTTTTGTGGATGTGGATCCCAAAACGCTGTGCATCGACCCGGGCAAGATCGAGGAGGCCATTACCCCGCGCACGACAGGCATTGTGGCGACGCACTGCTATGGATTGCCTTGCGATGTGGAGGCCATCGCAGCCATCGCGGCCAAGCATGGTTTGAAGGTGGTGTACGACGCTGCCCACGCTGTGGGCAGCACCTACCAAGGCAGAAGTTTGCTCGAGTATGGCGACATCAGCACGACGAGCTTGCACGCCACCAAGCTGTTGCACGCGGTGGAGGGCGGAGCGGTCTGGTGCGCTACGCCGGAGCTGCACGAGAAAGTGCACTACAGCCGCAATTTTGGTCACGACGGTCCGGAGAACTTTATAGGAGTTGGGATCAACGGAAAGATGTCCGAGTTCCATGCAGCGGTGGGCCTGGTGAACCTGCGTTACCTCGACGACATCCTGGCCCAGCGAAAGGAGTGCCATACGCTATATGATGAGGCGCTGGATGACGCAAACGTGGTGAAGTTGACCCCACCAGACGGCACGGATTGGAACTGTTCCTATTATCCGGTGTTGTTCGAATCGGAATCGGCGTTGCTGCAGACCTTCGAAGCCTTGGCGATGGATGGGATTACCGCCCGCAGGTATTTCTACCCCAGCTTGGACACCTTGGATTACGTGAAGTCAGCAGAGCTAACGGTGGCGCACGATGTCACCCGCCGGGTGGCCTGTCTGCCATTGATGTATCAGCTGACTGCCGATGACATCGAACGGGTGGCCGCCATCATCAGCAAGACGGCTTGAGGCCTTGGCCATTCAGCTGGCCGAAACGTCGGGCGTGAGCAGGGTCTGCGTTGGGAAGGCGAAGTCGAGCCCGGCTGCGTTGAAGCGCTTCAGGATTTCGAGGTGGATGGCGCCGGGGTCGTGGGCGACGTGCCCCTCTTTGTTGATGTAGTAGATCATCTTGATGTTCAGCGAGAAATCGCCGAAACTCTCGAACCAGATGGTGGGATTGGGCTCGATCGTGGCGCTGCGCCCCTCGATGATCTGGCGGAGGATGTCCATGGCCTCTTCCACCCGCTCGGGTGTCGTGTCGTAGGTCAGACCGAGGGTGAGCGACAGTTTGCGCGAAGGCTCGATGGTGACGTTCTCGACGACGCTGTCGGTGAATTTGAAGTTGGGAATGATGACGAGACGTCCAGCCAAGGTGCGGAGCCTTGTGGAGCGGATGCCGATTTCCTCGATCGTGCCGTCGTAGCCGCCGATTTGGACGCGGTCGCCTACCTGGAAGGGCTTGTCCACGAAGACCGTGATGCCGCCGAAGATGTTCGCCACGAAGTCTTTGGCCGCCATGGCCATGGCCAAACCGCCAATGCCGACACCGGCGATGAGCGCGCCCACATCGTAGCCCGCGTTGTTCAGCGCCATGATGAGACCGAAGATCCAGATGCCGGACCGCAGGCCCTTGCGCAGGATGGGCCCGAATTGGTCCATCATCGCGCTCTCCTTGCTCAAGGTATAGGGCACGAAGAAATTCATGATGACCGCGTCTACCAGACGCGCAATGCCCCAAGTGATGTTCAGTGCGTATGCCACCTTCATCGCCGCGTCCACGAAGGAATCGACCCCATCGCCAAAGGTCAGTTCGCCATAACCGGTGCGCAGGGCGATGATGGTGAGCGCGAGCACCAAAGGCTCCTCGAGTTTGTCAACGATGAGGTTGTCGAGGTTGGTGCTCGTCTTGGAAGTGATGCGGCGGGCCAATCCACCCACCACCTTGTAGAGGATGCGCGCGACAATGATGCCACCAATGGCCCAAGCGAGGGCGAAGAGCCAATGCTCCAGGGTGTTGCCGAGAAAGGTGTTCTGAAGTACGTCCATGGCGAATGAAATGCAGGCGCAAGTTGCGCTTTTTCAGGAAATGGGTGCTTGTTGAGCAAACGTCAGAAGCCGAAGCTCAACCCGCCCCGGATTGTCGGGTTCTGATAAGGGTACCCTTGGTTTTCCGAGATGTCGTAGAGCAGGGTGAATCCTGCGCCCAATCGGTCGCTGAGTCCGGTATAGTATCCGCCTCCGACCCAAAGGAGGGAGAACCAACTGCGGGCATTGGGGGCAAAGGCCTGAGCCGATTGGACGTTGACCTGTTCCCATTCGGCGTGGGCGAAAATGCGGTCGAGCAACTTGTGGCGGGCGAAGAGGTTGGCGCCGAAAAGGTGGTTGTCCACGTTGCCGTAGTCCGCTTTGAAGCGCTGAAAGTAATAGGTCCCTCCGAGTCCTGCCATGAGGTCCTGATTGATGCGGTATCCTATCTGGGGTGCGCCGCCGATGAGGGTGTTGGTGCCCAATTGAAGGGCGGCCCCGCCACCGAAGGTGAGGCGCTCCTTGAAGCTGCGCTCGGACATGGAACGCTTGTCGACGCCGGTGATGTCACGCTCCCGTTCTTCGGAATCGAACCACCAGTCGCCCTGTGCTTTGAGGTTGCCGGACAGTGTTGCCAGAAGGGTCAAGAGGAGAATGCCTTTGTTCATGACGCTCCGAAAATACCCCGGTATCTTCGCGCCCATGCAAGGAGAATCGGCAACCTTTCGCAATGGCGCGGACCTGCGCATCGGCTTTCTCGGTGGCGGTCAGCTCGGCCGCATGACGATTCAGGCGGCGCTGGACTTTGATTTCCGCATTGAGGTGCTCGATCCGGATCCGCAGTGCCCTTGCGCCCGGATTGCCCACCGGTTCACGCAGGGCGATCTCAACGACGCCGAGGCGGTCATCGCCTGGGGCCGCAGCCTCGATGTCGTGACGGTGGAGATTGAAAACGTGAGTACCGAAGGGCTGACGGCGCTCAAGGCGATGGGGGTGCAAGTGTTGCCCGACCCCGCGCACCTCGCGCTCATCCGCGACAAGGGTACGCAGAAGCAGTTCTACGCCGACCACGGCATCCCGACGTCGGACTTCGCGTTGGTGGAGGACGGCAGGGCCGAGGTTTTGTCGCGGGGCCTGCCGGTGGTGCAAAAGCTGCGCACGGGTGGCTACGACGGCCGCGGTGTGCAGGTCATCCGCACGGAGGACGAGGCGCGCTATGCCTTTGACGCCCCATCCGTTCTCGAAGACGCGGTGGACATCGAGAAGGAGCTGAGCGTCATTGTCGCCCGTTCGACGACCGGTGAGGTGAAGACGTATCCGGTGGTGGAGTCGGTGTTCAACGAGCTGAACCTGGTCGACTACCTCGTCGCACCGGCCCGCATCTCCGAGGCGGTGGAAGCCGAGGCCCGCCGGGTGGCCCTGTCCGTGGTGGAGGCCATGGATTTCGTGGGCCTGCTCGCCATTGAGCTCTTTCTCGACAAGGGGGGGCGCATCCTGGTCAATGAGGTCGCCCCGCGCGCCCACAACTCCGGCCACCACACCATCGAAGCCTGCGGCACGTCGCAATTCGAGCAGCACCTCCGCGCCATCCTCGGTCTGCCTTTGGGCGACACCGCCCAGCGCTCCGCCGCCGCCATGCTCAATCTGATCGGCGCTCCGGGCGCCAATGGCACTCCGCTCTACCCGGCGCTGGGGGCCGCCCTTTCCGAACCGGGCCTGCACCCGCATCTGTACGGCAAGGCGGCCGTCCGCGAAGGGCGGAAGATGGGCCACGTCACCGTCCTCGCCGATTCCGCCGACGCAGCCGAGCAACGCGTCCTCGCCCTGCGCGACCACATTTCCACAGTCCACGCACATTGAGCGGAATCGGCCGCTCTCCGGCCTAATTTCGGTTCATGCGCCAGTACCTCGACTTGTTGCAAAAGCTCCTCGATGAGGGGCAGGAACGTCCGGACCGCACGGGAACCGGAACGCTGGGCCTCTTCGGTCACCAGATGCGGTTTGACCTTTCCGAAGGGTTTCCCGTCCTGACCACCAAGAAGTTGCATCTGCGCAGCATCATCCATGAGCTGCTGTGGTTCCTTCAGGGCGACACGAACATCGCCTACCTCAAGGAAAATGGGGTGCGCATCTGGGACGAGTGGGCCGATGAGAACGGCGACCTCGGTCCCGTCTACGGCTACCAATGGCGTTCGTGGCCCAATCCGGGCGGTGGCAGCACCGACCAGATCGTCGACCTCGTCGAGCGGATCAAGACCAACCCTTACAGCCGCCGCCATGTGGTCAGCGCCTGGAATCCCGCGTTCATCGAGGAGATGGCCTTGCCGCCATGCCATTGCCTGTTCCAGTTCCACGTGCAGGATGGCCGACTGAATTGCCAGCTATACCAGCGCTCGGCAGACACTTTCCTTGGCGTGCCCTTCAACATCAGCTCCTATGCGCTGCTGACCATGATGGTGGCGCAGGTGTGCGACCTCGAGCCCGGTGATTTCGTGCACACTTTCGGCGACGTTCACCTGTATATGAACCACATCGACCAGGCGCGCGAACAGCTCACCCGGGAGCCGCGGGCGCTGCCCACCATGCGGATCAACCCGGAAGTGAAGGACCTCTTCGCCTTCCGTTACGAGGATTTCGAGCTGGTCAATTACGATCCCCATCCGCACATCAAGGCGCTCGTCAGCGTCT
>Ga0181558_10006404_pt1 | contig 10252 bp, 6 predicted proteins | sample 011ome_22_FD_133754 | JGI IMG/M metagenome (GOLD analysis project Ga0181558, IMG submission 133754) | Coastal salt marsh microbial communities from the Groves Creek Marsh, Skidaway Island, Georgia - 011507BT metaG (megahit assembly) | ecosystem: Environmental > Aquatic > Marine > Intertidal zone... | reverse complement strand
GCCGCCTCCGCCTCGCTCAAACCCTCCTCCGGCGTGTTCAGGAGCTCGGACTTGGGGACGCCGAGGTAGTAGTTCGGGTCATCCTCGTGGTCCGAGGTGGCGCCGTAATCCGAGGCGTCCTTGTTCGCCAGCAAAGGCGCGGCGCTGCGAGAAGACAAGCGTCGCGGGGAGGAGGGTGGATTCGTTCGCGGAGGATGAAGAAAAATTACATCACGACGAGAGGCACGTTGATGAGGGGACGGGAGGGTGGGAGGGTCGTCAGGGCCGAGCGGGAGGAAGCGACTCCATCGGGTTTCCGAGGAACGACACGTCCGCGTGAAGCGTGTTACGATGTGGGACGCGGCGCGCGGGGAGAGGGGCAGCGCGCGCGCTCGAGGCGCCGCCGCCCGACCCACCCGCGCGTGGGTGTTCGCGTTTTCTCGTACGCGACCGACGGAGACGCGAAAAACTGCGTCGTCCCTTCGATCGTCGGGAAGGCCTCGGAGCCGGAGACGCGCGTCGAGGGAGAGACGCACCCTTCGTCGCCCATGCGCCCGGCACCCATGGTTCACGCGAGCCTGTTTCCGGCGCGGCGGCGTGTCGGAGAGCGCGCGCGACTGCGAACGGTCACCGACGGTTCGCCCTGTCGATCAACACGCACTCGCGAGAACGTCTCGGCGAGTTCTCGGCTCCCGAGAAGCGTGTGCGCGCGCGCTGTCGCGACGACTGGAGATCACCTGGCGTGACGACCGCGCGGTCGATGCGACGGCGTTCACGAGGACGAGTTGGACGATACGCGCCCGGTGCAACGCGGCCTAGTGCGCGCGTGCGTGTGACCCATCCGACCCCGCCTCTCGGGTGTTCATCATCACTCCGCGGTCTATCGTGTATTTTTTTTACTCCAGTAACACCCCCCAACGTTTTTTCCCGACTCAAAAAGTGGGGGTGATGAATTTCTCGAGTCAAGCGCCCGAGACAACAGAACAATTTGTCGAACACGACGCCGATCTGGCGCACGCGAATTTTTGGCGAAAACGGCCTGTTCGGCGCTGCAAAATCGACCGCGCGGGTGCCTCCCAGAGACGCCCACGTATCCTTCCCGCATGTGGCGCGCGCGCTGCGTCCGGTAGCGCAGGGGGCGGGCGAGCGGTGTCTTGATCACCGCCTGAGGAAAGACGCCCTCGAACCTATCCTTCGCGCGACGAAGACCGAGGTGGTGGGCGAACGCGAAGGGGCGTTTTCTCGGGATGCCTCCTCTCCGGGACGCGCACGCGTTCGAGATCTCCCCCGGGGTTCGCATGCCCCGGCTCGGGCTCGGCACGTTCAAGGTCCGCGGTGAGGACGCGACGCGCGCGACCCTCGCGGCGCTGCGGGCGGGCTGCCGCCACGTCGACACCGCGTCGTGCTACCGCAACGAGGACGCCATCAGGGACGCGGTCGAGTTGTGGAAGGAAGAGACGCGAGACGACGGCGCCGACGCCGACGACGCCGCGGTGTTCTTGACGAGCAAGCTGGCACCGAGCGAGATGGGCGACCCGGCGAGGACGCGCGAGGCGCTTCTCGGCGTGCTCGTGCGGCTCGGCCGAGGACAGACGCGCGAAGTTAAGGAGGAAGACTTTGCGGGGTTTCGTATTAACAAGAGGTCTCAACCTCTCGACCTCGCGTTGGTCCACTGGCCCGCTAAAGCCGGCGCCGCGCCGGACGACGCGTCGCACTTCGTCGCGCGCAGAGACGCGTGGCGGGTTCTGGAGCGCGCGAGGGACGCCGGTTCGGTCCGCGCGATCGGCGTGAGCAACTACACGCGCGCGCACTTGGAGGAGATGCGTTTTTACGCCGAGAAACACCTCCCCTGCGTGAACCAGGTGGAGCTCCACCCGCGGTGCCAGCAAAAAGAGCTCCGCGCGGCGTGCGCCGAGTTACGCGTCGGCGTCGTGGCGTATTCGCCGCTCGGGTGCGGGGCGCTGCTGGAAGACCCGCGCGTCGTGCGGTGCGCGGCACAGCTCGCCGCGGAACTCCAAAGCGGGGTCCCTGACCCGGTGACTCCCGCGCAGGCGCTTCTCGCGTGGTCGCTGCGGCAGGACGGCGTGGTCGCGGCGGTGTGTAAGTCTTCGGACCCGGCGCGCGCGGCGGCGAACGTCGGGGCGGGGGGGGTCGCGTTCGCGCTGCGTCTCGCCGAGCTGAGCGACGCCGCGTTCCGAGAGCTGGACGAGATGGACGACGGGACGCACTTCTGCTGGGACCCGAGCGTGGTGAGATGATACGATCATAAACACGTTTAGCGATAGGAGTCTGAGGTTGGAACGCGCGGCCAAACTTCTTTTCATGAACCTTACGACGTACCGCGCGCGCGAAAACATTTTCCGAGCGCCGTGAAAAAACGCAGAGTCGCCGTGGGCTGTGACGAAGAACCTCCGAACCTCGGACGGAACGACCGACTTGTCCGCGCCTCGCCCCGTCGTTTGAGCCTCGAACTTTCTGGGACGCTCGGCGGCTCGGTCGGTGGCTCGCCGCCGGCGTCGGGCCTCGTCGCGGGCGGAAGCGCCGAGTTTGAGGCGTGGCGGCGAGTCTCAAGCGAGTCTCGCGCGCGCTCGCCTCACTCCCACCCGCACCTCCCGCGGAGGCGGACGAGCGCGCTCTCCCCGCATAACCTTCCCGCCGCGTCGAGGCGCGAGCATGGGCGCGGCGACCGCGCCCGCCGCGGGCCCGCCGCCCGCGAGCGTCGGCGCGGCCGCCACGCCGCGGGACCACGCCGTCCTCTCAGTCCTTCCCGGCGAGGGCGTGCCCGACGACGCCGACGCCCCCCGCGAGCGCACGGGTATCAAGATATCCCTCGACGGCGTCGGCGCGGTGATCACCGCGCGTCGCGGCGCGAGCAGGCGCGCCGCGGCTACGGGCACCCCGCGCGCGCCCGAAGAGGGCGCCGCAGACGACAAGCACGTCAAGATCCTGCTGCAGGACGTACGTCGGACACGCGGCGTCTTCTCGCTTTTGGCTTTTTTTCTATCATCAACCCTCGTCGTTCAGCCTGACTGAACGCGCCTCCCCGCGCTTTTCCTTCGCCGTCCCAGGTGACGGGCGCGATTCACCCCGGCGACATGTGCGCGGTGATGGGCCCGAGCGGCGCCGGCAAGACCACGCTGCTGGATATCGTGAGCCGCCGCAAGACGGAGGGCAAGGTGTTGGGCCAGGCGCGTTTCGACGGCGCCGTGCCCAGCACGAGCCTCGTCAAGAAAGACACCGCGTACATCCAACAGCAGGATTGCTTCTTCGGGGGCGCGACGGTTCGCGAGACGATCATGTTCGCGGCGATGGCCAAGCTCCCCAAGCTCTCGAAGCGCGACCGCGTGAGCGGCGTCTCCGTGTGCTGTTCCGACTCCGAGGACGTCGCGGAGAAACGCGCGCGCGTCTCCGACGTCATCACGCAGCTCAACCTGGACCGCTGCGCCGACACGTACGTCGGCAACCGCCTCATCCGCGGCGTCTCGGGCGGCGAGATGAAGCGGTGCGCGGTGGCGTGCGCGCTGCTGTGCTCACCGAAGTGCATGTTCCTGGACGAGCCCACGAGCGGTCTGGACAGCGCGATGGCGGGTGAGGTGATCGCTAACTTGCGGAACCCGCGCGACCAGACGGGGTGCACGTTCGTGATCAGCATCCATCAGCCCTCGCCTACGGTTTTCGCGGCGTTCGACCGGCTGGTGGTGCTCAACTACGGCCGCGTCGCGTACTTCGGCCCCGGCGGCCCGGACGCGCCGCTGGCGTTCTTCGCGAAGCAGGGGTTCCCGTACCAGCCCGGGTACAACGTCGCGGAGTACCTCATCGACACGCTCAACCGGCACAGCACCGCGGTCGGCGGCGAGCACGACTTCGAGGCGTTCTACGCGAACAGCCGCCTCGCCGCGGAAAACGAAGCCGACGTCGCGGCTGACGTTTCGACGACGCGTTTCGACGACGCGCGCGGACGGATTCCGGGTGACGCCGAGACGAACGCCGACGCGCCGAGGGAAGCCGTGAACGGGCGAAAGCGCGTTGTTTGCGCTTCGTCGGGCTCGAGCAAGTACGCCAACGGTGCGCTCCGCGAGCTGTTCGTGCTGATGCGGTACAAAGGCGCGTCGCGCGTCAAGCACCCGCTGTTCGTGTCCACGCGTTTCTTCCTGTACGTGCTGCTCGCCGGTTTGCTCTCGAGCTTCTTCTACGGCCAGGACCGAACCTTGGTCGGCATCTTCAACTCCGTCGGCATCCTGTTCATCGCCGTGATCCTGCCTTGCTTCATGGCGCAAGTGTTCGTGGAGGAGATGAAGTTCGACCGCGAGGTGTACACGCGCGAGTTCAACGACGCGTACTACCGAGCAGGCACGTACGTCGCGCACCGGGTGCTGGTGGAGATGCCCGCCGTCGTCGCCGCGGCGGCGGCGTTCTGCGGCGTGCTGTACTGGAGCGTCGGCTTCCACGACGACGCGGGGACGTTCGGGTTTTTCTTCCTGGCGTGCGTCGTGAACTTCTGCACCGCCATGCTGATCGGGTTCTCCATCGCGGCCTCGATCCGCGGCGAGGTCGGGCCGGCGGTCATCCTGCCGGTCTTCACCACGCTCAACATGCTCGTCGGCGGGTTCTTCATCCGCCGCGTCTCCATCCACGCGCTCTGGATCTGGCTGTACTGGATCTCGTTCATCCAGTGGACCTGGTCCGCGCTCATGACGAACGAGTTTAAAGGAAAAGAGTTCTACGACCACTGCGGCGGCGACATCGCGAGTGGCGGCGCCGCCGGCATCGCCGACCTCGTCGGCGAGCTGCCGCTGACGCCCGATCAGACGCGCGGGTTGGAGTTGTACGCCTCGTCGCGCGCCGATCGCCCGTGCGAACCCGTGCTCGGCGACACCGTGCTCGCGTCGTTCGACCTACACGCGCGCGACAAGTGGCGATCGCTCGCGTACGCGGCGTGCTCGGCGCCCGCGTTTCTGCTCACCTTCTACCTCGGCGTGCGCTTCGTGAAGCACGAACGCAGGTGACTCCCGAAGGAACGGGAGGTATCGAAGAGAGCGTCTCTCCGAGAGCGTCTCGAGAGAGCGTCTCTCCGAGAGCGTCTCGAGAGAGCGTCTCGAGAGAGCGTCTCGAGACGCGCGGGCGCGCGGCGACGACGCGAAAAGTCGCTACGGGTCACACGACACGCCTAGCTATGCGTACTTTCGTAGACTACAGAGAGTATGAATACTACCTCAGCCTCAGCCTCGAAAAGACGACGAAGCGCGGCCTTACTTGCGCGGGCAGTCCTTGCACGCCTTGGCCACCGGGCGCTCGGGGTGCACGCACTTCGCCTTGGCCATCTCCACGACGGCGCCGTCCGCCTCCTTGGAGGCGTCGCACGCGAGCGGGCACTTGAAGTCCTCCGCCTTGACGGAGGTCTCCTTGGCGGCCGCGCGGCACGCGGTCGAGCGCTTGGGCTGGAGGGTCGGGGTTTCGTGGGTGATGGGGAAGAGCAGGCGGCGGTCAGACGTGCGCGCGCGCGCGAACAGCCGCGCGACGCGTCGAGCCACGAGTCGATAAAGCCGATCTTCGGGGCGCGCGAGGGACGGGCCGGGGACCGAGGACGCACCTGCGCGACGCAGACGCGGACGGGCGCGCGGACGGCGAAGAAAGCGGCGGTGGCGGACATGGTCGGGAAGGTGTGACTGTGCGTTGTGGAGTGTGAGCCGCCTCGGCCCCGACGAAGGCTTTCGAAGCGCTCGCGCCGCTGCGGAAAAGCGACGCGGCGCTCCGTCGAGAAACGAACGACAGCCAATGAATTTGCGCGCGAAGGGCGAGGGTCGTGTCCCGCACACGCGGGTGAAGGAACACGGTTTATTTCTTGGGTCGGTGTCCTGAACCCTTTCGGCGATTAATCACTTCGACAGCACCCGCGTGTGGTGATTTTTGACGATGGAACGCTGTTGGTTTTGCCACGGACATCGCTCGCGGAAAACCGGCGCTGGCGCGCCGTACTCGCCCTTTATCTCTCGCGCTTCGAGCACGCAGAGCAAGTCAAGATGGCGGCCGAGCAGGTACGCATCGCGTCCCATCCCGACCGGCGGCGTTCGCGGCGTCGCCGCGCGATGCGCGCGCCGTGATGCGCGTTCCCAGCGCGCGCGACGCGAAAAACCCTAACAGACGAAGCGATCGCTGCGGCACATTCGTGCCTCCGCGACGCGCGGGATACCTGGCCGGAGCGCGCCCCTGACCATCCCCCGCCTCTCGTCTCTCCTCCCACAGACCGAAAAGGCGTACCAGAAGCAGGTCGGCGTCAACGTCGGGTACGTATCCACTCGCCGTGTCTCCCGTCGCCCGCGTTCCGACCCGAAAGCGCGCGTCGCGACGAAAAGCTCATCCGCGAAAACACGCGCTCACCGCGACCTTCCCTTCCCACCCCCGCAGATTCGCCGCTTCCACCAAGAAGAAGGCGCCCGGCAAGGCTGGCACTCGCTACTACAAGAACGTCGGTCTCGGCTTCAAGACTCCCCGCTCGGCTATTGAGGGTGCGTGCCGTCGCCGCGGTCCCGCGCGCGCGTTCCCGTCCCGCGCGAACGCATCGCGGCAGAGTAGGGCTTTCTCTCTGCGGGCGCGCGAAGGGGTTTTTCCGTCGACGCCGCGGGCGCGGTACCGTCCATCCCCTCTCTTCGCATCCCGCTGACCTTCCGCTTTCCCTCTCCGAATCATCACTCGCGCGACAGGCACGTACATCGACAAGAAGTGCCCCTTCACCGGCAACGTGTCCATCCGCGGGCGCATCTTGACCGGCGTCGTCAAGTCCACCAAGATGAAGCGCACCATCATCATCCGCATGGACTACCTGCACTACATTAAGAAGTACCAGCGCTACGAGAAGCGCCACACCAACCTCGCGGCGCACATCTCCCCGTGCTTCCGCTGCAAGGAGGGTGACACCGTGGTCGTGGGCCAGTGCCGCCCTCTGTCCAAGACCGTCAGGTTCAACACCCTGAAGGTGATTGCGGCGGGGTCCAAGGCGGGCAAGTCCTTCGCGGCGAACTAAGTCATTCGGGACGAACGCGATTCGAAACGGCGACTTAGCTAGCGTGTGGGGGTGGGTGCGGCGTTCGGATAACCCGCACCTTTAGGTGAGACGTGACTCTTAGGTGTAAGGAAGCACGAAACGTAAAAAAGAAGACGTCGTCTGAAAGTTCAAAAGCTCTCGCGACGAACGCGCGCGCTATCCCGTCTGCCCAAACTGCGCGCTCCACCGCTCGTGCCGCTCCAGCTGGTTCGCCGCGGACGGCTTGGTGGTGGCCAGCGCGCCGCGGACGTCCTCGGCGGTGATCGGCCCGATCGCGGACGCGTCCACCGGTGGTCCACCGGTGGCGGGATGCGCCGCGTCCAGCGCCGCCACCAGCCGGCGCAGCGGCGCCATGGCCGTCTCCTTACACAGCACGGCGACGTCCGATCCGGAGTAGCCGGCGGTGTCGCGCGCGACGTCGTCCAAACACACCTCCGGCGCGCGTTTCCGACCGCCCAGCAGCGCGTGGAGCATCACACGCCTCGCCTCGAGATCCGGAAGACCCACGAAGACGCGTTTCTCCATCCGGCGCAGAAGCGCGGGGTCCAGCGACCACGGCGTGTTGGTCGCGGCGAGCAAAAAAACGCCCCCCCCGGGTGAGACGTCCCCCCGATTCACATCCCCGCCGCTTTCTCGCGCGTCGAGCCCGTCCAGCTGGATCAGAAGCTCCGTCTTCATGCGCCGCGAGGCTTCGTGCTCGCCCCCCCCGCTCCCGCCGCGCTCGCACATCAGCGCGTCTATTTCGTCCATGAACACCACGGACGGCGCCCGCGCGCGCGCGAGCGAAAACAGCACGCGCACGAGCTTCTCCGAGTCGCCGCGGAACTTGGAGACGACGGTGGACGCCGAGACGTTGAAGAAAACGCTCCCTCTTTCGCCGTTTTTATAAAGCGAGGGATCCCCCCCGGATGACGCCGTCGCCACCGCTTTCGCGAGCATGGTCTTCCCCGTGCCCGGCGGGCCGTGCAGCAGCACGCCGCGCCAAGGGCGCAGCAGGCCGGTGAACAGCGCGGGGTACCGGAACGGCGCCACCACGGCTTCGCGCAGAATCTTTTTGGCGCCGGCGAGGCCCGCGACGTCGCCCCACCGCACGTCCGGGGACCCGACGTACACGTCGCGCGCGATGACACGCGCGAGCGCGTTGAGGTCCTCGGACCCGAAGTCCAGATCCGAGAACGCGTCGGATGGGACGCGGTCGGACCGAGCGAGAAAAGCGGCTGGCGGCGTCGAGGAGGTGTTTTTCGCGACGTCGGCGGCGCCGACGCCCACGACGCCCAAGGCGGCGTCCGGAGCCTGCCTCGGCGCGGAGCCGCGCTTCTCTCTCGCGCGCGCGGTCACGAGCGCGCCGGTCGCGCCACCGCCGCTCGGTGCGTTCGTTCGGGTTCGTCCGCTCGTACCCGTCTCGCCGTCTCGCGCCGAACGCGTCGAACGCGTCGCGCCCGGTTTCGGCGCGCCGAGAAGGTCCGTTTTCGTCTTTTCGGGATCGTCGTCTCGCGCCCTCCCGTCCCTCCCCGAGGGCTTCGCCTCGCGCGCGTACAGCTTCGGAGGTGCGCCGTGCGTCGCCGCGTGGTGCTCTTCGTGCTCGCGAAATATCCTCTCCAGGCTCACGTCGTCCGCCACGGTCGTCCCCGCCAGCGCGCTCGCGGCTTCCCTCGCGAGCGCATCCGCGGACTCGCCGTAGCCGTTGTCCTCGAGGTGCCGGTGCAGCAGGACCACCGCGTCCCGCGTGCTCGCCTTGGCGCGCGCCGCCTCCACGTCCTTCGCCATCGTGTTCACGCGCATCGTCGACAGCGCGGACATCGCGCGCCCGCGTCTGTGGCGCGCGAGGGAGAGACTCGCGACGCTCACATCTGGCGAGTGACGATTGATTCATTTTCACTAAAAAAAATGCGCTCGAATGTCGAATCGTCGCGCGGCGGCGCGCGGGCGCGCCCGACCGCGAGACGTCCTACTACGAGAGTCACACACGATACACACGATACACACAAAAAAACACGAATGTCACATGCGCACGGCGGAGATCCCCGACTCGATGTTCATCTCCCCCACCCCGACTCGCCCCGCTCCGTTTTCGCCCCAGTTCCGCCAGCTGTTCATCATGATCCAGTACGGGTCCGGGTCGTCGCCGGCGTCGTCGTCGAATCCCCATCCGATGAGCTTGGTGGCGTGCTGCCCGAGCCCGGGGTCCGCGACGTCCCGCACGCGGTACACCCCGGTTTCGTGCTCGTAGAAGTCCGCGCGCACCGACCCGAAGGTCACGGCGACCGAGCCGAACGTGTGGATCTCGCGCGCGATGCACGCCCAGTCCCCGGGCGGGCACGCGTACGCCTCGGACGCGGGGAACACCAGTTCCAACGCGGAGCCGTCCGCGCACGTCGACGGGCACTTCGCGACGCGCGTACCGGGAACCTGGCACGGGTGGTCGCAAGGCTCGAACTCGTAAGGCACGCAGACGTCTGCGTTCGAGACAGACTTGGTCGTGCTGTTCGTTCGTTTCGTTCGTGATGGATGTGAGCCACCGAGATGGTGAGCCTCCGTCTCGATCCCCATCCCCCCGTACGGCACGCCCCGCGCCGCCATCTCGCGGAGCGTCGCCAGGACGTCCCCCCCGTCGCACCCGGCGCCGGCGTCGAAGCACGACAGCGCGTACTGCGGCGACAGCTCCCGCCTTCGCCGCCCGCCGCTAGCGACGCACAGCCGGTCGTTCACAACCTCCGTCGCCGCCACCGCCCAGCAGCTCCCGCACTTGCCCTGGTCGCGCACCGAACCGATGACGCCGGCGCACTTCGAAAACGCCTCGCGCGCGTCGAAGGCGCGCGGCAGACCCACCGACTCCGGGTCGAACGCGGCGCGGAGCGCCCGCGTCGTGGACGCGTCCGAGCGCGCGCCGACGCCCCACGGCGTGTCCGTCTGTTTTTCCGTCTTCGCCGCCCGCGAACCGAGCGCGCTCGCCCGCGCCAATCCCGGCGCGGCGGCGAGCGAGGAAAAAGGCGCGGGTTCTTCCGACCCGCTAAACGCGCCGCGACTCGCCGCCGACACGACACCGTTCAGTTTTAAGTACTTCTCGCGTTTTTCTTTCGCGTCACCGACGATTTCCACGATTCGCGACGGTACCACCGTCTCGGCATCCCCTAAGTTCGCGAACCGAACGGGCTCGGCGCTCTCGAAGCGCCGCCACGTCTCCGCACGCGCGCCCTCGGCGGCGCGCTCGAACGCGTCAAAATCGTCTTC
>Ga0181558_10006403_pt1 | contig 10254 bp, 9 predicted proteins | sample 011ome_22_FD_133754 | JGI IMG/M metagenome (GOLD analysis project Ga0181558, IMG submission 133754) | Coastal salt marsh microbial communities from the Groves Creek Marsh, Skidaway Island, Georgia - 011507BT metaG (megahit assembly) | ecosystem: Environmental > Aquatic > Marine > Intertidal zone... | reverse complement strand
TTTGATAAGTAATTTTGAGATATAAGTAGTTTTTGGAGACGCAGGTGATTTTCACCCAGTGCCAACCTCAGTGTCAGTATAGTTTTTCAGCTCAACTTCTCTGGCGATGGCGTAGCCAGTGACCTTGCTTTGCGTGTGCCACAAAATGGCTGCCCGCAATAGCACCCCCCTTTTTTTGTTTGTTATCTGATAATTCTGCGCTGGAATGCGCAAGGGAATAACCATGACCCCTGAACAATTTGCTGAATTGGCTGAGCAGAACTACAACCGAATTCCGGTTGTTCGCGAGGTGTTGGCAGACCTCGAAACGCCTTTATCCTGTTACCTAAAATTGGCCCGTGGGCCTTATACCTATCTATTTGAATCCGTTCATGGTGGCGAGAAGTGGGGGCGTTACTCACTTATTGGCCTGCCATCCAACACCATTCTGAAAGTGTTTGGTGATGAATTACTGATTGAGCGTAGTGGTGAGATTGTTGAGTCTAGAACCACACAGGATCCGCTCAAAGACGTGGAAGATTTTCACGCTCAGTACAAAATGCCCGAGCTAAGTCAGTTACCTCGCTTTTCCGGTGGCTTAGTAGGCTATTTTGGTTATGACACCGTGCGTTACGTGGAGCCGCGATTAAAAGACTCAGTACCTAACGATGATTTAGGCAACCCCGACATTTTGTTGATGGCCTCCGATGAAGTCGTCATCTTCGATAATTTACTGGGCAAGCTGATTTTTGTGGTTCATGAAGATGCGGCTGAACCTGATGCCTGGAACAAAGCACAAAAACGTCTAGATGATCTGGAAGCCAAACTGAAAAATCGAGTGCCCGAGTTACCAAAGGTAAACCTTGAAGGTGGTGGCCTGGATGAATCAGCCTTTGTCTCGAGTTTTGGTGAAGACAACTTTAAGGCGGCAGTCAATAAGGTTAAAGATTATGTTTTGGCCGGTGATGCCATGCAAGTGGTACCGTCCCAGCGGTTATCTGCAGATTTCGATACCGAACCATTGAATCTGTATCGTGCATTGCGTTGTTTAAATCCATCGCCTTATATGTACTTTCTGGATTTGGGTGAGTTCCATATCGCCGGTTCATCGCCGGAAATTCTGGCGCGGCTGGAAGATGGCGAAGTCACTGTCAGACCGATTGCCGGAACACGCCGTCGCGGTCACACCCCTGAGGAAGATAAAGCCCTCGAAGAAGATATGATGAACGATCCGAAAGAAATCGCCGAGCATTTGATGTTGATCGATTTGGGTCGTAATGATGCTGGTAGAGTTTCCCAAATAGGCTCTGTAGAAGTGACAGAACAAATGGTTGTAGAGCGTTACTCCCATGTGATGCACATTACCTCCAATGTAACAGGGCAAGTAAGCCCAGGTACCAGTGCCATCGATGTATTAAGAGCCACATTACCTGCGGGTACCTTAAGTGGCGCACCAAAAATTCGTGCCATGGAAATTATCGATGAGCTAGAGCCGGTTAAGCGTGGAGTTTATGGCGGTGCCGTGGGTTATATCGCCTGGAATGGCAATATGGATACAGCCATTGCCATTCGTACCGCAGTCATTAAAAACGGCAAGCTCTACGTTCAGGCCGGTGCCGGTGTAGTGGCAGATTCAGTGCCCGAGCTGGAATGGAAAGAAACCATGAACAAAGCCCGGGCTATTTTCCGTGCTGCTGATCTAGTGGTGTAAGGAGTCTACGATGATACTGATGATTGATAATTACGATTCCTTTACCTACAACGTGGTTCAGTATCTCGGTGAACTCGAGGCGGATGTACAAGTAGTACGTAATGATGAAATCACTGTAGATGAAATCGCAGGTCTGGCACCAGAAAAAATTGTGATTTCACCCGGACCCTGTACGCCTAATGAAGCGGGTATTTCTGTGGCGACAATCGAACGTTTTGCCGGTGATATTCCCATCTTGGGCATTTGCCTTGGGCACCAGAGTATCGGTCAGGCTTTTGGTGGCAAAGTGGTGCGAGCCAGAGAGGTAATGCACGGTAAAACCTCACCGATTTATCACAATAACACCGGTGTATTCCGTGGATTGCCCAACCCATTTGAGGCTACCCGTTATCATTCCTTAGTGGTTGAGCGTGAGAGCTTGCCGGACTGTTTGGAAGTAACAGCGTGGACTCAAATAGAAGACGGTGAAATAGATGAAATTATGGGTTTTCGCCATCGTGAATTGGCGGTAGAAGGTGTGCAGTTTCACCCAGAGTCCATTCTCACTGAGAGCGGGCACGATATGCTAGAAAACTTTTTAAATAGTTGAAGTTAAACAGCTGAAGTTAAAAACAGTTAAGGTTAAAGGGTTGAAGACGAACATGGATATTCAACAGGCAGTTAGTCAGCTTCTGGAAAAACAGGATCTGGAAACTAGCGAAATGCGAGATGTCATGACACAAATCATGACCGGCAATGCCACTGATGCCCAAATTGGCGCATTTCTGGTGGCCTTACGCATGAAAGGTGAAACTGTCGCCGAAATCACTGGCGCCGCTCAGGTCATGCGTGAGTTGGCAGCGCCGGTTACTGTCAGTGGCGATCATCTCGTGGATATTGTTGGTACTGGTGGCGACAGTGCCGGTATCTTTAATGTGTCTACTGCCAGTACTTTTGTAGCTGCAGCAGCAGGTGCCAGCGTAGCCAAACATGGTAACCGATCTGTTAGCAGTAAAAGTGGTAGTGCGGATTTACTGGAATCTGCTGGTGTCCGGTTAGATATAACCCCTGAACAAGTAGCCCTTTGTGTGGAAGAAGTCGGCGTTGGTTTTATGTTTGCGGTAAACCATCACAGTGCCATGAAGCATGCCATTGGCCCACGTAAAGAGCTGGGTCTGCGCACCGTATTTAACCTGCTTGGGCCGCTTACTAACCCAGCCGGTGTACCGAAGATGTTGCTCGGTGTGTTTGACCGTCAATGGGTTCGCCCTGTGGCCGAGGTCATGCAGCAGTTAGGTGGTGAGCATATTTTAGTGGTGCATTCCGCCGATGGCCTGGATGAAATCAGCGTGGCTTCAGAAACCTGGGTTGCCGAACTAAAAGATGGAACGATTACAGAGTACACCGTTAAGCCGGAAGACTTTGGAATCACCCGAGGCGATTTAAAAGATTTAAAAGTGGCTGATGCTAAAGAAAGCCTGGAAATGATTAAACAGGCTCTTTCAAAGGGGCTTGGTTCAACGGGGTTAGATTCAAAAGGGCCAGCCTCACCAGCCATTAACACTGCATCCGATATGGTAGCTCTCAATGCCGGTGCTGCACTTTATGCCGCAGGTGTTGCGGATAACTTGGCGGAAGGCGTTAGTCTGGCTCAGGATGCCATTGGTAGTGGTTTGGCAAAGGCCAAAATCAGTGAGCTCGCTTCCTTCACACGTTGTTTTAAGTAAACGGCTTTAAATAAAACGTAAAACGGACAAGCTAAAATAGAAAATTATGAATACAGCGCTAAGCACTCCAACAAATACTCCAACCGTATTAAAGAAAATCCTCGCTAAAAAAGCTGAGGATGTAGCAGCGAGACGTGCTTCTGTTTCACTCGATCAGCTCAAATCCCAGTGTCAGGAAGGGCGAGGTGAACAAGAGGGAGAGATACGTGGCTTTGTCAATGCGTTAGCGGCAAAAATTGAACAGGGTCAGGCTGCTGTTATTGCTGAAGTGAAAAAAGCATCACCTAGTAAGGGCATTATTCGTGATGACTTCGACCCGGTTAGCATTGCCCAAAGTTATGAAAAGGGTGGGGCTACTTGTCTGTCGGTATTGACCGAACAGGACTTTTTTCTGGGCGCCGATGAATATTTAAAAATGGCCCGAGCAGCAACTCGTCTGCCTGTGCTGCGTAAAGATTTTGTGATGGACCCCTACCAGGTTTATGAATCCTTTATGTTGGGTGCGGACTGTATTTTATTGATTGTTGCCGCATTAGAGCAGGCCAAGATGGAAGAGCTGCATGGTATTGCCCGTGAATTAGGGCTCGATGTCTTGGTGGAAGTACACAACGAAGAAGAGCTCGACCGAGGACTATTAATTGATAACCCGATGATCGGTATAAATAACCGTGACCTCCATACTTTTGATACGACATTGGAAACAACCTTTGGTTTACTGGATAAAATTCCAGATAACCGGATCATCGTAACCGAGAGCGGCATTCTCACCACAGATGATGTTGCTGCCATGCGTGGTCACGATGTAAATACATTCCTGGTAGGTGAAACATTTATGCGGGCGGATGAGCCAGGAATGAAGCTATTGGAGATGTTCAATTAATCTTTTGTGAGCTTAAAAATACCGATAATAAAAAAGGCCTCGAAAAAGGCCTTTTTTGTGCGTGTTAGCAATTAAACTATTTAGTTCCAAACACGACCATCGTTTTCCCTTTCACTGAGACTAGCTCTTGATCTTCGAGGGTTTTTAATACTCGGCCAACCATCTCACGGGAACAGCCAACAATGCGGCCAATTTCCTGACGAGTGATTTTAATCTGCATGCCATCGGGGTGTGTCATGGCATCGGGTTCTTTACACAGGTCAAGCAAAGTTCTTGCGACACGGCCTGTTACATCAAGGAACGCCAAATCACCTACCTTGCGTGTGGTATCACGCAATCGCTCTGCCATTTGAACACCAATGGCAAATAAAAATTCGGGGTGATCTTTTGAGAGCTCCTGGAATTTTGAATAGCTAATCTCACCGACTTCACACTCGGTTTTAGCTCTAATCCAGGCACTTCGGTCAGTTTGACCAAATAGCCCCATTTCACCAAAAAAGTCACCTTCATTAAGATAGGCAACAATCATTTCACGGCCATCATCGTCTTCAAGAAGAACAGTGACCGAACCTTTAATAATGTAGGAAAGTGTGTCGCCTTCATCGCCAGCATAAATAATGGTGCTTTTGCTGGGATACTTCCTTCGGCGACAGTGAACTAAGAACTCTTCCACATTTTGAATGTGAGGTGTTATCGGTGCTGGTGCCAACTCGAGCTCTTCCCTTTTGTGATCTCTCGCATAGACGGCACCCACTATGGGGATAAAATCATCATTGGCCAAGTTCGAATTTACCATTAGTTCTGGTTCCTTATAGGGAAAAGTGGCGACTGGACAGACAATTCTAAGGTTAAAGGCACATTATTTATGTTAGGCTTTCGACCTTTTTAGGGTCGACGGTGTCATGAAAACGAAAATTACTTGGGGCGGAGACGCCAAATTTATCGCTGAATCGGAAACAGGCCATACCGTAGTGATGGATGGTCCACCCGATCATGGTGGCAAAAACCAGGGTGCACGCCCGATGGAAATGATGTTGATAGGTATGGGCGGCTGCTCATCCTTTGATGTTGTCCATATTCTTAAAAAGAGTCGTCAAGACGTGACAGATTGTGCCGCCGAAATTGAAGCAGAGCGGGCAGATGCTGTACCTTCAGTCTTCACCAAAATACATCTTCATTTTATTGTCACCGGCAACAACCTCAAAGAAAGCATGGTCAGTAATGCGGTTAAGCTGTCGGCAGAAAAATATTGTTCCGCCTCTATTATGCTGAGTAAAGGTGGCGTTGAAGTCACTCATAGCCACGAAATCCGTACCTAGCCCATTTAACTTTATTCAGCTAGCCTTTTTATTTGGTATCTCTGAAATTTCCAACGTAAAACACCCAGGCAAAAAAAAGGCAGCTAGCGCTGCCTTAAAGGGATACTCAGGGAGTAATAGAGGTTTTAACTTGAATACAGGTTGTTAAAACTAACTTCTGAGACTTTAACCAACCTAGTAATCTGTAGCTTTGTCAGTCAGAGCACTTGCCTTGGGGGTAGGTGGCTGAGTACTCGTCTTGACTCCGCTGTTAGGTTAGTAATATAGGGAGTGGCATTCTATGATTCAAATGTATTAATATAATAGCATTCATAACTCTGAGGAATGCGTTGGGGCGCGTGCTATGAGGTATGTACTAAAGGTTTGTATAAATGGATGCCAAGTTTCTATCACGAATTGATCTGAATTTACTGGTGGCTCTCCAGATATTGCTGGAGGAGCAGAGCGTTACAAAAGCTGCGGATCGCCTGTTTATTACCCAACCGGCCATGAGCAAAACACTACAGCGGCTTCGGGAGCTTTTTGACGACCCGCTCTTTATACGTAGTGGCAGAGGCCTGGTCCCAACCCCCAGAGCTGTTGAGCTAGAAAAGCAATTACCTGTGGTTTTGTCCTCAGTCAGTGACCTAGTGGTTCAAAGTGAATTTGACCCCCTCGCCTATGAGGGAGAAATTTCCATTATGACGGCAGAATTTATCGCCGTTCAGGTTATGCCAACATTAACCAACCGTCTCATCAACAAAGCACCATTTATGTCGTTACTGGTAAGAGGGGAATCTGATGGTAAAGCGCGAGCACTAGAGGATGGCGGGTTAGATTTTGTCATTGAAATAGCGCGCCCCTATAGCGAAGAGTTTCATGTAACGCCACTAGGCCACTTTACCCCTGCGGTCTGGATGCGGGCAGTCCATCCATTAGCCAACAAAGAAAATCTCACCCTTAAAGAAATGCTGGCTTACCCTTTTATTCAGTATTCATTACTTCGCTCGGGTTCATCCTCATCAGCAGAGACAAGGTTTGATCGGCAGCTAACGAAGCTTGGGTTGAAGCGAAAAAAAGCCTTGGTGACAGCCCAGCTAATGACCGCAATGGATGCCCTATGGCAAACCGACTGTTTAATGATGGCGACCATGCATGACTTGAAAATAGAGGGTGAGACCTATGGCATTGTTCGTAAGCCGTATCCCAAAGAACTAGAGTTCGATAGCACAGTGCCGGTAGTGCTGGTGCAACACGCCAGAACCATTAAGTCCCCGGTACATCAGTGGGTAAAACAAAAAATCGTTGGTATCGTAAGAGAAATTCAGGAAAAGGCTAAGCTAGAAGCACATTCAAAAACTAACTAATAGGCTTAGTGTAAAGAAGGTCAAAGGCGGCATAAAAAGATATTACGAGGATCGCTGAAAAACGTAGGTGTAGAAGCGACAATTCTATATCGGAAAGCTAAAGAGCTGTTATTCAAACTACTTATAGTTCAGGTTGCTAGGGGTGTTTCTAAAAATAGTAATTTTTTTGTGAGTACACCAACTGTAGGCGCTTTAGGCGAGAAAGCACCGCGCCTTTCATTAGCAAAAAAGAACCGCAGTGTACATGGAGTACATGAGGATTTGAGCACGGAGCTGCCAAAAGTAGGCGCTCTGAGGCGACGCCGCTACCGCGGAAAAAGCACGTTTTTAGAGGTGCCCTAAATGCGGTAGCTGGTCTTCGTCATCGCCTTCGAAATAATCGTCATCAAACCTTTAACCGGGGCAGGGAATTTCAGCCCGCCAGCATCTAATGCAGCATCCGCATGCTTGGCTTCATCATCCAACATTTGTTCCACGATAGCGCGGCTTTTGTCATCTTGGGGTGGAAGTTGGTTTAGGTGACTTTCCAAATGCTTGCACACTTGGTCTTCGGTGGCAGCGACAAACCCTAAACTGAGCTTGTCACTAATCAGCCCTGTGGTCGCGCCGATGCCAAATGAAAGGCCGTACCACAAAGGGTTTAACAAACTGGTGTGGCTGCCTAATTGATTAACCCGCTCCTGGCACCAGGCAAGGTGATCAATTTCTTCATCAGCGGCTTGTTCCATTTCACTGCGTACAGAAGTCAGTTTGGCCGTTAATGCTTGCCCCTGGTACAGCGCCTGAGCGCAGACTTCACCCGTGTGATTAACACGCATTAGGCCCGCAGCATGGCTTTTTTCTTGTTCTGTCAGCTCTTGCTCTGATTCTTCTTTCGCGGGTGAGAGGCGATCATGGGGTGGTTTGTCCACGGCGACAGTTCTCAATGCGTGATCCACCTGAATCAACAAGCTATCAAGGAGGGAAAGCCTTCTTGATTCTGCCCTTGGGCTTGTTTGCTCTGTGTTGGTGAATGTTTCTGAGGGCATCGATAGTTGTCTCTAAAAAAATAATAGTTACTGAATAGTGATTGAATAGCGGTCGTATGACTGTTCTAAGTGAGCATATTGTAGCAAAATTTGTGGTCATGTTGAGAGGAGCTTAAATGAAGTCGGATTTTGTAGAAAAAGTAGGCCTAGAAAACTCTAGTTTTGAAGACCCTGGTTTTGAAGAAATGGGCCACGGTATTTATTGCGTCGACGCACGCTATATCCAGCATGGTATCGCTTGTTGCTACCTAATGGTTGAAGGCGATCAGGTCGCCATAATTGAGACTGGAACAGCACACACAGCGGAAGGCATAGCTGAGGTGCTGGCAGAACTGGAGCTACCTAAAGAAGCGGTTCGCTACATTATTCCCACCCACGTGCATTTAGACCATGCCGGTGGTGCCGGCCTGTTAATGCAGCAATACCCAGAGGCCCAAATGCTGATCCATCCGCGGGGGGCTCGGCATATGGTCAACCCCACCCAGTTAATGGCGGGTTCAAAAGCGGTTTATGGCGAAGAGAAATTTGCACAATTCTATGGCGAATTGATTCCTGTCCCGAAAGAGCGAGTGATTTCAGTGGAGAATGGGGAAAAGCACGATTTAAATGGCAGAGCTTTGGAATTCCGCCACACCCCAGGCCATGCAGAGCATCATTTTTGTGTTTGGGATAGCGTCAGCGAAGGTTGGTTTTCAGGCGATACGTTTGGTATTTCCTACCATGAAATGGGTAATGACCTAAAGAAATGCAGATCAGACCGGTTTATCATTCCAACCACATCCCCCGTGCAGTTTGATCCAGACAAGTTATTAGCCTCCATCGATTTAATGATGGGCTACAATCCAAAGAAATTTTATTTAACCCACTACAGTGTGTTGGAAAACCCGGAACCACATGCAGATTCACTGCGTGCCCAGATCGAAGACTATCGACAAATTGCGCAACTGCTGCGGAATGAATCAGAGCGGGAAGAAAGAATACACCAGGCCCTGAAGGATATTACCTTGGCACGACTATCATCGCAGCAGCCCGAACTGGATTTAGGCACCATGGAAAAAGTCCTCGCCATGGACTTAGATTTAAATGCCCAGGGCCTGAATATTTGGTTAAGCAGACAAGAGAAAAAATAAGGGCAGGAACCCAAATAGAAAAAAAGAGTTAAGTAAAAAAGCGAACTAAAGACAGTTAAGTCAGCGGGTTAAATAAAGGAATACTAAGGAAGCGTCTTTGATCGGCCAATAGTTCCGCATCAACAAGCGTTGCCTCTAGCTGTTCAGTTTCTTCGGCGGTGTCAAAAGCGGCGATAAAATAACGGGCAAATTTCTCAGTATTCTTTTTGAAATCCAAACAAATCTAGGTTGCGATTTTCACCGGGATCCCCGGATGGGCTTTTACCCGTAGCCACTTTGATCGGATCCTGTTCTCTCCAGAGTGTGATGTTGTCATTAATGTCAAAAATCATATTTAAATAATGACTGTTTCTAGCTATTAACGAAAACTTTCGTCCGACGGCTTATCAGCAGAAGCACCCTTTCAATTCGTAAGAAATTATGTCTGTTCTTGGCCGAAAGCGGACTATTGGGTAATATTAAAAACCGTGATCTAACTTTCGGCTACTTCTCCCGCGCAGCAGCGCGATAGCCAATATCCGTCCGATAATAAACTTTATCCCAAGAGATTTTCTTAGTCAGTTCATAGGCCTGTTGTTGCGCTTCGGTCACGGTATTGCCAAGGCCGACGGCACATAAAACTCTGCCGCCATTGGTGGTGACTTGTCCGTCAATGTCTTTGGTGCCGGCATGAAAAACCTTTTCATTACTGCTGTCAGCATCCGCTGATGGCAAGCCTGAAATTACATCGCCTTTGTTATAGCTGGCGGGATAACCACCGGCGGCTAACACCACGCCTAATGCGGCTCTTGAATCCCAGTCAGTACTGCATTGATCCAGTTGTTTGTCTAATGCGGCATTACAAAGCGCCACGATGTCGGATTTCAGGCGCATCATTATGGGTTGGGTTTCTGGGTCGCCAAAACGACAGTTATATTCTATCACTTTGGGGGTGCCGTCGGCCATAATCATCAGGCCTGCATATAAAAACCCTGTGTAGTCGTTACCCTCTGATGCCATGCCTTCAACGCTGGGCTGAATCACTTCAGCCATAATGCGGTCGTGAATGTCGGGTGTCACTACGGGTGCAGGAGAGTACGCACCCATGCCACCAGTGTTGGGGCCTTTGTCGCCATTGTCCCGAGCTTTGTGATCTTGCGAGGTGGCCATGGGCAG
>Ga0181558_10006401_pt1 | contig 10257 bp, 8 predicted proteins | sample 011ome_22_FD_133754 | JGI IMG/M metagenome (GOLD analysis project Ga0181558, IMG submission 133754) | Coastal salt marsh microbial communities from the Groves Creek Marsh, Skidaway Island, Georgia - 011507BT metaG (megahit assembly) | ecosystem: Environmental > Aquatic > Marine > Intertidal zone... | reverse complement strand
TTTGTTGACGTAGAGATTCTGGAAGCAGGCGATTTTGACCTCTATGGAAAGGTAGTCGCTCCTTTATAGGTAATTTCCTCTGTTAGGTTTTAAGGCTGATTTGACCTGATCCAATTGCGTTTCATCTATGTCTAATGAGCAGCTTGCCCAGGCTTCATTGTGCTGTACCACCTCAGTGACGTTTAATTCATGCTTGCTCGAGAGTTCGCTGAGGAAGACGTCAAGGTGTTCTTGAAAATGAAGGGCCGTTTGATGTGAAGAGGGGCCTCTGAAATCCCAAAACAGACGGATCTTTTTTAAAGGTTTCATAAGGCGTGGCTTGGGTGCGAAAATTCTGTTAACATCAAGCTCAAAGGTAAGGATAACGGCTTCTTTATTCTATTTTTGGACTATGCAACGAATTGCGATTTTACGAAGTTTGCTTGTAGTTTTTTTCGGGCTACTGATGACCTCTTGTGCGCTGTTTGTTTCTGAAGAGCCAAATCAAGAAGCCGTTGCCCGAGTGGGAAGGTCTTATCTCTACGCCGTTGACCTACCGGATTTTTCTTATTTGTCTGATGAACAGGCGATCAAAGAAGCCAGAGAGGCCTACATCAGTGAGTGGGCAGTAAAGCAATTGATGTTTCAAAATGCACTAAATAACCTTCCAGAAGAAGTACAGTGGGACCTAGATCGTTTGGTTGAAGCCTATAAAACCGATTTGTACACAAAGTCTTATTTCGATCTGATTTCATTCAGTCCCTCGGATACTGTGGTAGCTGCAGGAGAGTTGGATTCTCTATACCGACGCGAAGAAGCGAGCATGAGACTTGATCAGGATATTGTAAAGTTGCGCTATGTGGTACTGGGCCCGCAGTACACTAAACCAGAAGAGGTAATGAACCGCTTTAAACGTTTTAATGAGCAAGATCAACTTTTTATTGATTCGCTCTACACACATAATTACCTCCGAGAACTTCAGTTGAATGATTCTACGTGGTTTAATAGCGCTTCTATAGCCAAACAAATAACTCCAATTACCTATCAGAACAGTGAGGATTACCTCAAGCCCTATCAGTTTTTTGATATTCGTGACAGCACTGGTTTTTACTTTGGACAGGTCTTAGATACAAGAAAAAAAGGCGATATTGCACCTTATGCTTTTGCCTTAGCCGAGCTGCGTCAAATTGTTCAAAACCGAAAGCGTTTTGAGCGTTTGGAACGGCAAAAACAAGAAATAATTAGTGAAGCAATTCGAAAAAAAACCTATGAGACATATGAGTAGATGGTTAGCCATTTTGATGATCGCCGTTGTAACCACCACGGCTTTTGCTCAGGGAGGAACCTCAAATCAGACGAGGATTAAGATCGATGGAGTAGTATCTGTTATTGGAGATTTTGTCATCCTTGAATCAGATGTAGATAAGTTAAAGGCAGATATTGAAAACCAGGGTGGTGATTTAGGAGAAATTTCGGAGTGCCAATTGTTGGGAAAGTTAATGGAAGATCGTCTTTTTGCCCACCATGCTATTCAAGACAGTTTATTGGTTTCTGATTCAGAAGTCAATCAGATGGGCGATATGCAAATTCAGCAGTTGGCGCGTCAAATTGGTTCTGTAGAGAAGGTGCTAGAATTTTATGACAAACCAGACTTGCAGACCTTCAAAGACGAACTATACGAGATCAATAGACTGCGCATGCTCGCGGACAAAATGCGAGGCGATATTGTTGATGAGCTTGAAATCACCCCTGAAGAAGTACGTCAGTTTTTCTATAGTATACCTATTACCAAGAGACCTGTATTTGGTGCAGAGCTTGAAATTGCACAGATTGTAAAACAACCTAAACCTTCTGAAGAAGAGAAGCTTCGCATCGTGCAACGCCTAGAACAAATGAAGCAAGATGTAGAAGAGAACGGAGCAAGTTTTAGCGTAAAGGCGATTTTATATTCTCAAGATCCAGGTTCAAAGTCTAATGGAGGCGCGTATACCATGAATCGAGAGACTCCTTTTGTGAAAGAATTTAAAGATGTTGCTTTTTCATTGAGAGAGGGTGAGATTTCAGATCCATTCGAAACGGACTTCGGGTATCACATCATTTTGGTCGAAAAAATTAGAGGACAAGAAGTCGATTTGAGACACGTCCTGCTCACTCCTGAAATTTCAAAGGATCAAATTGAAGCTGCGAAACAAGAATTAGACAGTATTCGCTCAGAAATATTAGCAGGAACGATCACTTTTGAAGAGGCGGCCCGACTGTTCTCTGATGAAAAAGAAACGAAATTTGATGGTGGTGTGCTGCGAAATCCTCAAGACTATAGTGCGCGATTTGAGCTAACCAATATGGATCCTGTACTCTACAATCAAGTAGCTACTTTGCGTGACGGACAAATCTCCCAACCTATTAAAGAAGATGATCCTCGTGGAGGTCCACCAAAGTTTAAAATCATGCGAGTCGCCAATCGCTACGACGAGCACATGGCCGATTTCGCTAGAGATTATGTAAAGATTAAAGATTTAGCGCTTTCAGATAAAGAGCGAAAGACGATAGAAGAGTGGATTGCTGAGCAAATTGAGTCAACGTTTATACAGATTAACGATACACGAAAAGACTGTGACTTTGCGAGCAATTGGCTTAAGAATTAGACGCTTCTTTGTAATTTTGCAACCTAAATAATTAAGAATTATGGCATTCGATTTCGAAATAATTAAGCAGGTTTATGATCGCATGGACGCGAATATAACTGCCGCTAGAAATATACTTGGTAGACCCCTAACCCTTACCGAAAAGATTTTATACAATCACTTATGGGAGAAAGGTGTTTCGAATGGGTTCAAGCGCGGAGAAGACTATGTAGATTTTGCTCCAGACCGTGTTGCTTGTCAAGATGCTACTGCTCAGATGGCGCTTTTGCAATTTATGCATGCGGGCAAACCTAAAGTTGCGGTGCCTACCACAGTGCACTGTGACCACCTAATTCAGGCGAAGCAGGGCGCAAGTGCTGATTTGAAGCGAGCGAATGAAACTTCGAACGAGGTCTTTGATTTCTTAGGATCGGTATCAAATAAATACGGAATAGGCTTCTGGAAGCCAGGTGCTGGTATCATTCACCAGGTAGTGCTGGAGAATTATGCTTTTCCGGGGGGTATGATGATCGGAACAGATTCTCATACTGTAAATGCTGGAGGTTTGGGAATGATTGCTGTCGGTGTTGGTGGTGCAGATGCAGTGGATGTGATGGCGGGTATGGCTTGGGAACTGAAATTTCCCAAACTCATTGGAGTGAAACTAACGGGTAAACTTTCTGGATGGACTGCCCCTAAGGACGTGATCCTAAAGGTTGCAGACTTGTTGACAGTTAAAGGAGGTACAGGCGCCGTAATTGAATATTTTGGTGAGGGTGCCTTAGCGATGTCTTGTACTGGAAAAGGAACTATCTGTAACATGGGTGCTGAGGTAGGTGCTACTACTTCAACCTTTGGATACGATGAATCGATGGATCGTTACCTGAGAGCAACTGGAAGAGCAGATGTAGCGGATGCAGCGAATCAGGTGAAAGCCAACTTAACGGGTGACCCTGAGGTGTATGCTAATCCAGAAACCTACTTTGATCAAGTGATAGAAATTGATCTGTCGACTTTAGAACCGCATTTAAACGGACCTTTTACTCCGGATTTAGCTACGCCTATTTCAAAGATGGCTGAAACAGCTAAGAAGAACGATTGGCCGCTTCAAGTAGAAGTGGGTCTGATAGGTTCATGTACGAACTCTTCTTATGAAGATATTTCTCGTGCGGCTTCGTTAGCGAAGCAAGTAGCGGAGAAGAAATTAAAAACTAAAGCCAAGTTCACTATCACACCAGGATCAGAACAGGTGCGTTATACCATTGATCGTGATGGACTGATTGAGACTTTCGACCAGATTGGTGCTACGGTTTTTGCAAATGCATGTGGACCGTGTATCGGAATGTGGGACCGTTACGGTGAAAAGGCAGCAGATGGACCTCGAAATACAATCGTGCACTCTTTCAATCGAAATTTTGCGAAGAGAGCTGATGGGAATCCAAATACGCTAGCTTTTGTGGGTTCACCCGAATTGGTAACTGCAATTGCTATCGCCGGAAGATTAGACTTCAATCCTCTAACCGACACTTTGATTAATGAAGACGGAGAAGAGGTGCGATTAGACGAACCTCGCGGATATGAATTGCCACCTGAAGGATTTGCTGTTGAAGACTCAGGATTTGTTGCTCCTGCTGCAGATTCAAGTCAAGTAACGGTTAAGGTAGATCCTTCTTCTGAACGCTTGCAGTTATTGGATCCTTTTATTCCAATCCAAGTAGAGAAGATGAAAAATATTCCATTGCTGATCAAGGCGCAAGGAAAGTGCACTACAGACCACATCTCAATGGCCGGACCTTGGTTGCGTTACAGAGGGCATCTAGACAATATTGCCAACAATACCCTCATCGGTGCGGTAAATGCATTTAATGAGAAGACAAACTTTGTTAAGAATCAATTAACCGGTGAGTACGCTGGTGTTCCTGATACGCAGCGTTCTTATAAAAAAGAAGGCCTTTATTCTATCGTTGTTGGGGACCACAACTACGGGGAGGGTTCTTCGAGAGAACACGCCGCTATGCAACCTCGTCATTTAGGAGTGGCGGCAGTATTAGTAAAGTCTTTTGCCAGAATTCATGAGACCAACCTGAAGAAGCAAGGAATGCTAGCCTTAACCTTCGCGAATGAGAGTGATTACGACCTCATTCAAGAGGACGATCGATTTGATTTTGTTGACTTGGATGCTTTCGCTCCAGGCAAACCACTCACCTTGGTGGTGACGCATAATGATGGTTCGTCTGACACTATTGTAGTGAATCACAGTTACAACGGTTCTCAAATCTCATGGTTTGAAGCAGGATCTGCACTAAACTTGATTAAGAAAGAAAATGCCGCTTAAATTATAAGGCATGAGCAAACAGGTCACCTCGATCACCTTTTTTAGGTTCACTACTCTGAGGTCGAAGATCTGGGCGTTCTTTATGATGCAATTCGCTCGAGCCCCTTTACGAAAAGTAAGGGGACTTGAGCGTTTCTTTTTGATGGGTACCGGAAAGAAAGGGTTTAATCCTAACCCAGACTGGTCTACCTATGCGCTATTGCAGATATGGAGCACTCAAGAAGAGGCGGACTATTATTTCTCGAGTCACCCATTGTACTCTTCCTATGTGCGAAACAGCGGAGAGGTTTTGAGGGTTATGATGCGTAACATTAAGGCGCATGGCGCTTGGAATGGGGTTAATCCCTTTCAGAAGTCGGAAGAGCTCGACTCCAAGAATCCTTACATCGCGGCCATCACTAGGGCAACGATTAAGACACGATTACAACTTAAATTCTGGCGCTCAGTTCCCTATGCCCAGCGCTACCTCGACCGCACTACTGCCCTAAAATTTACCAAGGGGATAGGAGAGGTTCCTTTTCGAAATATGGCCACTTTTTCAATTTGGGAATCTGAACAGGCCATGAAAGAGTTCGCATATACCGACAAGCATCATAAAAAGGCTATCGCTCAAACGAGGGCTCTAAATTGGTACAGTGAAGAACTCTTTAGTCGCTTTCAGCCGTATCAGATCTACGGTACTTATCTAGGGCAGTCTATAGAACTGTCTTAGCGCATTAAAGCGAGACTACCGAAGAACAACGCCTGTGCAAGATAAATGTGCATAGCAATGCTCAAGGATGTTTGTGGTTTGTCTTTCTGTGCCTTCTCTACAGTGAAATATATAACTTGAAAAAGAAACCCAAACCCAAACCAACTCCAATAATTGGCTGCTGGAGCACTCGGTATAAAGGTCCAATAGTCAAAATGAGGCGCTAGAAGTTCTAGAAGAGCGTCTAGTGCGACCATCATGCTTGCTCCGATTAGTGCAGAACTAATAGGGTAATGAAAGCGGCCACTGACAGCTTGGGCCATCCGCGCTGTTATCATCGTTAAGACTGCCCAGAAGACTCCAATGATGATTGGAATGCCATCAATTTTCGGTCCCAGATTTTCGCCGTAACTGTAGGTGCCAAAGAACCAACCATAGTGTACTCCCAGCCATTCAACAAGCATGCCCGCCGTAAAAAATAAGCTTAGCAGTATCCATTGATAGCGTTTTGTGATGGGAAAGTAGAGTACGAAAAACCCAAATGAAGCAATCAAGTTGAGCACCGTTTTCGTGACAAACCAATCCTGAAAACCAGCGGCAATCCCTAAGGCTCCTGCCACATGTGGGAGCCAAATAAAGAGAAGGACCTCTTTGGTGACAATTTTAGATGTTGTTGAAGTCATTTGCGATTAACTCACTGACGATCTTTCCTGATTGCAGGCACAAGGGTATGCCGCCTCCAGGATGTGCTGATCCTCCACAAAAGTAAACGTTTGAGAGTGCACTTCTATGATTAGGGTGTCTTAAGAAGGCTGAGAATTGAGAATTACTTGCTGCTCCGTAAAGCGCCCCTCTGTACGATTGGGTAGAGCGCTCAATACCTCTAGGGTCAAGTATATGTTCGACGGTGATGAAAGCACCTAGATCACAATTGAGAATTCTACTCAATTTAGCGATGATGCGCTCTCGGCTAAGAGCGATAAGTTCATCCCAATCTTGTCCATAGTTACCAGGTGCATTGATCATTACAAACCAATTTTCGTTATTGGCTGGGGCGTCATTGGGACTGTGCTTAGAAGTGATATTGACGTAGACGGTAGGATCTTTGTGAAGCACTTTGTCTTCGAATATTGCCTTAAATTCTTCAGCATAGGTGTCAGAGAAGAAGATGTTGTGCAGGTCTAATTCCTTAAAGCTTTTGGCAATTCCCCAATAAAAAATGAGCGCGCTACTCGATCGCTCTTGTTTGAGTATGCGTTCGGGTGCTTTTAAGGTGGGTAATAGTTTTCTATAGGTCGGAACAACATCCATATTGCTGACCACCACATCAAAATCGTACTCTTGTCGTTTTGTTTTTAGGCCCTTAGCCCTTTTGCGGTCAGAACTCAATACGATTTCCTCGACTCCTTCATTTAAATGAAAGCTAACTCCCTGTCGTTCTGCGAGTCTGAACAATGATTGAGAAATCTCGTGCATTCCACCTTTTGGATAGAACGTTCCAAAATGCATTTCGAGATGAGGAATAAGAGACATGATCCCTGGTGTCTTGTAGGGTGAACTTCCATTATAAGTAGCATGTCTTGAAAAGAACTGAAGGCTCTTCGGATTCTTAAAATAAGACTTGAGCGTTTTGAATAGGGTTTTGTGAACGTCTAAAGAAGGTAATTTTACTATAGCCTTGAGCGTTTTTAAAGAGGCGTAGGTGCTAAAACGATGAAGAGACTGTTCAATAAAGAGGGGACTTGTGAGTTCGTACTTAAGCGCACTATTGTCTAGAAAGTTTGATACATTCTTAGAATCTTCATTAAAGGTTTGACTAAACTCTTGCACGAATGCCTCACGTTTTCCTGAGGCTACAAATCGTGTTCCGTCTTCCCAGAAGTAGTTACACACATTTTCTTTTTGAATGTAGTTGAAGTAATCTCTTGGCTGTTCGTTGAACAAAGTGAAAAGTTCATCTACAAAATGAGGCATGGTAAAGAGGGATGGGCCAAGATCGAAGCGGTATCCTTCTAGCTCCAGTGCATGAAGTTTGCCTCCCGTATACGCATTAGACTCGAAAACGACTACATCATGTCCTTGTGCCTTTAGACGAAGCGCGGTCGCTAGACCGGCTATTCCGGCTCCGACAATGCTGATTTTGAGTGCCATAAGAGGGGTTATTTGAAATATTTACGAGGTACGATGAGCATACCAAAATTTTCCCCTTCTTCTTTACCTAAATGTTTGTGATGGATTTTATGAGCACGCCTTACCCCTCGGGCATAGGCGTTGTCAATATTTCTGAGCCATTTAAATCGCTGGTGGATAAAAATATCATGAACAACAAAATAAGCAATGCCGTAGGCTAAAATTCCATAACCAATCGGAAATCCGATCCAGAATGCTTCATCTGCAGTCATTAAAAAACTCATGCTCAGCACCGCAAAAAATAAGAAAAAGGCATCATTTCGCTCAAACCAAGAGTCATGGTCTTTTTGATGGTGGTCTTTGTGAAGCACCCATAATAAACCGTGCATGATGTATTTATGAATGAACCACGCCATAAATTCCATGACTAAAAATGTGAGTACAAAAACAGCAATCCAAAGAAATGTATTCATGGTATTAGATGCGTTGTAATTTAAATTCAAGATACGATTGTGCGAGCAATCCAGCTTTCTCGTAATTCGGAACGCGGATACGTCTATTTTTTATTTCTAAGGGTGGAGTCGCTTTTAAACGATCTAGCAACCTTTTGTAGTAGCGATAGGCGGTATAAACCCCAAATCGTGAGCCTACAGGGAGTTGTTGAATACCTTTGAATCCTTCTTCGAAATCGGCTTCGATCTCGCTAATGATGGCATCTTTTGACGATTCATCAAGGGCTTCTAAATTTGCGTCAGGAAAGTAGGTGCGTCCCAACGCCTCGTAATCCGCTTTCAGGTCTCTTAAAAAGTTCACCTTCTGAAAGGCCGAACCTAAAGACATTGCAGGAGATTTGAGCGTATTATAGGCGTCTTCGTCTCCGTCTAGAAAGACCTTTAAACACATGAGGCCCACTACATCAGCTGATCCGTAGATATACGCTTTGTACTCCTCTTCAGTGAGGTACTCAGTTTTATGCAGGTCTAACTCCATACTTTTCATAAACGAGTCTACCAAGTCTTTCGGAATCCCGAAGCGATGATAGGTCATTTGGAATGCATTCAATATGGGGTTTAGGCTTATTTTATGTGTTAAGCTTGCCTCTAGATCATCTGAGAATCGTTTGAATAATTCCTCCTTCGGGAAATCGTGAAAACTATCAACGATCTCATCTGCAAACCTCACAAACCCATAAATATTGTAAATATGCGGCCGAATGTCTTTCGAAAGCATACGTGTAGCGAGCGAAAAGGAGGTGCTGTATCGCTTAGTGACAAGCTCACTACACTCTTGGCTAACTTGGTCGTATAATACTTTCATGACTCTTGCTCTTGAATGAGTTGCGCAACAAGCTTTCCTGAAATCAGAGCGGGGGGCACTCCAGGTCCAGGAACGGTCAATTGCCCAGTGAAAAATAAGTTATTTACTTTCTTTGATTGCAATTTAGGACGAAGAAATGCAGTCTGTCTCAGGGTATTAGCTAATCCGTAGGCATTACCCTTAAACGAATTGTAAGCTTCTACAAAGTCATTTACACAGAAACTCTCAACAAACTCGATGTGTGGTTTTAATTCTTGACCCGCGAAATGTTCTAGGCGTTGAATCAATAGATTGAAGAAGCGGTCTCTTAATTCTTGAGTGTCTTCAATACCCGGAGCTATAGGAATTAAGAAGAATCCGGCTTCTTTACCTTCAGGGGCCATACTGGCATCTGAAACAGAAGGAAAGTTAGCGTAGAACAGGGGGTCTGATGGCCATTCAGGCTGGTCGTATATGACTCTTGCATGTTCTTTGAAGTCCGTATCGAAGAACAAGTTGTGATGTAACAATTTGCTATCGAGTTTGGTATTGAATCCTACATAAAACAGGAGTGAAGAAGGCGCAAAAGTTCTTTTGTTCCAATACGCTTCTGAGTATTGTCGGTAGCGTTCTGGAAGTAGGGTCTCACTGTGATGATAGTCTGCACCGCTTAGGACATAATCAGCAGCTATCTGTTCTCCATTGCTTAAGGTGATTCCTTTTGCTTTGCCTTGGGCATCAATGTCTATCTGCTTTACAGCACTCGATGTGTGTATCTGAACTCCAAGACCTTCAGCGACCTTTTGCATGCCCTTTACAATCTCGTACATTCCGCCTTTCGGATGCCATGTTCCCAGACCGTAGTCTGCATGATTCATGAAAATATAGAATGAAGGGGTATTCTCGGGCTTTGCCCCTAAAAACAGTACCGGAAATTCTAGGGCCGAACGTAACTCAGGGGATTTAAAGTTCTTTTTTACTTCATCACTCACTGATTTCAAGAACTGACCCACGCGAACTACCGTTTCTGGGGTAACCAATTCAAGCGGAGACTTTCCGGGTCTCAAAACGATCTTTTTTATGGCGATCCTATAGTTCGTAGCCGCCTTTTTCAAAAAGACTTTCAATTTAGCACCGCTACCTATTTCTATGTGTTCAAAAGCCTCAGCAATCCCTTCTACGGATGCGGCTATCGGAAGCGT
>Ga0181558_10006399_pt1 | contig 10258 bp, 4 predicted proteins | sample 011ome_22_FD_133754 | JGI IMG/M metagenome (GOLD analysis project Ga0181558, IMG submission 133754) | Coastal salt marsh microbial communities from the Groves Creek Marsh, Skidaway Island, Georgia - 011507BT metaG (megahit assembly) | ecosystem: Environmental > Aquatic > Marine > Intertidal zone... | reverse complement strand
GACATCGAGTGGCTCATCGACGTCTTCACCTCGGGCGACCGCCGCGGCGACGCGCCGGCGTTCGCGGCGGCGTTCGCGAAGAGCGATTTAAAAACGGCGTTGGCGTCGACGCTGGAAAGGCACGCGCTTGGCGCCAACGCGAACGCGAACGCGTCGCAAAAGAACGCGGCGCAGTCGAAGCTGGCGACCGCGTCGTCCACGACCGTCCCCGGGTGGTTCGCGTTCTGGGTGATGGCCAAGTACCGCACGCGCAAGAACTACGCGGACGGCGAGTACCTCGGCCCCCGCTTGGGCGACAAGGTGTTCATCGCGTTTCTCATCTTCACGCTGTACTTCGGCATCGGCGACGACCACGACCCGGCCAACGTGGTGAACATCTCCTCGATGCTGTTCATGTGGTGCACCCTGCCCGCGTTCGGCGCGGCGTCGTACGTGCCGCAGATCGTCATGGAGCGCTCGCTGTACATGCGCGAGCGCGCGGACGGCTTGTACCGGCCCATGACGTACGTGGTGGCGAAGATGTTCGACGAGCTTCTTCTCCTGTTCTTCGTCACCCTCGTCATCGCCGCCGTCGTGTTCTACGCCGTGAGCCTCAGCGGGTCGTTCGCGCTCTTCTGGCTGGTGTACTACGTCACGCTCGCCAACGGGGTGGTGCTCGCGTACCTCATCAGCGCGCTGTCGCCGAACATGGAAGCCGCCAACGCCATCCTTCCCACCTACGTCGTGACGCTCCTGTTCTTCGCCGGGTTTTTGATTCGGCCGGCGGACACCCCCGACTACTGGAAGTGGTACGCGTACGTCGACCTCATGAAGTTCTCCTGGGGCGCGCTCATGATCAACCAGTGGAAAGAAAACGACCCCGAGTTCGTGGGGGGGGTCAGTCTGCTCACCGAGTACGACCTGAAGAACGAGTCCGAGTGGGCGTACGTCGGGTACCTGTGTCTTTTCTTCCTCGCCTTCTTCGCCGCCGCGTTCCTCGCGCTCAAGCACGTCAACCACAGCAAGAGGTAATACGTAGAGAGCAGGTCGATTGTGGACGTATGCGGTAGTATAGTCTATGGTAAGTAGTATACTACCACGAAGCGAGCGCTCGCGCTCGCGTGACTTTTCGTGTGCCTTTGACGTGCCGACGACTACGTGCCATGTACAAAGCCTATCATCATCCACCTGCGTCGGCTTGGCTTTAAATATCGTATACCCTCCGTCGCGCTCGGATGGCGTTCTCACGCGTCGTCCGCGTCGAGGCTCTGCAGCACGTCCCGGATCGCCGCGACGTCGGCGTGCTCTGGACCGAGCGTCTGCTCCTGCAGCACCAGCGCGCGCTCCAGCAGCGGCCTCCCCACGTCGTTATTCCCCTGGTCCAGGTGGCAAATCGCCAGATCCGTCAGCGTCTGCGTCGTGTCCTGGTGCTCGGCGCCCAAAGTCTTCTCCTGGATCCGCAGCGCGCGCTCGTACAAAGGACGCGCCTCGCCGAACGCCTCCTCCTCGCTGTACAGCGCCGCCAGATCCGTCAGCGCCACCGCCACGTCGGGGTGGTTCTTCCCGAGCGCGAGCTCGCGCTCGGCGATCTCAGCCTTCAGCTCGCGCGCGCTGGGGGGGGCGCCGGGCGAAGGGTTAGGGAGGGGGCGAGAACCGGAAGGGTTCGGGTTCCCGCCAGCCGCGTACCCGCCGCCGTACCCGCCGCCGCCGCCGCGCGCGCCGGGGGGCGTCCCCGGCGCGGCGCGCCCGCGCGGCTCGCTCGGCCGCGCGGCGCTCGCCTGCCCGTAGCCGCCGCCGCGCTGATGTACCCCATCGCCCGCGCCGCCCGTCTTGATCCCCAGCCCCTCATCGCTGACGTCCCGGATCGCGGGCTTCAGGTTCTTGGGCAGGAACTTCTCCACCGCTCGCCCGGCGATGGCGCAGCACTCCAGGGTGAGCTTCACCGCCGTCGAGCGTACTTCGCCGTTGGGCGACTCAAACGCGCGCGCGGTGAACTCCATCACCGCCTCCAGGGTGAGGCCGTGGTCGCCCGCCTTCGCGAGCCCGAAGCGCGGCACCAGGTCCAGCATGATGCTCAGCCGCCCGAGCACGATCCGCCAAGCGCTCTGCGAGCGCACGGGCCGGACCAGCGGGCCCGCCACGAGCGCGAGCTCGCTCTCGGCCAGCTCCATCAGCGCCTCGCGCGCGGCGTCGCGCGCCTTGGCGTGCGCGTCGCCGAGCTTCTCCAGGAGCTGCGGCACGAGGTTCGCGGTGTTGCTGTGCACCTCGCGCGCGCCAACGCCCGGGCCCATGGCGCGCGTCGCGGTGGCGAGCAGCCGGCACGAGCTCGCGAAGACGTTCGCCACTTTGTCCTTGAACAGCCGGCCCAGGGATTGGCACACCGCGCGGAACACTTCTTTGTCTGTCTTGACGCCGCCGCGCGCGATGTCGCTTTCCATCTTGTGCAGCGCCGCCTCGCGGTGCATCCAGTTCTTGCTGTACAGGCAGGCCGCGGCGTACTCGCCGAACGCCTCGACCACGGGCGAGGCCTCCGCGGTGAGCGACGAGGAGATGGGCTCGGGGGGGGGGAGGTCCGCGTTGAAGCCCTCGGGGACGTCCCCGGGGCCGAACCGGGATCCGCCGTCGCCGTCCCCGCGCCGCGCGGCGCCGCCGCCGTCCCCGCCGGGGAACTCCTCGTCCATCCCGGAGGGCACGCGCGGCGCGCCCGTCGCGCGCGCCGCCACCTCATCGTTGTTCCCGCCCACGGAGGAGGGGTCGAACGCGCCTCCACCTGGAACGCCGTCGTCGCGGAAGCGCGTCGGCGTCCCCGAAAACGCCGACTCCGCCGCGGCGGCTTTGGAAACCGCCGGGCGGTCGTCGTACGCCCAGTCGTTTTTGTGCGCCTGGAAGTCGCTCCCGACCGGAGGCACGTCGTCCGGCCCGGCGGTGTCCCGGATCTTCGCCAGCTGAGAAGGGCTCAGGCCCTGACCCACAGCCTGCTCGTACTCGCGCGGATCCCTTCGATCCCGTGCATTTTGAATATGACCGTCGCGCGCCGGCGTGCTCTGCGCCGTCGCGGGGAACGCGCCGTACTCCGACTCCGACGGCGCGGGCTGACGGGTCACGGGCTGGTACTCCTCCACGACCCCCGCGCGGCCGGACACGTTGGACATCGCGGAGGGTGACTGCGGATGAGTCACCTTCAACACCTCCTGGTTCAGTACCTCTTGGTTCGCGCTCGTGAGCGCGCGGTTGAAGATGTCCTCGCGCGCGCCGCCTCCGCCGCCGCTCCCCGCGCCGACGCTCTCGCCGAGCGCCACCACCCCGCCCGCTTCGCGCAGCTTATCGATTTCGCTCTTGATCACCTTCGCGGCGTCGTAGTCCTCCGCCTCGATAGCGCTGCGCTTGCGGTGCTCGAGCTGTGCCACCTTCGCGCCCACCGCCTTGAGGCGGTTGATGCCGTCGCGCAAACGCTTCGCCTCGTCGTAATCCTCGCGCGACACGGCGTTTTCCTTCTGCGCGTGAATCTCCCGAATCTTGCTCGCGGTCACGGGGTCGACGTCCAGGTCCAGGGACATGTCCGCCACCCCGGCGTGTCGAGGAGGGCGCGGGCCGGGCGCCAGGCCGTCGTACCCGCCGCCGCCCAGCCCGTTGTCCATCGGCGCGATGGGTTCGCCAATCACGTTCAGCGCGACGATGCCCACCTGGTTGTAGATGTTCAGCTTGTTCACGTGGCACTTGTGCACGACGACGCGTAGGATGGCGGCGTCCACGTTGACGTGCACGGACTTGAGCTCGCGCGCCTGGTGGCCGGACGCGGTGTTGGGGTCGAAGCTGAGGTGCCCGAGACGCCGCATGATCGCGCGGTCCAGGCTCGTCTCGCCGGGGGGCAACAAACCGGTGAAGAGCTCGATCTTCGTCGCGATCTTGTACTCGTGGCTCAGGAGCTGGATCTGGTGGATCCGCGCGGGGTGGTCCAGCCGAAGCACGAGCTCCTGCGGGAACTTGGAGAAGCGCGCGCATTGCCACCCGCGCGTCTGGGGCGTGTGGAAGTGGAGCTCGCGCGCGGGGTAATCGGGATCCTGCGTTTCATCGGGAAACGATTTTCCAATCGATTTTTTTCCCGTGAAGGATGTGTTCACACGAAGGCGCGTTCGAGGCGTTCGTTCCGTCGAGCGCGCACGGGACGAGACGAGCGAGACGCGGCCGCAAGAGGGGGGGGAAGGGTCGGTGAGTGGCGGTACGCGCGGGGATCGGGTTCCGGGGTCGTCGCGAGTGGCGTGCGCGCTCTCGAGACGTGCTCCGAGCCGCCCGCTCGCGAGCGCGCGCGGGTCAGGCGGAGCACGCGGTTGACTTTCCCCGATTGTGCTCGACAAAAGACGCGATGGTTCGGATTCGGGCTCGATCGCGTCGCCGCGTTCGGTCGATACCGACCGAGCGCGGGCCACGGCGCGATGGCACCTCCGAGCACCGCGAGAAGTGACCCGTGACGCGACGGCGCATCCGAGCGCCGCGCGGAGTGAGAGGAGAAGAGACGGACCTCGCCCGACGCGTGCGCCACGCTAAAGCGGAGCTTGGAGCCCGCCACCGAACGGTGCATGATGTCAAGCTCGCCGCGGTGCGACCGTCCGTCAAGGAGCCCCTCACGGGTAACGGAACCTTCGCGGAACCTCGGTACGCTCTCGCGTGGACGCGAGTGCGGGTCACGCGCGCTGTGCCTCGGCGTGGGAGGGCGTCGTGTGGTGTGTGCGCAAGAAGCATTTTAAAATCTCTTTATGCCAAACGTTCGAACGGTCTGTTGTGGATTTCGCACAAAGCGACGGTCTGTTGTTGAGTTAATGGAAATTCGTTTTTATCGTGACTGATTTATGTGCTGTGGTCAACGAAAACCGAAAAAGTCGCTTTCCTCCAGCAAAGCCCCTGCGAAGTGCGAAGCTGCGAACTTGCCAACAAGTCTGCGACTGTGATGAGGTTTCCGGGGAGACGCGCGTCCCTGCCTGGGCGGCGCCATCGTTCGCCGCGCATCGTTCGCCGCGCATCGGCTTCCGACGTCGCGAGGCTCCGAGTTGACCCCTTCGCGGACCCCAAGATGGCTAAGAACGCGCTTCGCGTGGGCAAGCCCGTGGACTTCTCTGCCGAGGTTCCGGTGTATCCCCCTTTCGCTCTGCTCGCGGCGTTCGCCGCCAGCCTCCTGATGTGGCGCCTGACCGGGAAACGGCTCCGCTGGCTGTCGTGGCCCATCGACTCGAAGTGGGTGCGGGTTGCCGCCTTCGTCGGCGCGGTCTCGGTCGCGGTCTCCGTGGTGGACGCGGCGATGAGAGCGTTGCGCGACGCGGGGTCGGGCATCAACTTCACGGACGTCGAAGGCTTGGCGACGGCGTTCCCGTTCGACGCGACGCGGAATCCAATTTACGCGTGTCTGCTCTTCGTGTTCACGCCCGCGCTCGCCGTCTTGATCGACAGCGCGTGGCCGCTCGTGTTCCTCCCGCTGCTCTACGCGTACGTCTCGGACATCGTGATACCCGCGGAGGAGGCGCAGTTACTGAGCGCGTTCGGTTCGAAGTACGCGAAATACGCGGCGGCGACGCCGCGCCTCTCCGCGATGGGGCTGGCGAGGGCGGCGCCGACGGAGTGATGTACTTTTTGTATTTGTACCTACTCATCTACCTCGACCTTCTTACCTCGACCTCGCCTCTGCCCCGGTGACAGATCCGGAAACAGATCCGCCGCGTCCGGCTCGAACGGCACGAGCGCCACGGGCAGGCGCCCGAGGCTCCCGCAGGCTTCCGCCACCGCGCGCAGCGTTCCCGCCGCCCAACGCGCCGCCGCCGAAAAAAACGGCGCCGTCGCCGTTTCAAAAACGCCCGCCGGATCGACGCGCAAAAATAACGCGCCGTCTCGAAAGCGCGCGACGACGCTCGTCGTCCCCGGGAACGCCTTCGGGTGGGCGCACACTGCCACTATCTCCTCCAGCGGCGCGTGCTGCGCGGCCGCCGCCGCGAACACCAGCGAGGCGCGCGCGACGACCGTGAACGCGTGTATGGCGAGGTAGGAGAGGTAAAACGCGAGCGTGGTCGGAAAGAGCAAAGCGAGCGGCGTCAGCGCCAAAACGCCGAACGTCGCCGACTCGACGCTCGCGTTGCGCGCGACTATTAAAGCGAGACGCTTGCCGACGTGCCACTGCCCGGTGACCAGCAGCGAGCTGTACACGTGGAGCGCGGCGACGTGCGTGCTCAGGAACGTCGTGAGGTCCGCGGCGAGCGCCAGGGAGAGTGACGCGCCGCCCACCGGGCCGGCGCGCGCCACCGCCTCGACGCATGCGCGGACGCCTCGGTGAAACGTCGCTGTAGAACAAACGACGCCGAGCGCCTCCACCAGCGTCATCGCCGCCCCCCCGAGCGCGCGCGCGAGAGGCGCGTGCAGCTTCACGCCCAGCGGCGAGCCCCGCATCAGCCACTCCGCGTTCGCGCGGATGAGCGCACCCAGCGGCGGCGTTCGCGCGCTTCGCGTCGCGCGCGCGTTTTTACGCCCGCCTGGGGGTACAGCGTCTTCCCCCGCGGCGAACGCGACGAGCGCGTCGGCGTTGGCCAGAAGAACGGAACGCAGGGCGAAACCGAGCGCCAGGTCCAAAAGAATCTGAAGCGCTCGCCCGAAGAGCGCCGCGCGCCGAAGGGAAGGACAGCGCGCGCCGACGTCCGCGGGCACGGCCGGCGCGTCGTCGCCCCGCGCGAACCACCTCGCGCGCGACCGGATCACCTTCGCGGAGGCGAAGAGCTCGCACGCGTCCCGAAACATAAAGGGCGAAGGGCGCGCGACGTCTCCGACGTCTCCAGTCGCCAAGTTCTCGTCCGAGTCCGCGTCGTCCGAGTCCGACGCTCGTCGCCGCCGCCGCGGCGCCACCCACGCGTGTCTCTGGCGCAGACCGGGTACCCACTTCACTTCCAGCGCGCGCGCGAGACGCGCGCACAGCGCGCGCGCGCGGTACGCGGACGGCGTCGACGACGGGAACGCGAAAAACGGAAACGCGCTTTTTGTTTTTTGTTTTTTAGTGAAACCGCGGACGTCTTCGCGGGGCTTTCTCGCGTTATCGTCGTTAGTGTTGACTCCACGCGCGTTCGCGAGTCGGCCGGCTTCGTTCGCCGCGCGGAGCACCCAGGCGTACGGCGCGGAGGCGTCTCGCGACCCCAGCGCGTGACCCGGTGGGTTCGGCGTGGCGTACCGAACGACGCGCGCGCGGTACGAGCGACGCGAATCTTCGACGTTTTCGCTTTTTCGCGAAAACCGAAAATCTTCGACGTTTCGCGCTTCGGCGTTTCGCGCTTCGATGACGACGTCGACGAGGGGTTCGTCGCCATCGCTCTCGACGAACGAGCCGTACGAGAGTCGTACGGCTCGTACGGCTCGCGCATTGTTTGTTCCTCGCTCCGGATTCCGTGGACCGATCCTCGCCAGGAGGCGCACGGGACACGCGAACGGCGCGTCGTCGTCGTCGTCGCGGCTTTGGTTTTTCCGTCCCGGTTTCGGCGCGCGCCTCGGATGTGCCGAGTCGGCCGATCGCGCGGCGCTCGGCGGGACGAGCGAGCCGAGCACCACCGGCGGTCCCAGGGTTTCGGAGCTCAGGTTATGGGATGTCCCGCGGTCGCGACCGCCGTCTTCGAACGACACCGCCGACACCGCCGCGCCCGCGACGACGACGTCGACGGAGGACACGGCGGGACGAGCCCCGTCGCGGTCGTCGGCGTCGTCGCCTCGGCGGGCGTTCGCGTGCCACCACCCGACCAACACGAGCGCGGGCCCTTCGTCTTCCGTCCCGGCGCTCCGCGCGTCTTCCCCGCCTTCGCTTGAGATCCGCGGGAGGCTCGGGTGCGGCCAGAACACCCGCACCACCGCGGGCGCGTCCCCCATGCCGAGCACGTCGCGCGTGGCGCACTGATGACAGATTCGAACGCGTCGGAGGTTGTTACCGGCCTGGCGCGCTTCGACCTTCGAGGCGAAACGATTTCTTGAAGTCGAGGCGTCTTCCAAAAGTTCGGGGCCGCGTGCGTCGCGCGTCAGATCTCGAGGCGTCGACACTTCGTGCGACGAGCACTCTCCACGACACACCCACCATCATGGCGCGCCAATCCTCCTCGTGGGGCCGCGCGTGGACCGCGCGTCTTCTGCTCCTCGCGTTCGTCGCGCTCCTCGTCACCGCCGGCGTCGACGCGAAGAAGGCCAAGAAGGGCCCGAAGATCACGCACAAGGTGTTCTTCGACGTGTCCATCGGGGGCGAGCCCGCGGGCCGCATCGAGATGGGCCTGTACGGCAAGACCGTCCCGCGGACCGTCGAGAACTTCCGCGCGCTGGCGACCGGCGAGAAGGGCTTCGGGTACAAGGGCAGCGGGTTCCACCGCGTGATCAAGGACTTCATGATTCAGGGCGGCGACTTCACCAACGGCGACGGCACGGGCGGGAAGAGCATCTACGGCGAGAAGTTCGAGGATGAGAACTTCAAGCTCAAGCACCAGGGCGCCGGCACGCTTTCCATGGCGAACGCCGGCCCGGACACGAACGGCTCGCAGTTCTTCATATGTACCGTCAAGACGTCCTGGCTCGACGGGCGGCACGTGGTGTTCGGCAAGGTCACGAGCGGCATGGACGTCGTGCGCGCCATCGAGGCGCTCGACGGCACGCCCCCGAAGAAAACGATCGAAATCGTGGACGCGGGCGAGTTACCGATGGGCGAACCCGTGAACGAGGTCATCGAGGACACGCTGTGAGACACGACATCATCGCGTTTTTACACGACGCTTTTAGACGCTTTTACCTATACACAGAGGGGCGTTAGATACGACGAAAAAGCGAAACACAAAAGAGAGGGTCCGTGGTGTGGTCGTTTGAGGCGTACCGTTACGCGCGCGACGCGACAAACGAGTGTATCACAGACGTTTTTTGCCAACTCAAACTATCTACACTGTACTACTTAGACTAGCTAAACGCGTTCGCGTAGTCTACTCGTACCGCGTCTCCCTGAGAAAGGAAAGGGGGCGTTCATCGTCCGTCATCGTTCGTGTCCCTCGTTTGTCGCCCTCGCCTGCGCGACGTACCCGTCCACCTCGAACGCGGACGCTTCCTCGTCGTCGGTCGGGACGCTTTCCGTCGCCTCGGCGCCGGCGAACATCGCGTCCGCGTCCCGCTGGAGCTTCCCGACCAACCGCCCCAGCCGGCCGAGACCCCAAGAGTGTTGACGCCGGTGCGTCGGCGACTCCGCGCGCGTCCCGCTCACCGTGGGTCCCGCGCGCTCCTCGGGCATCGGGTCCGAGACGTCCAGGCCGAGCATCTCCGCGACCGCGGCGAGCAGATCAGCCTCGTCGTCCTCGCTCCAGGCGTCCTCGTCGGCGTTTTGTTTTTCGAGCGACTCGCCGTCGCGGATCGGTCGCGGGTCGCGCTCATCGGGTGTATCCGGGGAGGCGCCGCCGGATGACGCGTCGTCCGACACATCATCCGACACATCCGATGCTTCGTCCGACACATCCTCGCTCGACGGTTCCGCCGCGCCAGACTCCGAAGGCTCCGAAACCCCCACGACGCGGCGCACGTTCGCCCACAGGCGCTCGCCCGGGGAGGTCGAGGCGCGCGTTTCCCGTCCCGAATCCGCGAAATCCCGCCGTCCCTCCGCGAAGGACGAAGCCGACGACGCCTCCGCTTCCGCGCGCGCCAGCGCGCTCCGCATCTCCGCTTCGTCCCTCCGCCTTCTCCTTCTCCGCCTTCGCCTCCGCGCCTCGCGCGTCTCGCGCGCGAGATCCAGCGCCTCGCGTCCCCTCACGTATGCGCGGAGGCCCCCGGGTCCGTACCGCCTCACCTCCTCCGCGAACGCCTTCTCGCCCGCCGCCGCCGCGCGCGCCTCGAGCTCGGCGCGCGCGGCGACGGCTTCGATGGCGCTCTGGTACACCATCGGCACGTGGTCCGCCATCATGCGCGTGCTGATGGGGATCTCCGTGAACGCCGTGGGGTGCCTGGCCTCGGCGGTCGGGCCTTCGTCGGACGTGAGGTGCCGCAGGTGGATCACGAACCCGGGCTGCACGAGGAAATCGCTCGCGTAGTGGTCGCGGAGCTCCAAGCCGCGCTCGCCCGCCACATCGTCCCACTCGCCCTGGCACCGAGACTCGCGTACGCGCGCGCGCGACTCGGGCGCGAGTTCGGGTTCGGTTTTTAGAATTTCGGGTTCGGCGACGCGCGCGGCGTCGGGCGCCGACGGCGGTTTCGACGGCGGTTTTTTCTTTTTCGCGCCGAAAACGTCTTCGGCGCCTGACGAAGAGAG
>Ga0181558_10006395_pt1 | contig 10262 bp, 4 predicted proteins | sample 011ome_22_FD_133754 | JGI IMG/M metagenome (GOLD analysis project Ga0181558, IMG submission 133754) | Coastal salt marsh microbial communities from the Groves Creek Marsh, Skidaway Island, Georgia - 011507BT metaG (megahit assembly) | ecosystem: Environmental > Aquatic > Marine > Intertidal zone... | reverse complement strand
GTGGACGCGCCGGACGCATCCACCTGCCACACCTGAAGGCGCGCGTTGGTGCCGCCGATGTCCCCGGCGAAGAACGTGGTCTCCTTGGCGGGCTCCTTCGCCTCGGCGCGCGCGGCGACGTTCGTCTTGGAGACGCGCGACGCCGCTCGCCTGGAGAGGAACCGCTTGGAGCCGGTCACCTGGCGCGCGGCGTTGACGACGAACGCGCCGGCCATCACCGCCGCGGACGCGCGCGTGCGGGGCTTCGAGTCGAGGACGGAGGCGGAGGCTCTGCGGGAGCGGGGGGCGCGTTACGGAGCGGTGAGCGATCGCTTTCGAACGGACGGCGCGCGACGTTTTGCGGTCCGATCGACTTGGCGGAGGAGACGCGCGCGACGGTGAAGGGAGTGGCGTCGCGCGAAACATCGGGCAGAGGCGACGCGACGCACCTCGCGATGGTGGACACATGCGCGCCCATCGCGGCCGACATGCTTGTACCGACGGGACGGATACGCGCGTCGAGGGAAGTGAGCCGAGGGAGGCGTCGGAACCGTCGGAGCTGTGAGCCACTAAATTCGACGCCAGGTGGCGCGCGAAATGAACTGGATCAACTGGGCACTCTCAGTCGCAACAAAAGGGAAAGTGGCTCCGAAGTCGATAAACGTATGGCCGCTCTCCTGTCAAGCGGCGCACTTTTTCTCGGCGCGGCGGCGGTCGTTCCACGATGCCTCCAAAGAAGAAAGACGAAGCCCCCGAGGTGGCCGGGGCGGCGAAGTTCGGGCGCGTGCGGAACAACCTGAAGATGGGCATCGTCGGCCTGCCCAACGTCGGGAAGTCGTCTCTGTTCAACCTCCTGACGGACCAGGCGATCGCCGCCGAGAACTTTCCCTTCTGCACGATCGAGCCCAACGAGGCGAGGTGCGCGGTCCCCGACGAGCGCTACGACTACCTGTGCAACCTGTGGAAGCCCCCGTCGGAGTACCCTGCGTACTTGCACGTCACCGACATCGCGGGCCTGGTGCGCGGCGCCGCGGAGGGCGCCGGGCTGGGAAACGCCTTCCTCTCCAACATCCAAGCCGTGGACGGCATTTTTCACGTCGTGCGCGCGTTTGAGAGCGAGGAGGTCATCCACGTGGACGACAGCGTCGACCCCGTGCGCGACCTGGAGACCATCCAGCACGAGCTCTGCGCCAAGGACATGGAGTACTTGCGGCGCGCGGTGGACCAGGAAAAGCTCGACGTGAAGAAGAACCCGACGATGAAACTCAGCGGCTTGTTCGTCGAGACCATGGACAAGGTGGAGACGATGCTCGGCTCCGACCTGCCCATCCGCGGCGGGACGTGGACCACGCCGGAGGTGGAGATGATAAAGGAGAAGCTCCCGCAGCTCATCACCACGAAGCCCATCGTGTACCTGGTGAACCTCACCAAGAAGGAGTTCGTGCGCAAGCGCAATAAGTGGCTGGTGAAGATCCACGAGTGGATAAAAAGCCACGGCGGGGGGGTCATGATCCCCTTCTCCGTGGAGTTCGAGCAGGAGCTGTGGGACCTGAGGGCGGACGAAGAGGCGCAGAAGGCGTTCCTGGAAACCACGGAGGGGGCGAAGAGCGCGTTGCCCAAGATGGTCGTGCAGGTACGTCATCGCCGGTTAAGGCGGCGTCGACGCGCTCGTTTTTTCTTTTCTCTTCCTCTCCCGCGACGCGGCGGCGTCGTTTCGCGAAATTTCCATCTCTTCGGCGCGGGCGAAGTTCTGTGCGCGCGGCTTCCTCGGTGCCGCGTCCACTTTTTACGTCCGCGAGAGCGATCGTGCCGGTTAGCAGGCGGAAAAACTCTCCCACTCGTGGGCTCGTGGGTGCTCCTCCACACAACTTGCGAACACGCTACTACCGCGCCCGCCTCGACGTTTTTTGTACGTCGCGCGCGTTTTGTCGCCGTACGACAGACGAGACGTCTTAACGAGACGTCTTAACGCCTCTCTCCGACGCCCGATCGCCGCCCTCGTACCGTTCACGAATCACACACAGGGCTACAAGGAGCTTAACTTGATTTATTACTTCACCGCCGGCGAGAAGGAGGTCCGGTGCTGGACGCTGTACTCGGGCTCGCTGGCGCCGCAGGCGGCGGGCGTGATCCACTCCGACTTTGAGAGAGGATTCATAAAGGCTGAGGTTGTGGCGTACGACGACTTCAAGTCCCTCGCCACCGGTAAGAGCATGGCGGAGGTGAAGGCGGCGGGAAAGTACAGGCAGGAGGGCAAGACGTACGTGGTCAAGGACGGGGACATCATCCATTTCCAGTTCAACGTCACGGCCGCGAAGAAGAAGTGACGCGTTATCATCGCGTAGTCTACGGTATAGCGTTTGACGAGCGAAGCGCGTCCGCCGTCTCGCGTCTCGACGGACGACTCCGCGCGCGTCGCGAGAGAGTGAGCGACTCGTCGTTCTTCATGTACTTTATTATGATCATACGTAAAACCTTCGTACCCGGTGCGCCTCGCCCGTTGTACCCGTGGGACAGTAAAGTAATAGTACGACGGCGCGCGCGCGCGCCCCGATGAATCCTTTCGCGTCGCGCGCCGCAAAAATAAAAGCACCTCCCCGTCGGCGTCGGACGCGCGCGCCGGAGGTTGGGCGGCGCGCGCGTCGGTCAAACACCGACGCCGAAGAAAACCCACCCCGTCGTTTGTCTTCGTTCGGCTGCGTCTCTCTTCACTCACTCCAAAATCACTTATCCTCGTCCTCCACGTCGCAGTGCTCGGTGAAGAGGCGGGACAGCATGTCACGCGCGACATCCTCGTCGTAATCCCCGGGGAGCTCGCACAGTTCATCCTCCGCCCCCGCGCCGTCGCAGTACCCGTCGAGGATGCTCTGGTACTGCGCCAGCAAGTCGTCCCCGGTGAGCCCGCTGGACGCCTCGGCGAGCGCGCGGCAGCCCGCCGAGTTCGCCACGTCGGCCTCGCGGTCCTTCGCGAAGCGGTCGTCGCTGCCCGCGGTCGCGTCCACGGACCACTGGCCCTGCCGCAGCGCGTTGGTGCGCTCCCAGTCCGTCACCTCCACGGTTTTCTCGGGCGGCATCAGGAGCACGCCCCGCCGCGCGACTTTGCACCGGTACCCCCCCTCGCGGCAGGTGTACCTCAGGTCCTCCGGCCGCGCCGACTCCACCACCGGCACGCGGCCCATCTCCGCCTCCAGCAGCGTGCCGTACCGCGCCGCGTCGTCCTCCGAGGGGAACGCCAGGATGATGTCCACGGGCACGTCCTCCTTCGTGCGCTCCTGCAGCGAGTACAGCCCCTCGCTCCCCGTGCCGGCGCCAAACACCAAGATGTACACGGGTTCGTGGTCCGGCACGTCTTCCAGGTCCTGCAGATTGGACCAGCACACGCCCCGCGCCACCGACCCGCCCACGGAGTTGTTCGACGCGCTGTGCTCGTCCAGGGAAAACGGGTAGTCGTCCGCGCGCGCGGCGTTCGCGTCGAACCCGGGCTCCGCCGCCGCCGCCGCCGCCGCGCGGTGCAGATCGCCGGGCGTCAGGGGCTTGGACAGCCGATCGTACGCGTCGCGTTCGGCGTCGAATCCGTCGCCGGGCGCGAAGTGCCAGTCGTCGCCGGGCGCGGCGGCGCGCGTGGGTTCCCGTGTGCGCGAGGCGTTCTGGAGGTATGGATAGGGAGACACGCGCGCGTCAGCGGACGGGCGGGGGAACGCTTTTTTTCGTTTCTAAATCAAACGCGGGGGAACGTGACGCATTTTTTTATAAGTCTGCGCCAATCGCCGAAACCGCGCGTTCGCGGTTCGGTGTTTCGGAAGAACGCGGCGAAATCGGGGGCGGCGAGGGCTCTGGGGGTTCTGCGCGGGCTCCCCGCGCGCCTGGACGCTGGACGTACCGCGTGACGCGCCGAACGACGTGTGTTACCCCGCGCGCGGAGCGCGGGCTGGGCGCGAATCGCGCCGCTCAGGGATGCGGCGACCGCGCGGGAGGCCATCTTGGGCTATCCGTGTCGGAGCGCTGCACTGTTCCGTGGGATGCGGAAAAAAACGCGCTGGTGCGCGACGCCGTGTATCCGGCCGGGGACACGCGCGCGAGCGTCGGTTTCGGCTCGAACCACCCGAGCGCGCTGCGCACGTGCTCGGAGCGACGAGAACTCGGGAAAGGCGCGTCGCGACGCACTCCTCAGTGCCTGTACGCGCGCGGTTCGTGAGTGGCGACGCACATCACACGCCACGTTTGTTGACGGGAAAACTCCTTTCATGACTCGAGTCACGCGCGGGGTTGCGCGGATGAGAGGGAAAGCACCCGTCTCGCGCGCCAACTCTGACTCGGCATTTCTCGAATTCCGCCAATAAAAAAAAACCGGCCGCGCGTTGATCGGCACCTCCGCGCCGAATCGACAAAATCGCGCTTCTCAGCCGCGCGTTTGACCGCGAAACGCATCCGATTTTCGCTTTTCTCGAAACTCGCGCGGTCGACACGCCGAGCGCGAAACGCTGACTCGGCATGGCGTTTCGTTTCGCGCGCGAGCGAGACACCACGACGCGTCGACGATGTCGGTCTGTCGGAGGCTCGGCGGGAGCGCGGGCGCGGCGCGCGTCGCGACGATGGCGTGGGCGTGCTCTTCGCGTGTGCATCGTCAAAACACCATCACGCATCTGTACACATTCTCCGGCATCCCCTCCCCGGCGGGCGTCGCGCGCGCGCTCACTTGGCGCGGAGCGCGCGACGCGACGATCGAACAGGCGCATCCGTCTCCTCCTGCGTCTTCTTCGCCGCGGGCTTCGCCTTCTTCTCCTTCTTCGCCGCGGGCTTGCGGCCGCGCTTGGGCGCGGGCTCGGGCGCATTCTCCTCGGGAGCGCTATCCTCGGGCGCACCGGCGTCGGGCGCGTTCTCGTCGTTCTCAGCCTCCGCCTCCGCCCGCGCCTCCTCCTCCGCGAGCGCCTTCGGCGCCGAAGGCGCGTCGTCGTCGGCCGCCGCCGCCGCCGCCTCCGCCGCCTCCGCGCCGCCGCCGCTCGTCTCGGGGTGCGCCTCGCCGTCGGCGTCCGGAGGCTCCGCGGCACACTCGGGGCCTTCCTTCCCGGAGCGTTCCTCCCCCCCGCCGAGCGTCACGGCGGGCGTCTCGTCTTCGTCCACCGCGTGCCCCTCGGCGCGCCGCGCCGAGCGGTACGACTCGAACCGCTCGACGTGCGCGGCGGCCATTCGGCGCTCGAAGTCCTCGATCTCCTTCCGCGGCCCCTCCAGCGCGGAGACGTCTCCAGCGGCGTCCGTCTCGCATGCGTTTTTTGCGAAAGCCTTCTTCCCGCCGTACGTCTTCTTCGCCTTGGCCACCACCGCGTCGAGGTGCGCGAACACCTCGCGGTCGTACAGCGCCGGCTCGTACAGCTTCCAGGCGTCCATGAACTTTTTGAAAGCCCTGTCGCTCAGCGCCAGCGCGGAGATGCAGAACGCGACGTCGCGCGCGGGCTTGGGCGTGGGCGCCAGCGCCGCCTCCGCGAAGCGGTGCACGAACTTGTCCGCCAGCGCCTCGGTCTGCCTGTCCTTGTCGATGAATCCGAGCAGGCGCGTCATGATGGCGCGGAACGCCTCCGGGCTCGTCGCCGCGTCGCCGGAGAGGCGCGACAGCAAGTCGGGGAGCAGGTTGTAGATGGGGTTCCCGTGCTTGCGCGAGAGCTCGGCGAAGAGCAGCTTCGCGACCGCGGCGACGCGCGGGTCGGGGTCCTCCAGGCACCGCGCCATCTCCGCGATGTGGCCCTTCACCTTCATCATGTCGTTCAGCACGAGGTGCGCCAGCACGGTGATGGCGTGCTGCCGGACGCCCGAGTCGGGGTCGTGCAGCGAGTTGCCCCACTCGCGCACGCCGTACAGGTGCTCGGTCCAGGGCTCGACGGCGTTGGGGAACCGGAACGCCAGGTCACCCAGCGCGACCATCAGCGCGGCGCGCGTGCCCTTATCGCTCTCGTCCCGCAGCCGCGTGAAGATGAGCGCCAGGTGCGCCTCGCAGAACCCGCCGTCGATGGCCATCAGCCGCGAGAGCGCCGCCAGCGCCGCGCCGCGCAAAAGCGGGTGGCCCGCCGCAACCGCGGGGTGGCCGCACAGCGCCACCACCACCGGCGCGTACGCCGCCACCAGACCCTTCCCGCTCTGCTTCCTTCCGCGCGCCTCGCTCTCGAACGCCAGGAGCTCAGCCTCGCACGCCTCGCGCGCGTTGTCCAGCTCCAGGTCCTCGCCCACGGCGCCCTGCCCGAGCGCCGCCGCGAGCTCAGCCTCCTCGCCGCCGCGCTTGCCGGCGGCGGCGGCGGCTTCCGACGCCTCGGCGGCGGCGCGATCGCGCGCGCCGCGCGCGCGGCGCACGGCGCGCCCCAGGCCCTCCACGTGCACGAGGTGGCGCAGGCCCACCTCCCCGAGCACGAACAGGAACCGCGAGAGCTGCGCGGCGTCCACCGCGGAGGCGGCGGTCTTCGCGGACGCCTTCGGGGCGTCCTCGGCGGCGTCCTCGGCGGCGTCCTCGGCGTCGTCCTCGGCGGCGTCCTCGGCGGCGTCCTCGGCTTCGGCGGCGTCGGCGTCCTTCTTCTTGGGGTTGAAGGCGGCGGCGGCGAAGGAGCGGATCACGTCCGAGGCGGCGCCCTCGGGGTCGGGGTGCAGCGCGTACAGCGCGGCGATGGACTGCTCCGCGGCGGGATACCACGCGCGCCCGCTCAGCGCCGAGCCGGGGGAGAGCACCTTCGCGAGCGCGGCGAACGCGGCGCCGTCCGGCGCCAGCGCCGGCGACGCCACGCCCGCGCTCTCCTTGGTGCCGGCGTTGCCGCCGGGGCGCGCTCGCGCGAGGAGCGCCGCGGCGGCGCGCGCGAGCGCGCCGTCGCCCGCGCGGCAGGCGCGCTCCAGCGCGGCGGCGGCGTGGTCGACGTGCGGCGCCACCACCTCCGGCGCGGTCGCGGCGGCCATCGCCAGCACGGTGAACGCCGCCGCGCGCGCCGCGTCCGACGCCTCGCGCGCGGTGGCGAGCGCCCAGACGGCGCGCACCACGGCGCCGTCCGGCGGAACGCGCCCGTCCGCGACGAGCAGCTTGAGCACCTCCTCCAGCGCGGCGAGCTCGCCCAGCGCGCTGGCGGAGGCCACCTCTGCGAGCGCGGCGGCGGCGGCCACGGGCGAGTCCGCGCCGGACAGGAACAGCACGTCCACCGCCTCGACGGCGGCGTCTCGCACCGCCGCGTCGCGGCTGAACACCAGGCCGAGCATGCGGCGCACGCCCTCGTCGGCGCCGTCGACGCCGAATTGGCGCAGACGCACGAGCAGACCCGTGGCCTCGATGGCGTCTGAGGGCGTGGACGACGCGAGCAGCCGACACAGCACGTGCACGGCGCCGCTCATCTGCACGGCGAACCCGAGCGCGGTCTTCAGCGCCGCCACCATCGTGCGAACCGCCTCGACGCCGCCGTCCAGCTCGGGCTGCGTCGAGGGCGGCGGATCCGCCGCGGTCTCCGCGGTTTCCGCGGCGCCGTTCGGCTCCTGACGCGGTGCTTCCTGTTCAGACGCGTCTTTCTTTTCCTCGTCATCAGACGCGTCTTTCTTTTCCTCGTCATTAGACGCGTCTTTTTCCTCGTCAGCCGCGTCTCGCTCGGCGTTCGCCTCGTCCCCCTCCGGAACGGTCTCGGGCGTCTCGCGCGGCGGCGGCGCCATCTGCGCAAGCTTCGCCTCGTACTCCTTGAGGCTGGAGGCGAACGCCGACGAGGGGAGCTGCGGCGCGAACGGGTTGAACCCGAGCATGACCGCGAGCAGGTGCATGGCGGCCTTGCGCACGAGCGCGGACTTGTCTCCGAGGCGCCCGATGGCGAGGTCCGCCACCACCAGCCAGTGCGACAGGGGCACTGCCTTCTTCTCCGCCATCGCGGCCCAGGTTTGCAGCACGCGCGCGCGCGTGAACGCCGACACGTCGTGCACGCGCTCGACGAGGAGGTCCAGGAAGCCCTGCTTCGCGCGGAGCAGCGGCGTGGAGGCGTCGGACGTGGACCGGTCGCGATCCTCGGTCAACGACCCGGAGGAGGCGTCCGAGCACACGAGGTGGCCGAGCACGGTGACCAGCGCCGATCGCAGCGAGTACGCTTCGCCGTCCAGGTGCGGGAGCAACAGCGAGATGTTGGTCATGGTGGTCTTGGGCATGCGCTGCGCGAGCTCGGCGACGAAGACGCCCACGGCGCTGACGCCCTTAGCGTCCGAGAGCTGCTGGCGCTTGTACTCCGCGGGGTCCACGGACGCCACCTCGCGCAGGAGCGCGGCGGCAAGGCGCGCGTTCTCGAAGCGGTCCGCCGCCACCGCCGCGCACTCGGCGATGGGGCCGGGCAGGTGCTCGTGCTTGTTCAGCAGGTGCGCGAGCGCGGTGGTGACGTTCTCCAGCTGGCCCCACTTGAGCGCGCACGCGCCGAGCATGCTGAACGCGGCGCCCTTGGTGATCTTGCTGCGCAGCGCGGGCTGCGACTCGAGCGCCAGGCACCCGAGCTTGGTGAACAGGCCGAGGAACGCCTCCGAGGGCTGCCTCGGGCGGAACAGGTTCCACAGGTCGGCGTCGAGCACCCCCGCCATGACGTGCATAACGCGCTCGCGTTGCTCTTCCCACTTCCACTCCACCAGGGGGGCGCCCTTGGTCTTCTTCGCCGCCTTCTTGTCTGCCTTGCCGGCGCCGGGCGCGGACGTCGCGGCGGCCACGCCGGCGGTCGCGCGCGCCTCGGCGTCGGCGACGTCGGCGATGTGGTGCACGAGGCACGCGTACGCCTTGAGCGCCTCGCGGTGCGACGCGACGACGTCGGTGGCGTCCGCGGCGTCGCCCGCGCCGGAGGCGAGCAGCGAGGCGACGGAGGCGGAGAGCACGGAGAGGTTGCTGCAGAGCGCGTCGGTGATGCGGATGCGGCCGATGGGCTTGAGCGCGGCGAAGTCGCGCGCGCACGCGTACGCGCGGTCGAACACATCCTGCTCCAACACGCACAGCGCGTCGTTCTCGCACAAATCGTACGCCGTCTGCTCGACGAGGTCGTTCGCCTCGGCGTCGCTCATGCCGGCGACGTCGACGTGCGCCTTGGGACCGAGCGCACCCTCGCGCTGAGGGGTCTCGAGGTCCGCGAGCTTGAGGGGGATGTCGAACTCCATCGCGCCTGGGGACGGGGAAAAGCGACGCCGGATCGAGGCGGGGGGACGTCAGCTCCGAGAAAAACGAGGGAGGCTCGGATGTCGTCGTCGCGCGCCTCCAGTCCATGGGGGGGATACCGGGGACGTCGCACGCGCACGCACCGCCTGGTCCTTCGTCGGACGCGGTGCGTAAAGGGTTTCTGCGCGGCGCGGTCGTGCGCGCTGCGGCGAGAAGTGCGTGCGGGGTCACCGGCGCGCGTCGCTACCCGCGAGGCCACGAAGCTCTACAACGGCTTTGGTTTCAGAAACGTTTCGTCCCCCTCACGGGCGTTTCGCCTTTTTCGCGAATCGAAGACTGTTTGCGGGGGCAAAAAATTCACATCGTCGAAACCGGCGAATTTTTGTCCGGCCGCTTCCAGGCTTCGACTGCCGCCGACTTTTTCGATACTTTCGTAACTACTAGGGCATTGCGACGCGCGCAGCCTCCACGTCCTGGGTCTGTCTCGGTGGTCGACATGGACGCGACCGCACCGCCCGCGCCTGACGAGGACGACCTGGACGCCCCCGGCCTGCCCGACCGGCTTGTGCGCAAAGCCGAGACCGCGGTGCTCGGCCGGACCTCTCGCATCCTCTGCGTGGTGGAGCGATGCACGGACGAGCACAACTACTCGGCGGTCCTCCGCACGGCCGAGGCGCTGGGGGTCCAGCACGTGTGGCTGGTGGACCCGGTGGTGCGCGAGGCGGACGGCGGGCTCGGCGCCGGCGGTGACTCAGAGGACGTCTCAGCGGACGCAAGACAGCAGCGCGCGCCGAAGGATGCAGCGCCGATGCAGGGGAAAACAATCGGCCGAGGCCGCAAGCGCCGTCTCGCGCACGGCTCGGACTGGCGCGACGCGCACAAGCTCTTCGCGCGCCGCGCGCAGGAGTTCACCTCGATCCGTGAGTTTCCAGACGCGGCGTCCTGCGTCGCGGCGCTCCGGGCGGACGGGCGCACGATCTGGGCCACGGACTTGTCGCAGCGCGCCGTGCCTCTGACGGAGCGCGCGCTGCGCGCCGCGACGGGCGCGCCGAACGGAACGTCGGTGGTTCCCGAGCGGCTGGCGATCGTGTTCGGCACCGAGTCCGTGGGGTGCACGGAGACCATCTTCGCGGCGGCGGACCTGCGCGTGTACCTGCCC
>Ga0181558_10006394_pt1 | contig 10263 bp, 9 predicted proteins | sample 011ome_22_FD_133754 | JGI IMG/M metagenome (GOLD analysis project Ga0181558, IMG submission 133754) | Coastal salt marsh microbial communities from the Groves Creek Marsh, Skidaway Island, Georgia - 011507BT metaG (megahit assembly) | ecosystem: Environmental > Aquatic > Marine > Intertidal zone... | reverse complement strand
TTGTCGGTGTTGTGAGCCATATAATTTGGCAAGGAGATTGGCGTGCGACACTTGCGAGATGATACTGTTTTGATCTTGGACGGTGAAGTTCGTGTGTATCGCCGCGAACGCAGCCGTAGATGGCAGGCTGCATTCAGTATTGATGGCAAAGCGATTAGGATCAGTACTGGGAAAAAAGACCTCAATGAGGCCAAAGAAATCGCGCGAGACACTTACTTAGAATATAAGTTCAGACATAAGAATGATCTGCCTGTGATTACCAAGAAGTTTGCAGATGTAGCGCGGCTTGCAATTGCTGATATGCGCAAACAGCTGGATGCTGGATTGGGCAAGAAAGTCTATGCTGATTACATCGTTTGCATCGAGCGATACCTCATTCCCTATTTTGGCTCGCAGTATGTGACCTCCATTGACTATGAGAAGGTGCAAAGCTTCTATGAGTGGCGCAGAGCAAAGATGGGCAGGGAGCCTAAAGCAAGCACGCTCAACACACACAACTCTGCAATGAATCGCGTGTTTGATGAAGCGGTGGCAAGGGGCTTTCTCGCACACAAGAATGTGCCAATGCTTGTGAACAAAGGTGAGAAAAGCGAACGGCGTCCAGACTTCACGCGGGAAGAATACGCCACAATGATCCGTAAACTGCCGCACTGGATCAAACAGGGTAAGGCAGGCAAGCCCACCGATATGCGATATCTCATGCGCGATTATGTGCTGATATTAGCCAACACAGGCATGCGGCACGGAACAGAAGCGCTGAACCTAAACTGGAAACACATCACATTGTTTGAAGAAAATGATCTTCAATATTTGGAGATGAGTGTGTCTGGGAAGACGGGCAGGCGAGATATCATCTGCAGGTCAGGCACGATCAACTATCTCAAGCGCATACACGAGAGATCAGAAGACATCCGGCACATACCGTTTGAGGACCTGCTCAAGCAGCGTGTTGATCTGCCCGTGTTCAGATTGCCCGATGGTACTGTCTCAAAGAACATCCACCAGACGTTCCGCAAATTCCTTACCGACACGGGGCTGATCACATGCCCACGCACAGGGCAGAACAGGACGCTGTATAGCCTGCGTCACACCTACGCGACCTTTGCCCTGCTCAACGATGGGATGGATATACACGCTCTGGCTGTGCAGATGGGCACAAGCATTGGCATGATTGAGCGGCACTACAGTCACCTCACGCCGCGCTTGAAGAAGGACATGCTCACGGGCAGAAGGTATGAGTTGTCGCGGGATGAGTTTGAAGATCGCTAGAGTGAGGACAACTGATCAGGATCAACGTAAAGGGCGGATTGCGGACTTTCGCCGCGCCCGAAAATCAAAATAGGCAACCCGAAGAAAGCGGACGCTCGAGGCCGCGCCCAAGTACGTTTCAGGGTGCATCCGGAGAGATGGTCGACAGTGAGCCGTATCATATACATGTTGCGACGTCGCGAATGTCGGCTTCTGTGTGGCTTGGACAGGGTTCATGAGAGCTCAATCAGCTAAGATGGCGTCGGTGTGGATTAATCATATAGATATACCGCATATCATACGCGTCCCTCGATGATTGACGTCGCTTTTCTTGAAAGAACATACCAGTTTCAGCGCTGTTTATGTTTAAGGATCTTGTGCATTATGCCCCTGTTTAAGCCCCGCATTCAAGGCACGCAGGCCTGCCACAGCCACGTTGATCGCATGAGGATTTCTGGGATGCTTGGAATGAACCAAGTAGGAAGGCCGGTTGAGGACAGGGGCGTCCTTTACGATATGCAGCCGGTTTTCCGCGAGATCATCGGAAACATAGGCACGCGGCATGTAGGAATAACACTCGCTGGCATAGAGATACTCCAAGGCGATCTCTCCGTATCCGACGTTAATAGTCGAGGTCGCGAACTCTGGTAGCTTTTCCTGATGTTCTTCGCGGTATCCATAGCTCCAATCGACAAATATGTAGTCGGCTGGATCACACGATCCGAAATCACGCGCGATGCGTGAGACCATAATCAACTCGTCTTCCATAAAAGGCTCAACGACCAGTCCGGGTAACCCTGACGGCATGTGTGTTATCGCAAGATCTAGGACACCTTGAGAGACGTAATCAACCAGACGTTCAGAATAATCCGCCTCAACTTGAAGGGCAAAGTGGGGATGATGTTCTTGCATCCAGACCAGCCAATCAGGCATAAACCGACGCCACATCGTCATATGCAATCCGACGCCAATCGTTTGTTTGGGGCTGGAGGATCGCGCCATTTCTTGACGCCCTTGCTGCCATGTCTGGCGCATCGAGGCAGCGTACTTATAGAATTTCTTACCTGCATCGGTTAGCAGAACACCTGAAGAGGTACGCTCAAATAGCTTTACGTTTAGCGTGTCTTCCAATACTTTAATGCGCGAGCTGACGGTTGACTGTGTGAGGTTGGATCTCTCGGCGACGCGGCTGAAATTACCTGTCTCAGATAGCAGTAAGAACGTGTTTATGGCATCGATATTCATAGGTGCTCCAAACCGAAATAGGGGCGGTTGACCGCAACCTTAGGGATTTATGAAATCTGAGCAATCATTTCCACTTCGACAGCGGCATTTCCTGGTAACGAACTTGCTCCCACGGCCGATCGCGCATGGATCCCCGCATCACCAAACACATCATGAAGTAAGTCAGAGGCACCGTTTGCCACCTGCGGGTGATTTGTAAAACCCTTTGCTGTGTTAACAAAGACAGTCAATTTTAAGATACGTTCGACATGGTCCAACCCATCCGCCGCGGCGTGCAAAACGCTCAGCAGACGGAGTGCGCAAAGCTGTGCGGCCTTGTATCCTTGCTCAACTGTCAGATCCGTTCCAAGCTGCCCTTGGTATTTCAGAACTGTCCCATCCTTAGGCGTTTGACCCGCAAGATAGATTGTTCCATTTCTAACAACCCAAGGTACATAATGCGCAGCGGGCGTCGGTGTTGGAGGCAAGATCAAGCCCAACGAATCTAGGCGGTCTGCGATGCTCATGCCAGCGCCTTTGTGGCGGTAAACAAGCGCCCCCCTGCGGCCATATCCCGATACGGCAGATTGAGGCGGGTGAGACATGCGAACATCAGCGCCTGATTACTGGTGATAACAGGTTTTCCCAACGCTTTTTCAATCGCAGGCACGGCCTCCAATGCCCGGTAATCCGTGCACGAAATGACAATCGCTTGGGCATCACTGTGGTCTGCTTTCAAAGCCATCTCATAGGCGTCTTGCGGGGTCAGCGCGTTCTGCTCAAGGCTGCTCAACTCGCGCTCAAATCCAATTTCGTTCACGACATTAATCCCACTATCGCTCAGGAATTTCACGGATTCCGCGCTCAGCTTTCTGACATAGGGCGATGTAAACGCTACTTGTTTGGCACCGATATGCTGAATGGCCTCTACAAGTGCACCAGCCGTTGTGACCGCAGGGCGGCCCGTTATTTTGGTAAGTTTAGCGCAAAATGCGGTATCAAATGCAGGACCATCCGCCAGAGTGGCCGATGTGCAGCCGTAAGCGATCAGGTCAACGCGAGCGTCCATCAGATCCTTGCAGCTTTGATCTAGAGACTGACGCACAAATTTCCGCATTTGCGTGGAATCAGGAATGGCATTGACATCATATCCGCCACTGCGTGCAGAGTGGATTGTAACGCCTGTGGGGCATAGCATCAGGCAGTCGGGCTCAACATTGGTGTTGGAGGACGGCACTATAAGGCCAATGCGCGTTGATCTGGGGGCGTAGTGAATATGGTCAGGCATTTCTGTGTCCTGTCGAAATTTCGCGTTGCACTGCATCAATGGCTTGCCGCAAATCCGCAATTAAATCGTCGGTATTTTCAAGCCCGACAGAAACGCGCAGCATGTCGCGCGGTGTGGGTGAATCTGGTTTCTCCATACCTGCGCGATGCTCGATGACGGACTCAGTGCTGCCAAAGGAGATTGCCTGCCGGAACACTTGGACTTCGCTGGCGATCAGTTTTGCTGCGTCCTCGCCGCCCTTCACGCGAAAAGACAACATACCACCAAACCCGCCCTGCATCTGCCGTGCTGCGACGTTATGATTAGGATGCGTTTCCAATCCTGCGTAGAGGACTTGATCTACCAGATCGCAGCCGTCCAGAAATTGCGCAATCCTGAGCGCGCTTGTGGAAGCGGTTTTGACGCGAACCGCCAACGTGCGCATGCCGCGCAACAGCAACCATGCCTCAAAGCTGCCGAGCACCCCCCCATATTCATTCCGGATGTTCTGGATATCGACCAACACATCCTCATGACCCTCGGCGACGACAACCGCGCCGCCGATCAGGTCACCATGACCGTTCATGTACTTTGAGCAGGAATGTAAGATGATGTCTGCGCCATGTTCGAAGGGGCGCGTCAGAATTGGGGTGGCTACGGTATTATCGATCGCTACCAAGGCACCGGCAGCATGGGCAACGGCAGACACTTCCGCTATATCGGTGATTGCCCAAGTCGGATTGCTGGGAGTTTCCAGCCAGATGACTTTGGTTTTACCCTGCTGGATCGCTGCGCCGACACCCGCAGCTGTGCATGCGTCAACATAGGTGACCTCAAGCCCCCAACGCAGCCCGTGGGTGTTCATCCAGTCGCGCAGGCCTGAGTAGACGAGTTTCGGCAGAATCACATGATCGCCGGGAGCGAGTCGTTGAAAAACAGACGTGATCGCTGCCATGCCTGACGCGAACAGCAGGCAACCTGCACCGCCTTCCAGTGCATTTATCAAGGCCTCCGGTTGCGCAAAGGTAGGGTTGTCGTCACGCGTGAACATGCGGCCTGTACGGTCCAAATCTGTTGGGTCGCGCAAGAATGATGTGGATGGACGCAGGGGGGCCGCCATTGCATCGGTTTCGGGATCGATCCATCCTAACCCAGTCGCTGCGAGGGTTTCAGGGTGCAGTTTCTTGTTCATTTTTGTTCCTCCTCGCCTGGTCGGTGACCATAATCTGAAGCCGCACCATCGGCGCTGATGAGGCCAAAGTCGATATCTTGTGCAATGCGTTCGGGCGTTCTGTCCTTTGGATCGCCGTAGCCTGCGCCGCCTGGGGTTAAGACTGTCAATCGTTGTCCTGCGGGAATTATCTGCTCACCTTTGGGGCGCAGTTTTGTCCCGTTACTCAGTGTTAAAGATCCAAGTTCGCCATTTTTGCCGCCCTCTCGACCACGAGGGGCGTGATTGATGCGGTCTAACGCCGCAAACAGTGAAATCGGAGCATCCTCGCTGCTCGATATTTCCAAAACTTGCCCCAAGCCTCCGCGAAACTCGCCAGCCCCGGCGGAATCTTGGCGGTATTCGCGCCGCCAAATAATCAGGGGAGAGACACTTTCCGTGATCTCGACCAGAGACCCCATGACCCCGCTGGGGAATGCGGTGGCTGACAACCCATCCTTGCTCGGGCGCCCTCCCGTGCCACCGTTGTGGACGAGTTCGGTTGCGAATTTTGTTTTGCTGGCATCTGTGTTGACGGAGTACCCGCCGCGCATCGGCAGGTCCCACAAACAACAGGTGCCCTCAGCTGGAACAAGGCCCGGCACCGCTTGGTGCAAGCATCCGAACACCACATCGGGCAAAAGCTGTCCGACCACATGCCGCATTGCCACAGGGGCGGGATACTGCGCGTTTGTGATGCTGTTTTCAGGGGCTTTTATGACCAATGGTGCTAGCGCGCCTTCGTTATTTGGAATATCGGGGGCAAGTGCGCATTTCAGAGCAAAACACGCATAGGCACTGGCATAGTTCAAAGGACAGTTAATGCCCTTGGCCGAGCGGCCAGAGGAGCCTGCGAAATCAACTATAACTTCACCGTCCGAAATGGTCATTGCCGCAACCAGATCAAGCGGTTCGTCGTAGCCATCGACGCGCATCTCGTAATGGTAGGTTCCTCTGGGCAGTTTATTGATCAGATCACGGGTACGCTCGCGGGAGGTGTCGATGATGTAGTCGGATATCTGGACAAGATCGGTGATCCCGATGTCGGCCAAGCATTCGGATGTGCGCCTGCTGCCACATTCAACGCAGGTCATCAGGGCATATGTATCGCCCTCCACCTCGATGGGCACGCGACTGTTTGCTTTGAGGATGGTCATGAAGGTCTCGTCCAGCTTACCTGCATTGACCAGTTTAAAAATGGGAACAAACAACCCTTCGTCGAGCACGTCAGAACCGTCAGGGCCAAAGCCAAGCCCGCCAAGGTCAGCAAGGTGGCTGGTGCACGAAGTGAACCCAATCAAAACACCTTGATGGAAACAGGGGCGCACCAGCATGAAATCGTTCAGATGACCCGCTGCTTTCCACGGATCATTGGTCAGATAGATGTCCTCGGGGTGCATATCCTCTAATGGGTATTTATCTAGAAAGTACCGTACAGAATTTGCCATGGTATTCACGTGCCCCGGCGTACCTGTGACAGCCTGCGCAATCATACGTCCCTTTAGATCGAACAGACCCGCAGACAGATCACCGGACTCGCGTACAATAGGATTGAAGGCTGTGCGCATGAGTGTCTGCGCCTGTTCTTCCACAATCGCTATGAGCCTGTTCCAAAGAATTTGCAGCTCGATCACGCTCAGTTGCCGGTCGGTCATGGTGCGATCCTATCCAATATCAAATTCATTTTTCCATCCAAGTGGCCCGAAAAATGTCCGGTGACGAATGTTGTGGTTTGCGGTTCTTCAACAAGGACAGGTCCGCGCAGGGTGTCTCCTGATTTCAGGTCAGGACGCCAGAATGTGGGCACTGTTTGGAAACCTGTTTGCCTAGGTACGGACACAGCACGTACCCCTGAAGGTACTGCGGTGTTGGGTTCAGGTGCCTCCGATAAAGCCAAAGGTGCCTCGACATGTGTTGAAACCACCACCGACCATGACAGGACTTCAATGTCCCTGCCAGGGATCAAACGCCCATAAAGCTGACGGTAGCACCTATCGTAAGTAGATTTGATCGCTGCGATATCTGCCGCTGTCAGCCCGCGTGCTGGGATTGGCACCTGAATCTCATGGCCCTGCCCAACATAGCGCATAAAGGCGGTGCGGCTTTCAACTAACTCGGTATCCTTTGCCCCTGCAACAACGATCTCATGCGCCTGCGCTGAAATACTGCTCAGCACATCATTCACCCGCGCCAGATTAAAATCCGTCAGCGTGGTATACAGGCTTTGCACCACCTCATAAGAAATCGGAGCGCTCAGAAACCCCAAAGCGGACCCGACACTGGAGTTCGCCGGCACGATAACACGGTTCATTCCCAGTTTCTCGGCCAACCGAACGGCATGCAGCGGCCCGCCACCGCCAAAGGCAATCATGCTGAAATGCGACAGATCAACACCGTGTTCAACGCTGTGGATGCGCGCAGCATTCGCCATGTTTTCTTCGACCATTTCGGTAACGCCGAACGCGGCTTGATGTGCGGAAATGCCAAGTGGCTGGCCGACATCTTGGGTCATCGCGTCCTCAGCGGCCTTGGTGTTCAACCTCATCTTTCCTTCGGCAAAAGCGTCCGGATCGACGCGTCCAAGCAGCAGATTCGCATCTGTGACTGTCGCCTTTGTCCCACCTTTGCCATAGCAAGCCGCACCCGGCAAAGCGCCAGCACTTTCCGGCCCGATATTGAGGCGACCAACTTGGTCCACATGCGCAATTGATCCTCCGCCTGCGCCGATCTCAATCATCTCGATCACCGGAATACGCACCGGCATGCCGCTGCCTTTTTGGAAACGGGCCGAGCGGGCAATCTCGAAATTTCTGGCCGTCTTTGGCTTAAAGTCTTCGATCAACGAGATCTTTGCAGTTGTTCCGCCCATATCAAACGACAGCACTTTCGATTCATCTAATTGCTGTGCGATCCGCGCAGCCAAAATGGCACCCCCGCTAGGACCAGATTCCACCAGCCGGATCGGAAATTTAATGGCGCTCTCTAATGTGGTCATGCCACCGCCAGAGGTCATCAGGAAGATCGGGCAGGTAAAGTTTTTGTCATGAAACGCGACCTCTAGCGCGCGCAGATACCGCGCCATGATCGGTTGAACATAAGCATTGCAGGCCGTTGTCATCAGACGTTCATACTCGCGGACTTCGGGGCAGACATCGCTGGAAAGTGTGATCTCGGCTTTGCACCCTTGTGCGATCAAAAGGTCGCGCACCCGTTGTTCGTGCTTTGAGTTGGCGTAAGAGTGGAGAAAACCGATAGCAACCGCGCCTATGCCCTTTGCATTCAACTTATCACTTAGGGCAACAACAGCCGCTTCATCCAAGTCAATCAGGACGTTCCCACGCACATCCATGCGCTCTTTGACTGTGAAACGCAGGTTGCGCGGAATCAGTTGTTCAGGCTTGTCGATCATCAAATCGAACTGGTCGAACCGGCTCTCATAGGCAATCTCCAAACTGTCGCGGAACCCTTCTGTGGTGATCAGGGCCGTCTTTTCGCCTTTCCGCTCAATCAGCGCGTTGGTCGCCAAAGTTGTGCCGTGAATGAAGATATCGACGTCAGCTGAAGTGATTCCAGCATCGCTCAAAACGACTTCAACGCCAGCCAAAACGCCCAGTTCTGGCTGCACCGTGTCTGTCGGCACTTTTGCCGTAAAAAGGCCCGTTGGAGTTTCAAGTACGATATCCGTAAACGTCCCGCCGATATCTGCGGCTAAGCGCGTTGAAGTTATATATTTCTTCATTTTTGTTTCCTCTGAAAGGCCAGTCACCAATGGAGGTATTGGATTGATTTAAATCAAGGAAACGAATTGTTTTTATGGAGGTATCGAATTTTTCGATTTCCCGAATATACTATTGATTTCAAGAAGTCTGACAGAGAGCGGCTGTCCGTCGTCAGGGTTTTTGGAACCAAAGGCGGCCTAACCTAAGAGAGAGTTTGGCTCATCTGGTTGATTTGATTATGCGGCTCGCAGGCGGTGATGCAAGCGTCGCGTTTCGAGCGTCTTTTGTTTGATCCTTTCACGTTGTTTTAGAATGGCTTTGTCACGTCCGAAGTAGACGTCCGCGGGTGTGACGTTGTTGATGCTCTCGTGATAGCGCTGATGATTGTAGTGGTCGACGAAGGCTTCGATCTGGGCTTCGAGATCACCTGGTAAGAAGTAGTTCTCCAGCAGGATTCGGTTCTTCAATGTCTGATGCCAGCGTTCGATCTTGCCCTGGGTTTGCGGGTGATACGGCGCACCGCGAGAGTGCTTCATGCCTTTGTCCTGCAGCCATGCGGCCAGATCGCCAGGCTTTGTAGCTGCCCGTTTTAAGCGTGGCCCGCATAAGGCCTTTGACCTGCTTCTCACTCAGCCCATACTGCTCTTTAATATCACCAAAACTCACATGATCAGATAGAGCCATTTGCACGATATCGCTTATGTGTTCTGGCGGCATATCATCAGTTTCAATCATACTGTATGAAATAAGCCCCTGCGCGGTGAACGCAAGCATGCAAAGAAAGCCCTAATTGCGTCATCAATGCTGCTATATGCGGATAAAGCTAAGTTTTCGTTTGATCTGAACAAGTTTTACTGCAATCTCGCCGCAATCGTTTTCCAACTATGGCAGAAATCAAATGGAAGTCAGTGTCCGCGACAACAATGTCGATCAAGCCCTTCGTGCGCTTAAGAAAAAACTACAACGCGAGGGTGTGTTTCGCGAGATGAGATTGAAAGAGCATTTTGAAAAGCCATCTGTGCGCAAAGCTCGTGAGAAAAAAGAAGCTGTTAGCCATCAACGCAAGCTTGCTCGCAAGAAGGCTGAACGCGAAGGCATGCTGTAAATTACAGCAACTCCACCGCCTCACTCAGCTGCTCAGAATTTACATCAATGTAGCGCTGTGTCGTCGATATATGCGAATGCCCTGCCAATTCAGCCAGCAACCGCACTCCTACACCCTTGTTCGCAAGCCGCGTAATGTAAGTGCGTCTCCCCGAATGGCTTGATGCATCCTTGAGCCCCACAGCCTTGTAGATATCCAAAAACAGCTGACACATGGTGTTGGCTGAGAAGTGCCCGCCTTTTTGGCTCTTAAACAGCGGATGCTGTGGATTGCCCAAGTATTTAATCGCACCATAGTCTCCAAGCGCCTTACGAAGCCGCTGGTTGAGATACACAGTACGTGTGTGCCCACCCTTGCTTTGTGCTGCGCTGAGGATGAACTGTTCCCGCACAGCGCCGGTGTCATCAAATACGTCTCCTAGTTTAAGCGCCGCAATTTCTTTGGCTCTCAGCCCTGCGTAAAAGCTGGTAAGTATGATCGTCTCATCACG
>Ga0181558_10006389_pt1 | contig 10265 bp, 6 predicted proteins | sample 011ome_22_FD_133754 | JGI IMG/M metagenome (GOLD analysis project Ga0181558, IMG submission 133754) | Coastal salt marsh microbial communities from the Groves Creek Marsh, Skidaway Island, Georgia - 011507BT metaG (megahit assembly) | ecosystem: Environmental > Aquatic > Marine > Intertidal zone... | reverse complement strand
CAGCACCAACGACCAATGCAACTCTACACTTCCTTTAAGCCCTGCCCCGATAAGCAGCACATGGGCCAATAGGGCACGTACTTTGGACCACAGCGGCAACTTCTTAAAGTAGACGGCTATAGGCCACCACAACAACAATAGCATCAAAAGGAATCCTAGGGTTTCGTACCAAGGCTTCTGATTCACAAAGCGCCCTAGTAAGTGGTATTTGAAGGTGACCCAATCGTGATCGAATTGCCACCACAAATGTGGAAGCAAGACGAGCGCCCCAATACAAATCGACAAATACAAGCTCCGGCGTTTACGCAAAGGCCAGTATCCGATGGCTAGTGCTATTACTAACAGTATGCCATGATATTTTGATAGCCCCAGTAGTCCAAGGCTAAAGCCTAACAGAAGCGTATTCCAAAGCGTATCTTCGGCTATCCAGCACTTAAAGCGCCAAAGCAATAGAAAACCTACGGCTACCATGAGTGTGTCCGGAAGGATGCCTCCTAGCAGCAGATGCGCCCCAGGTACCGCTAATAAGAGCGGATAAACATTCTTATTACGACAGAAAAACAACGGGATAAGTACTATTAAGGTAAATGGAATTCGTGGGGCAAACGATCTTGAAAGCGCTCCCATCCAAGCGACCAGAGGCGGATGATCGAAATAGCCCCAATCCAAAGTACGCGACCATGTCAAATAATACGCTTCGTCAGAAGTGATTGGCAAAAATGAATTGGCCAGCAAAACTGATAAAAGGAGTAAAAACCAGAATCTAGAAGAAGTATTGATTCGCATACCAAGCCAAGATACGCTAGAATTGCACAGTGTTATGAGCTGAAGTAGCCTTTGGCAATCAAATAGGGCAATAAGATATATAAGACGACACCTTTTATTAAAAAGAAGAAAAATAATCCTATCGCTGCCGGCAATCCCACAGCCTTCACTCCTTCTCTAAGCCCCTTTTCCTTGAAAATGGTCACATAGGACTGTAAAAATCTAGGAGTTAATGTAAATCTGCGTTTTGCCAATTCTTTCATGTATTTAAAACGTCCTTCTTCATCAAGATGTTCACCACTGTCGCTATAAGCCGGATTCTGTTCCCTCGAAAGGGCTCTATCATTTATCTAGTCCTAACCTCACGATTAGGATCAATCTGCCTACCCCTCGTGCAATGCTAGCATTCCAGACGGGTCGCCTGGTTCATTAAGAAACACGATATACATGACATTTCAGCGCGTGAGGTTTACCTGGCCACTTTAGTCACCCAAAGCGCGGTGAGCTCTTACCTCACCCTTTCACCCTTACCCGAAGGCGGTCTTCTCTCTGCTGCACTTGCTGTCTCCATTACTGGATCCTTCCCGTTAGGAAGCACGCTACCCTATACTGTCCGGACTTTCCTCTTTCTGGCCAATTCCAAAAAGCGATAGAGCACGTCAATAGTGAATACCTTGATGTCGAAGAACGTTAGACTGCAAAGTTACTGCTTGGAAAGCAATATTTGGACTTCTGTGGCACCATATCCACCTTCTGAAAAATCGGCGAAGTAATAGCTCACACCCCCCATGCGCTCGAGCATCTGATGAATATCGTCCTTTAATCTACCTGTACCCTTACCATGAATGATCAAAACCTTAGGAACCTTTCTGCGCTGAGCCTCTTTAACAGTGGCAAACGCGGCATCGATCTGCTTGTTTAATATTTCATAACGAGTCATTCCATGTGTACTGTCCAACAATTCATGGGAATGCAAATCAATAGTTAATCGATCTACTTGTTGCGCAGCGGGACCAGAATTTTTCGCTCGGCCATCTTTTCGTTCCACACGTCCGACTTCAAAAGTTTTAGAAGGTAGGATTTCATTTTCATCGTATTCGTGCTCGAAACCAAAATCGTCTTCCACACGAACAACGCTTCCTTCATGAGAGATCACTTTCGCACTACCTCCAGCATCCTTGAATTTGACTATTTCTCCTTTTGTATACTTCATCATAGGGCATAAAAAAACCCCGGCCTTTCGGCCGGGGTTCAAAAGTATCGAACTAATTCGAATTAGTTGCGGATAGAAACGCGATCTACGATGGTTTCAGTACCTACGATTGTTTTCACAATGTAAACACCTGAAGGTAGATTTGCGTCAATACGAACGTTGTTGTTCATAGAAGTAACACCTTCTTTCGTAGAGATCACACGACCCATAGCGTCCATGATTTGGATGCTGTAGTCTAGACCTTCTACAGAAGAGAATTCAACGTTGAAGTTACCGTTCGATGGGTTCGGGTAGATCTTAGCGTTAGCTAGGATGTTTTCTTCCTGACCAATCTGAGTAACAGTCAATGTGAACGTACTATCTACGCTACCACAATCGTTAGCAATAGTCAATGATACGTTAACGGTACCGTTTGACGTGAACGATGGTGAAACAGTCATACCAGTGTAAGTCATACCACCGATATCCCAAGTGTACGTCTGCGTAGAGTCACCTGTAAGGGTGATTGTCCAATCAGAAGTAGTCGTTACTGTATCGTTTACAGAAGCGATAGTTGGGAATGTAGGTAGTGGAGCCACATCAGTAGTGAAGCTGAATGGTCCGATTACACTAGTAGTGTTACCTGAGATACAAGAATCCATAGCCCAGAAGAAGTAATCTGTTCCTGGAGTCAAGCCATCAACGAAACCTACTGAATCCGTAGTGAAGTACTTCATACCAGCCATCATATCAACGCTGTCAGTACCTACGTAGAATACAGTTCCAATACGGTTTGTATCAGCAGATCCCATAGTGAATACGTTGTTTGAATCAACAGTACCCCAAGCGATCATTGCATCACCACAAGTCATATCGAATGCGTAAGCAGAATCGATATCTGAACAAGTCAAGATTGCTGGATCATCCTCGATTGAGAAGTTATCTACAAGGATATCATCAAATGCAGGGATTACCGCAGTCTTGTTCACTGTAAAGCGTACTTGTACAGGACCTGTAACGTTGAACTGGTTCAATTCAATCAATACTGAATCCCACTTCACGTAGTTCGCATTGTTTACGTAAACACTATCGTTCCAAGCAGCACCATCCCATAGATCAACTACAAGAGTGTTTTGCCCGTTAGCAACAGTATCACCCAACCAAGTAACCACTGTATCACCTAGCTGACCAGAGATCGTGTGGAATTTCAATTGTGGTTTGAACAACGCACTAACATCGATCATCGGAGAATTCACTACTGGAGTAGCAGAGAATGGAGAAGATCCATCTACACCGATCGCATAGTTGTATAATGTAGAGGTGTACGTTCCTTGACCAGGAGTGTTACCCCAAACATTCTCAACGCCACCTGTCATCCAGTCGCCATAAGTTCCTGTCCACAATGTAGCAGTACCCTGAGCACTCACGTTTGTTGAACGAGTCCAACAGTTGAAGTCATACTGGTAAGACGCAAAGTCTTGCGAGTAAGGAGCGTAAACAGTACCACAGTTAGTAGTGAAACATACAGGAGATGTTGGAGCTGTAGTATCACCAGTTGCAGAACAGATTTCAGCAACAGTAACACAGTACTCAGAACCACCACTCAAACCTGATATTGCAAGTGAGTTAGAAGTTGCATTGTACGAAGTAGCTACACCAGTTACAGAATTTGTTACAGTAACAATCCAATCCGTACCTGTTGCAGATCCAGCGTCCCAAGAAACAGTAGCACTGTTCGCAGCAACATTCGAAGCAACTGCATTCGTAGCAGCGAAACAGTTACGTTGTTCGTCGAAGCTAATATCATCAACCACGATATCCATGTAAGGAACATATGATCCATTAGGATCCGTGTACGCTACAAATTCCGCAGTTACAGGAGAAGTGTAAGACGAAAGGTCATATGCAACACGCTGCCAGTCAGCATTTGATCCAGAGTATACAATTGCTGAATCCGTCTTACCGTTCGCATCAATGATGTTCACGACGAGAGAATTCGAATCATTATTGTAAAGGTTGTAGCTACCTACAAAGAACTCTAGTTCTGGCTGAGAAAGTGCAGAGATATCAACCGTACGAGAAATCAATACTGGTGGATTAGGATTGCTTCCATAAGAAGCATCAAACCACATGGCAGCACCGTTATTTCCAGTGTGATCCTTGAATCCTGCAGCTCCGTATGATGGAGTGCTAGAAGCAGTAGATTTCCAATCATAAGCACCGCGCATAGACCAACAAGCGTCCATACCACCGTCGAACGGCATCTTGTAAGGTGCATTTACAGTGTTACACGCTGTGCGAACTGCAAACGGTCCTAACCAATCAGTCGTATCGGTTACTGTACAACTATCTTGTACAAATACATGGTAGATACTATCCGCTGAAAGACCAGTGATGGTGAATGGAGAAAGAACAGCGTTCGTATCACCAATCATACCAGCACCCGTTGCTTGAACAAATGCAGTAGTTCCCCAACGTACACGTGAACCTTTGTTTTGATTCAATGGAGATACCCATTCAACCGTTACACTCGAAGCAGTAGCTGCAGTTTGTGCAAGGTTCATTGGCTCAGGACATGCCGGAGGCGTACCTAAGAACAAGCTATCTACGTTGAAATAAGAAGGTCCGCTTGACTCACCGTAGTAAACCAATTTGAACTTCACATCCTTACCGGCTAATGAAGCTGGTACCATGAACTGAATTTCAGCACCATCAGAGTTGTAGTAATCATATGACGAAGTACTTGTAACAAGATCTTCACCTTCGATCAAACCAATAGAATTCCATACACCTGTTCCTGTCTCTTGAGCCAAAACTTCAAACGAAGAAGTTACCCCTGCAGGAGAAGAATCGTAGCTTCCATATTTGAAACCAATGCTTGCACCTGTAGAAGGGATAGCTAAAGCTTGGGTAGTAGCTTGAGCAGGTTCTCCGTAACCATAGTTAGCGTAGTAGTAGAAACGCATGTTTCTAGAACTCTGCGTGTAATAAGTATATGCGTATTTGTATACACGAGATGCACCAGAGTATGCGGTATTGGTAGTATCCCAACATGCTTTTTCTGCTTCCCAGTCAGACTCAAACTCCATTACATATGGGAATGTCGCATTAGCATCACAATCCGTCTTGAAGATGTAAGGACCTCTCCAGTCTGAAGTATCACCTGCACCACAAAGTTGACGTACCCAAACTCCGTATTGAGAGTCAGAAGACAATCCTGAGAATGAACCTGTACTGTTTGTGATCACAGACTTCGCACCTGTACCTTGAGAGAAGTCGAGCGCATTCGTTGAAGAATTCAAGAATGGAGCAACGATTTCTACTTGCCAATCAGAAGGAGCAGCAGAGAATACATTAAGATCCGCTGTTGAGTTTGAGATATTCACAATCTCAGCACCTGTAGCTGGTTTACAGGTTGGTTGAGCTTCATAAATGAAGTCATCCAAACGCAAGTAGCTGTAAGTACCACCCGGCTTACCTAGGTAAAGGAATTCATATCCTGCAGGTAACGTTGGAACCTCCAATAGGAATTCCTCCCAGTTGTTAGTACCTGTACCGTAAGAAATGGTATCCAAATAGATAAGGTTCGAGCTAGCGAAACCTAACTGATCTGTAGCAGCAACAATGTACATGTCACCATAGTACGTAGAACTGTAGTTCCAGTATTGGAAACGTACTTGATTCGCACCACTACCTAGATCATGAAGTTTTGGAGTCATGATCCAAAGACCTTGGTTAGTTGTAGCATAACCATACATGAAGTGATCACCAGATGCAGCTGGGTAATACTGCTGATAGTAAGATGATGTAGGCGTGTATATTACCGAGTAGTTGTTGTATATAGAAGTACTCGTACCTGCAACATTCCAACAGCTGTTTGGTACCGCATCATATCCTGAAGAAGAAGGACCGTAAAGGTTATCCGGGTTTGAAGCATTTTCAAAGCCTTCAGACCATCCTAATGAATCAGGTAAACATTGCGTAGTGAAGTACAATGTATCAGATGGATCAGAGTAAGTACCACCACCACAATCAGCTTCAACTACTACGTAGTAATCTGTTTGAGGAGTCAAATTCGAGATTGATACAGTATCGTTAGTAGCAGCGATCAAAGAAGCTGACGAACCAACTACACCGTAACTTACACTGTAGTTCTGAGTTAGACCCGTCCATGTAGCCATAGCAGAGTTATCTGTAACGTCAAACGCAGACAGAGCCATTGGAGCAACACAAGTAGGACCTTGATCAAATACTACAGAATCGATAGCGATTTTGAAACCCCAGTTATCCTGCGCATAGAACGAGAACTGCATAGTTGACGACGTTGCAAGAATCACAGCCTCATCTTCTTGCCAAATGTTGGTAGAAGAAGAACCATTATTCAAAGTCGCAGACCAAACCGAAGTCCATGGATCAGTTGGAGTCAAACGGTATTCTAAGTCTAACTGGTGTGTGTAGTTTGAACTACCGTAGTAATCGCGAAGCGCATAAGCAAATGCAACTTTGGCAGTTGAATAAGCACTCATATCCATTACTGGAGATACTAAACGCGTTTCTGGACGTGCAGAGCTTTCAGTGTGCTCAGCAAACATAGAGCCTTCGAATGGTCCAGGAGCAGAAGAAGTCGAAGAAGCTGTAGTCGCTGCTAAATCCCAATCTTGGGTTCCCACAACATATTCATTTGTCCAACATCCTTTGCGTGCTGAGTTCGACTCGAATCCTTCAGTGTAAGGGAAAGTAGTGATTGTAGCACATGCATTGAAAGTCAATGGTGTGATTTCAATCGGGCCTACTGTATCACTGTACGTAGTAGAACAATCAGAGTAGAAGTAGAACATGTACGTACTATCAGAAGATAATCCAGTCACTGAATCAGGAGATGCAGTAAGTGAACCTGAAGTAGCCGTAGTTCCGTTCGATGTTGTGTAGAAGTACGAAGTACCTAAATACGTCAAAGCATCAAAGGTTACCCAGTCGTAGCTGATAGAGTCTACAGTCACGATCGGCGCGTAACATGAAGGTGCTTCATCAATAGAGATATTATCGATGGCAAGGTCGTTGTAGAAATAGAAATCTTCTAACACGAAAGCAAACTTAACCGTATCATTTACGTAAGCTGATAAAGGAAGACCAACATTTTCGTAAGGACTCGCTTTAGTAGGCTGCGAAGCAAATGGTCCCTCTTGAACATCATATTTTGACCAAGTTTGACCATTGTCATTACCCACCTCGATGCTAAATTTAGGAGTGTACGAAGAACTTTGGTAACTGTTCCACATGTGCGCATCAAAAGTTAGATACGGCTCAGTCAAAGAGCTCAAGTCAATTAATGGAGACTCTAAACGAGCAGCACCGTAAGAATAGTTTCCACCTTCTACGAACATGTAGTTACCGTAACCAGTACCTGCATCACCGATAGGTCCTGCAGAGTAGATCGAAGTAAGTGACGTACCACTAGGCGTTACACCTTCTCCAACCACCCACTCAGGATAGGTATTATAGTAACCAGTCAAGCCAGTTGACCAACATGGGCTCATGTAACCATTTACACCATAGAAGTCAGTTGCAGCAACAAAGTTACCACCGTCGAAATCTTCTGTAAATGGAGTAGCGAATACGTTACACTGCGTACGGAATGCAAATGTTGCAGTATCAGAACCACAAGTATCGTATGCATAACCTACGTATTCCGTATCTCCGTTCAAACCAGTTACTGTCGTAGCTGTACCTGAAACTGAGTTGAAATCAGATGAGGTTACCGCAACACCCGCTTCAACTACTGCAATCTCCGTAGAAGTTGCTGTTGTCGACCAAGTCAGGTTCACACGATCAGCACCAATACCTGCAGCGATCAATGCGTAAGGCGTTGGACATGATGATGCAGGACCCGCAACAGTGATGGTGTAATCGTTCATCGAACCCCAGCTGTAAGAATCACATGGTCCAGAAGGTCCAGTTGAACTTGTTTCTTGCTGGATTACACGCATGCGTGTAGAACCCACAGAAATACCAGAAGGTACTGTTAGGGTCATGGTTTGAGTAGCACTAGCACCACCGGCAAGACCATTAATGTAACCTACCAATTCAACCGCTTCGAACGTTTGATTTTGGTTCCAGTCAACATAAACAGTTAAACGGTTGGTGTAGGTACCACCACATGAACCGGCACGAAGCGAAATCGTGTACGAGCTGTCTCGATACACCACCGCTGTGTCGGTCGCTGTTAAGTTGGTAAGGCCTGTGCCCACCGACGAACAAGGCAGTACAGTGTCAATGGAGGTTCCTAATTCCCCTGTGAGTTCGAACAGATCAATCTGCGAATCATAGGTTGAACTTGGTCCACCAGAACAATACTGCGCTTGCGCTTGCATTCCGACTAACGCCAGAATCGCTACAAGTAGAGTTTTTCTCATAATGTTCTTAATTAGTGTTTTTGTGATTTGTAAAAAAAAGAAATATTAGCTTTGTATCAAACAAAAAAGGCAAAAAATGAAGATTTATCAGTGGTTGGCTGCTTGCACTATGATGCTTTCAACAGCTTGTTCTAATCAAGTATTTACACCTAGCGCAGATTTTGAGGCTCAAAAGAGCTACAAATCTATGTCTACGGAGGATCTATTAAGAGCGTCCTCAGGTGCGAATACGATTGACTTTGAAGAAGAGATTAAAGTGATGGGGTGGCCCGCTTCTAGCGATGTTAATGTAGCGGAAGACACAGAACGTGATCCGATTGCTATTGACATACAGTCATTCCAAGAAAAGGTGGAGATCTTAAGTAAAGCGTCTCACGAGGGTTCGAACTTTATGTTGACTCAATTAAAAGATGAATCTTACGTATGGTTAAAGTATTAAGCAAAGGCGCTGCTATTAGCGCACTGCTACTCTCTACCCTATTAGCTTCTGGACAAGAAGTTGGTCCCGATCAGTATTTAGAATCTGAGGAGGACATTAACATTTGTAGTTGTTTCGAATATGAACGTGGAGAGTTAAGTACTCCAGCTTCAATCATTAAATCGTTTTACAATACCGATTCCGTACTGACTCTAGAGGTCTTTTGGATGCATCCAGTAGTCGTTGCAGAAAAAATCCAATACGATCAAGGCCTCATAGGTATTCAAAACAGGGAGTATGCAATTACTATGGTAGAAGAAGCTATGCATAACGATTCGCTTTTAAAGGTGACCTACATGATCCCTGAGTTGACCTATGAAGAGCAAGCTCAACCTCAGATGTTGTTGTTTGGTCCTCTTACGTTGACCTACAATAGATTAATGAATTTGGATAAAGGTAAATGTGGCGAATACTTCATTCCTTTGAAAGGGTCCTCTCTCATTAAGGAAGACTGATTCTAACGCCATACCGAAGAGCATTTCTAAAAATAAGCCCTCAGCCGACGCTGGGGGCTTTTTCTTTGCCCCCTGCTCCTCCTTAGGTTTGGGCATAAAAAAAACCTGAAGAGCTTTCGCCTTTCAGGGTATATTCAATTTCTCGTGAACCCGACAGGATTCGAACCTGTGACCGTCTGCTTAGAAGGCAGATGCTCTATCCAGCTGAGCTACGAGTCCTAACCATACTGTGGTAAGTATTCTCAAATTGCGTTCCTAAAACAGAACCCATAAGGATTCTGTTTTAGGCTTTGTCGGGAAGACAGGACTCGAACCTGCGACCCTCTGGTCCCAAACCAGATGCGCTACCACCTGCGCCACTTCCCGAACTATGCAATTTCAATGAACTTTTGTTCTTAGCGGAAAGACAGGGACTCGAACCCTGGGATCACATACGCGATCACAGCTTAGCAGGCTGTTGCATTACCACTCTGCCACCTTTCCGTTAGGGTGCGCAAATTTATACCGAAATTCTGTTTGCGCAAGAGTATTTGAAGAAATATTCGAATAAAAGTTGATTTTTTTTACTTCCAGCTAATGCTTGGAACCCCGCTATTCTTGCGACCTGAGTAAGAACGCAAAGGATAAGGGTTTGGAGGTCAGGCAGAAAGATGTTGTTAGTTCGCCTCTGGGTACGAAATACGTACATGATAGACGCCTCTCATAAATTTTTTGAAAGCTTCGCGAATCACATTGATTTCTTTCAAAGTGATGTCCGCATTGTCTAATTGGCCAGTGGAAAGTTGATGATCAATCACACGATCGATCATCTCGCTTAAGGCCTGCTGAGATTTTTCCGGTAAACTTCGAGTTGAAGCCTCAACCGCATCGGACATCATTACAATGGCTGTCTCTTTTGAAAAAGGCTTCGGGCCGGGGTACTGAAAACTATCGAACAGCTCAGAGTCGGTATGATCAGCTTT
>Ga0181558_10006380_pt1 | contig 10278 bp, 7 predicted proteins | sample 011ome_22_FD_133754 | JGI IMG/M metagenome (GOLD analysis project Ga0181558, IMG submission 133754) | Coastal salt marsh microbial communities from the Groves Creek Marsh, Skidaway Island, Georgia - 011507BT metaG (megahit assembly) | ecosystem: Environmental > Aquatic > Marine > Intertidal zone... | reverse complement strand
ATCGGGCTGTATAGAAGTCTTTTTCATTAGTTTAAAACAGTAGTAAAAGAGTAAACTTTTCCATCTTCACAACCAACTAAAATTCTATCATTAAAAATTGCTGGTGTTGATGAAATGGGCTCGCCCAATTCGTAGTTTATAATTTCCTTTCCATCCTTTAAAGAAATTACATAGAGCTTTCCATCCATAGAGCCAAAGACCACTTTATCGTTACAAACCACAGGTGAGCTGTCAATTCGACCACGGGCAGAAAATCTCCAAGTTTGCTTACCTGATATTCGATTTATGCAGTGTAATCCCTTATCCCGACCTCCAATCAAAACTTGATCAGGTGTAACTGCCGGTGATGAGAAATAAGGGAAATTTTTGTGACGGTAATTCCAAACTACATTACCCGTTTTAAGGTCAAAGGCCATAACAGCTCTTTCCATATTTCCTACATATCCAACACCGTCAGAAACAGACACAGAACCAGCGATAGGAGCTTCCACTTCAACAGAACGAACAAGTTTTCCATTTTCTAAATCTACAATATACAAAACTGAATCACATCCACCAAACACAACATATTTTTGGTTATATATCGTGGGTACACCATTCACATAATTCTGCGTTTCAAACTTCCATATTTTCTCTCCCGTCTCTGCGTTTACACAATGAACGAAATTATCATAACTTCCTATTATAATTACAGAATCATTGGAATCAGGTCGATCTGCCTGATTTGCAGCACCCATAATTTCTCCACCTGTTTCATATTTCCAAAATAATTTTCCTGAGTTCTTATCTAATGCATATAGGAAGCCATCTGTAGATCCAATGTATACAACTCCATTATGCACAAGGGGAGGTGCTTCTATCTCCATGGTTGTTTTAAATTTCCATATTTCTTTGCCTTGTGAAACTGAAATGGCAAAAATATTTCCAGACTCTGATCCGACAAAAGCTAAATCCTTAGATACAACTGGAGATGATTTTAAAAATTCTCCTGTATTGAAAGTCCAGTCCAGGTTTAGAATATTCCCTATATTAGCATGTGAAATTCCTTTTAACTCTGCATCACCACGGTGTCTGGGCCATTCATTAATAAGAGAATTTTGGGCTGTGAAAATATTTGGTAAGACAGTTAGAAAAATAATGAATATTTTGGTAACCACTAAAGTCTTCATAAATTTAAGCTCTAACATGACAATTAATTTAGCAAGAAACCTTATTAAATAGTGACAAATAAATATTCTCGAAATCTTTTAGTTCAATTGGTCTAGGATTAAAACGTGCAGTCCATTGTTCTGACGCCTGTTTTGCGAGAGACGGAATATCCCCTTCAACAAACCCTAACTCATTCAAAGAGCTAGGAAAGCCAGCTTGTAAAATTATTTTTGATATTTCATCAGTTAGTAGTTTTGTGGCCTCCAAATCTGAAGTGCCTGAACTAGTAATACCACAGCTTCTCGATAAATCTGAATATATTTTTATCACGTCTGGTTGAAACGAATTAAATTCAATCACTTTTGGTAATGCAAATCCAACAGCTATGCCATGAACAACTCTTTTTGCAGAGGTTAATGGATTGGCAATTGAATGTGCAGCACCGAGCATACTATGCTCAATTGCAGCACCTGCGTGTGAAGCACCAAGCAGCACCCTTCCCCGGCTATCTAGATCGTCGGGATTGTTAAATACCGCAGGTAAATTTGTATAAATTAACTTAAATGCTAATTCAGAGTGTCTTTTTGAAAAATCATTTCTAACTGTTGTTACAGATGACTCCAAGGCATGCGACATCGCATCAATTCCGGTACAAGCGGTAACTGAAAATGGTTGAGAAAGCGTTAATTCAGGATCAAGTATGGTGACTGAAGGTAATGCTTTTTTATCCCCACAGGCCATTTTTTTATTAGTACCATCTTGGGAAATTAAAGCAAAGGATTGACATTCGCTTCCTGTGCCAGCCGTTGTTGGAATTGCAATAAACGGCAGCATTTCACTTTTCGCTTTTCCAACTCCCCAATAGTCTGACATTCTTCCCCCATTTGTGAGAATAAAGTTACAACCTTTTGCAGTATCCATTGAACTTCCACCGCCTAATCCAATTATCAAATCTATATTTGATTTTCTGGCAACTTGAACGCACGCTTCAATACTCGACTCAGTAGGATTTTCAACAGAACCATTGAATAAAGTGACAATTAGTCCGATTTTCTCCAATAAATGTTTAATTTCTTGGGGGTGACCCGCAGACATCAAGCCCTGATCTGTAACTAATAAAACTTTGGACCCAAGCTCATTGGCAAATTTTGCAACCTCATACCTAGAACCATTACCGAAGATAACATTTTGGCTGTTAGGTTCGTTTTCAGCAAAAAATGAGTGACTCGAAAGATCGTTCACAACTTATTAATTGCTAACTCAAAAATTAATACCTAAGCAGCTAGGCCAATTGACCGCCTTTTATAAAGAAATTCAAACATATTTCCTTCATGAGGTTGATCCCATGAAATTTTCATAGTTGAAATCGGTCCAATATTTAACCGCTCGATATTTGCTGCACTTAGTAATTGTCGTTTGAAATTTTCATCTTTTGTTATAGCAGTAACAACCAATGTTGGTCCGATAGAACGGAGCATTTCTGACTGCGAAACTTCTACCACACTTGCATATGGGCAAAGAAATTCTCGATTTGATAATGGATGATCCATTGACTCGCAATGAACTATGGTTGGACATAGGAAAGTGCCTCCATCTGCTTTTACCAAACGATCACCATTTCTAAATTGGGCAGTGGTGTCCACTGCTCCAGCTACTTTTAAGTCACTATCTAATGTCGCATTTATCCATTCACCCATTTTGGGGTTAGCGAAACCCGATAAAACTGCATCCGGATTATTCATCGGTAAAGGCTTTAAAGCTCCCAACTTTTTCCCAAGTGCTTCTGCGATTTCCTTGGCATATTTAGGAACAATAACAGCAGAGGCGTTCACGCAACTTCTGCCACCGTTATCAGAAATTGATGCAGCCATTACATCAATAAAACTAGGCCAATTTTCAATTTCATCATCCCCGATTAAAATTTTGCTAAAACCAGGGCCATGGACCTGAATACCAGGATTACCGGAATATAAATCAGTTGTACTTTTATCCCCAAAAATCAATGCCCGATCACACAAACGAAGAATATCGCCAGCACCTTCATGATCTGTTGGATAAAACCCAAATGCCTCTCTTGGACAACCAGCTGCTATAAAAGCTTGGATCAATCGAAAAGGAGTCCAAGGTTCATCCCGTCCTGGTTTCATAATAATGGGAATTTTTAAAGCAATAGATGGAAGCCACAAAGAATTCACCGCTGGTGAATTACTAGGCATTACGAGACCAAGAGCAGATGTAGTCGGGTAGAAACATACAGGTGATCCGGACTGTTCACCAAATCCACGATCCAAAACATCAAAATCGATTCCTCTAGTTAATCCGTTTAAAATCAATTTTAGATGGGTTAATGCATAATGGATTTTATCCATGTTTCTTTTAACCATTACATGAGGCAGTCCACTGGTAGAAGAAAGAGTTTCAAGGTAATCCTGTGCCGTCTGTGTAATTCCATCTTCCCCCAACGGGAGTTCTTCATTCAAAAATAAATCGCCCGCCTTGGCACTTATATTTATTAACTCTTCTGTGCTAAACTTTCTTAAAGCTTCCCTAGCCTGATCAATTTGGAGTAAATCTCTTCTGATGACACCGGCATTGACCTGGCTCATAGTCGCTTTAACTGAACCGTCAAGGCAGTCTTTTACCTCAGATTCATTAAAGCTCCTATATTGTTTTCCTAGCCGCAAACATGGTATGTGTGGAATTGTCATAATATTAATAAACTCCTTCTACTATATTTTTTTCCATTGCACCAAAGGGACGAACCTCAGCCACTCCATCCCATGGAGCTTCTTCCCATGGCTTTCTTCTTAATGCCTCATCTCGCTCAAGAAAACGGGGCATAAAAAATTCTTTTGTCAGCGTTGTTAACTCTACTCGTCCCCAAGTATCGTAATCTACCGGAACAGAAGAATCCGGATTGATAACCCTCAAAACTGCACGAGGTTGCGGTGCGTAGTATGCAATCGAAAAATCATTTTCTGGCCCGAACGGATGGTGCCTTGCAAGTCCCATTAGAGTATTTCCATAAGTGGGCACAAATCCAATTCTGCCTCCTTCGCAAACCTCCTCAACTAGGAAGCGTGCATATTGTTTATCCATTGTGGTTCCTCCACAAAAAACTCCTTTTATCCCGGCTTTAATTAAATCTTTTCTTTCGGCCAAAGCCTCTAAAAGTTTTGGCGTTGTAAACAATGCACTTACCTTTCTGTGCTTAAGAATAGTTAGAGCCTGATCCACAACATGGTCCATGTAAGCACGTGCTTGATCAAATTGCTTGTTTGCGATTAACCTTTTTACCCACCTGGGATCTAAATCAACAAAGTAACACGAGCAACCCCTCTCATTCGCAAGATGCTCAATCGCTAAACGTAAACGACGAGGCCCAGTTGGACCGACCATCATCCAATAATCATTTTTAGGAAAATGATCATCACTTAAGGTTTTTGAAAATGCAGAATAATCTATTTTAAAATCATCCCATCCAATTCGTTGTTTGGGCATTCCAGTAGTCCCACCTGTTTCAAAAATATTGAATGGTTTATTTTTGTAAGGTTGCGGAACCCACACATGATTTGGCAAATCTCTCAGCCATTCATCCTCAAAATTTGGAAACTTCTCAGTTAAGTCATGAAATGTTTTTACTTCATCTACAGGATTCCAACTTTGTTGCTTTGCCCAATCTAACCAAAAAGAAGAACCCGTCTCTGGCGAAAAATGCCACTTGATAATTTCTGCAACATGTGAGTCGAGTTCTAATGAAGCTTGTTGTATTTTTTCTTCTGTCGTCATTTAATATACATTAAAAAAAGTTTTCGTATTTTTACAATTTTACACCTTTGGAAAAAACTTTTCGATTGTCTGCTTAGAAGGAGGGTTTGTTAGGTATGAAACGACTACCATGGCAACTGCGGCTACAATGAAACAAATTGCAGCAGGTATTATCCCAGGACCAATAACCATTTCACCCCCATATCCCGAAAGATGGAAAAAATATAACCATGATATTAAAGCAGACAAAATGCTCGCAAACGCACCTTGCTTAGTTGCTCTCTTCCAATACAACGCTGCAAAAACAACTGGAAATAAGGCTGAAAATCCACTGAAGCACCAAATAGCAAGGTCAAAGACATTGGCATCTTTTGCCCACATTGCTAATGCATAGGTTAAGGCGACAATACAAACGATAAAAACTCGGGCTATTAGGATTATTTTTTGATCAGAAAACTTTTTTTCTCCTGCCCGATGAATCACAATGTCATTGGTGAACATCGTTCCAAGACAAAGAAACTGCGAATCTAAAGAGGACATGATTGCCGCCAAAACTCCAGCGGTTAAAAGTCCTGTTAGAACTGGGTCGCCAACTAATAAATTAAGCATTGCGGATAAAACCGCAGGAGGGGGAATTCCTGGCGGTAATAATCCTGAAGCCCATGCCCCAACCAAAACACAAGGCACCCATACCACCATAATACAAAGTGGGTGAGCAATTACGGTTAATCGAAATGCTTTTGCACTTTTTGCGGTTAACCAATGTTGAAAGAGGTGAGGAAACATTCCAACACTTAACGGAATGAAAAAATAAGAAACAAATGTGACAAATGGTATTCCAATCTCTCTTTCGAAAGATGAAATCTCACCAGTTTTTGGGTTTTTCTTCTTAAATTCAACTTTAATGGGAGTTCGTGAAAAATGTGGTTGTTTATTATGCAAATCAATTCCCTCGGAAGTATTCAATTTGCCGATTATTTTTGCCGGTTCATTTTTTACCAAGGATTCTGAATCTTTATCATATCGATAATCTTGAACGATAAGTGCATTTTCAGAAATTCTTGCAGGAACCTTCCCAGCATTCTTTAGACCTCCTAGGCTTTGATAAACGAATATAAATGCCACGAGCCCCATGATCATAAAAACAATCGTCTGAAAAGTGTTTGCATAAGCAGCTCCTCTAGAACCACCCATAAAAACATAAGTTAGAACAACTAGGGATACAACTAAGCCAGTTAACCAAGGTGGTATACCCCCAAGCCACTGGGGAGCAGTTGGGTTAGTAAATATCTCTGTAAACGCACCAGCTGTAACAGGTTCTATTGTTTTACCGGCTCCAATTATTCCGATCAATAAGTATGGAACCACGAGTAAAACCAATATCGGAAAAAGCAGATATCCTAACTTGTCTGATTCAAAACGGGCACGAAAAAATTGAATCTGAGTAATATATCCATATTTTTTACCAAACGCCCATAGCCTAATTCCGATTAGGAAAAAAATTCCCGCATGAACTAGTCCACTTATGGAAGCCATCAAACCGTAAGTTCCAATTCCTCGCTCAAAGGACTTTCCAGTCGAACCAACAAGTGCAAAAGCTGTCATTGTAGTGCCAAACACACTCATTAAAAGTAAAAATGGACCTATACTATGACTAGCAACAAAGTAGTCCTTACTTGTACCTCTAAACAAGCGATTACTAAAAAAACCTAGTCCCAAAAGTAAGCAAAGATAACAAATAATTACGGTTAGAGTTGTCATTTTAAATCTTCAGATTCTGAGCTATCATTGTCTGCGAAATTTTCCAATTCATGCGGCCAGGCATATTTAATGGCAAGCCACCCAAGGATAGCACACGCGACGGAAAAAAAAGCATGAAAAGCAAGCCCTACTGGTAAAAAACCAAAAACTAAACTGCTACTATCCCACCACCAAAAGTCCTGATGAAGGATAAAAAGAAGAAGGAAAAAAGCCCAAATAAAATATTTACTCATTAATTATTTACCAATTGCATACAAATGTGTCTGCGTCCCTATGTAAAGTGTACCATTTGACACAACTGGAGAGCTGTATACAGGGGCCCCCATATCAATTGATTCCACTTTAGGTTTAGACTTGCCGTGATCCATAATTAAAATGTCACCATCTTCATTACCAAGAATAACTTTTCCATCCACAACTAGAGTGGAGCCCCATATACGGCTGAACGAATCATGTGTCCAATAGAGCTTACCTGTAATTGCATCAAGACAGTGAATTAATCCAGCATACTCAGCAATGTAAACCAAGTCATCCGCAACTGAAACTGTTGATATTGTACGACCTACTTCTGTGTACTTCCAAAGAACATCTCCATTTTTTGCATCAATACAAGACAGCCGCCCCACACCATCTCCGTGTTCGGGGTCTTGTCCAATTGCACAATAAATTTTATTTTTGTATAAAACAGGAGTTCCTATTAGTTCGCTTGGGCCGGGTGGTGTAGCGTAGGGAATTTTCTTTCCTGCCTTATCTTTTCTGTAACTCGGTTCATTGCAGTCAACTTTCCAAAGTGGTTGATAAAGCTCATATCCATCCTCATCTTTTTCTGTTTTATTAAGATAACCATAACAATAGCCATCAGTTCCTCCCCAAAACAACATTTCTTTATTGTTGATATTTCCAAATGTTAAAGATGACCATGCAGCATGTAGGGCATTTTCGCTCGCACCAGAGCCGTCCTCACCGACAAGTGTTCCAGTCTTCTTGTTCAGCGAAATCCAACTCGGAGATAGCGGACTAGGAATATTCGTGTGTGACCAATCTACACCGTTAGAGGTAGCGATATAAACATTATCACCAACAATCACTGGCGAAGAACTCGTAACATTATGAGGAAAGACACCAAGCTCATCTCTCATGTCATACATCCATAATATATCTGCATCTAATTTATTATTCAGTTTATCACTAAGACCCTTTGGCTTTATGTAAGTTGCCTCGTCCATAAAAGGACCATCATTTCCGTCAACTAGTCCGTTAATATCCAAGCAGACTACTTCACATCGGTTTGTTACCACATAAACCTTGTCACCCTCGATAGCTGCCGATGAACATATACCTATATACTCCCAATCACTGACTTTACCCGCACCTAATTTTGGTATTACCAATTGCCATTTTAATTCTCCTGTTTTTTCGTCAAGACACATGACTACTCCACGATCTCCCGTTTTGCCCGGATCACGAGGTGATTCGTTATTGGTACCAACAAAAACACATCCATTTCCAATTGTTACATTGCCGTACGCCTGAGACCCGAGTTTTGCGACCCACTTAATATTTTTCGCTGTATCCATGTCAACCACCTCATCATCGCTCATCTCTCCAGGCTCAAATTCAAAAGTTAACTGCTTTTCGCTTGATACCATGTTCCTGCTTCCATCCTTTCCCCAAATCGGCCAGTCTTCGCCTGCAAGATTTAAAGTGAAAAATATATAAACAATGAATAAATGTAGTTTCATAAAGTGTTAATAGTTAGGAATTATTAAATTTTATTTGTTGTACGAAATTTTAAGGTTATCAAAATAGACTTTTTTCTTACTTTGAGGAGACATAGCGTAAATACCAGGTGCACCTTTCAAATGAGGGTTTTCATGAGGAACTTCTAAGATCCAATTATCAGGTTCTTCAGAATTTTTAAGCCATGCTTTTGCTCGGATCATCCCTTGCCCATTATCGAGTATATCAACCCTGGTTTTTAAATTATACCAAGTTTTTGTTTTAAAAGTGAAAGGAACCGAATGCCTGAAGCGATCATAATTTGAAATAACTTCCAATTTCTGACTATTTCCAATGAGAGCAAAAATATATCGCTGGTTTATTAGACCAATCGTTGATTTTATTCGACGGTCTCCATCAGTCATAACTTCTGCTTGAGCAGTGTAATTATTCATATTTTTATGTCCTACAAAATTTATCGCACGCTGAAATAGAACACGGTCTAAAGTATTACCAGCAACTAAGTTGCCTCCAAAATCCTGGACTTGCCACCTCATTCTTGCTCCAAGCCAAGAAAGTGGAGGGTAAGAAAAAGATATTCCATCTGAACTTTTATTAGTTAATTCAAAGCCATCCTCAAAATTTTCTGAGTATGGAAGGTCCGGTAAAACTCGCCCACGTGTCACTCCAGTGATTTCTTGGTAAGAAACGCGCAACGCACCTGCGGATAATTTTGCATCCCTTGATGCCAACAAAACCCCAGTAGATGTTATGCTCGCATCTACCTTCGATTGAACCTTTGCAGTTGGGGGAATCCATTTTTCCCATGTTAGCCCTTCTTTAAGTTCCTGGACTCTTTTACCGTTTTTATTTAGTCCATAAACTTTGAAAGAAAGTGAATCGCCAGATTTAATAGTAAATTCAGCAGGGACAACCTGAAGTGAAATAATTTCCTCTTCATTGATTGAAGATTTTCTTTTCTGAGAAATAAATGCCGGTGCAACTTGATCAGAGCCAAAGCAATATAGGCGTTTCTTAGATTGTACAAATATTCTACCATGTGCAACAGATGGTGCAGCAAGGCATGAACCTTCTAGTTGAACTTGACTGAGTATCTTACCTTCGCTTCCTAGGTCTTTTACAACCGATACTTTTCCGTCAAACATTGGTACATAAAGTTTTTCATCCGCCAATGTGGGAGACGCATGAACCTGATCGGGTGCCAATTTTAAAACCCAAATTTCTTCTCCGGTATCTGCATCTAGGCAGACCAATTCACCCCGCTTAATCGTAGAGTATAAGCGCCCCTTATTGTAAACTGGTGTGCTTGTAAATGCTTCCATACTATTATTTCTCCAAACTTCAGCATTTTTATCCAAAATAAGAATATCTTCTCCCAAACCAGGTAATTCTTTTGGCTTTTGAATTCCTACCATTCTTCCGATTGTTGAAGAATCCGTATTCTCTTTTCCATGGATAGCGATAACCATGTTTTCGTGAATGACTACTCCCGCATTGACACCCCCGTATGACATTTGAAAACGCCATAACGGCTGCCCAGTTCTTGCATCAATACAAACTACATGACCGCAACCAGTTCCACTGTAGAAAACCCTGCGTCCATTTGGTAAATCTTCAAAAGTCAAAGGTGAAAAAGAACTATCCTTTGGTGTAATACCGGGCGTTGATGCCCAGACTAAATCACCAGTCGTTTTATCAAAAGCATAAAATCGATCACGGGCTGGTCCATTCTTCCCCCAATTTGCAGTTATGGCATGAATGATTACTAAATTACCATCAACGCATGGTCCACCCGTTCGCCCATTAGGGAAAGTTAATCGAGCAAATTCCTCCATTAGTGACCTTTCCCAAAGAGTATTT
>Ga0181558_10006378_pt1 | contig 10279 bp, 4 predicted proteins | sample 011ome_22_FD_133754 | JGI IMG/M metagenome (GOLD analysis project Ga0181558, IMG submission 133754) | Coastal salt marsh microbial communities from the Groves Creek Marsh, Skidaway Island, Georgia - 011507BT metaG (megahit assembly) | ecosystem: Environmental > Aquatic > Marine > Intertidal zone... | reverse complement strand
CCTTGCCGTGAGGACACGGAGTGCACTGAACGCACTTGCACTTCTCCCTGCCATGCGAACACCGCTTCTTCCCCATCGCTCGCGGTCGATGGCGTGGCCACCTTCCCTCCGCACGTGCGCCTCCTCCGCGCGCCACGACGTGCGCCCGCGCACGCGGAGTGAGGGAGAGGACGAAGTCGTGGCTTTTCACAACGTCGTGGCTTTTTCGTCTCACCCGAGAAAGTTTCTCAAGAGAACAAGGAACAAGGACTGTCGTCGGAACGATTCGACGTACTGAAACCTGCAGTCTACCCTTGTTGGACTCTGATCCGCTTGGTACGGCCTTACGGGTCAGTCTCGGACGCGCCGCGCCGCAAGGATGCGCGCGACTGCGGTGGTCGCGATGCACCCGCGGCGGACCGTTGCGCCGCCGCGGGCGAGCGGTGGGATCGCGCGTTCGGTGTCGCGTCGCTCGGGCATGCCGGGGACGGTCGGGGATGCGCGATCCCGGGCGGTGGCGGCGAGTCGGCGGCGCCGAGTCGCGGTCGTCGCGGCGGTCCCCGCGCTGACACCGGCGCCGGGCGCGTCGCGCTCGGCGATCGTGCGGATACGCGCGTTGCGTCGTGTGGTCGCGCGAGCGCGCGATGACGCGAGCGGCGACACGGCCATCCCCGAGGCGGTCCCCGGGGATGCGGATGATGACGATGATGATTACGACGACGACGACGCGGCGCGGGATGCGTCTGGGGAGGCGGACGAGGACGAGGAGGATGAGTACGAGGAGGTGGAGGTGGAGGTGGAGGTGGATTACACCCCCCTGGACCACGCGCGCGATGCCGTGGACTCGCTGGGGACGTGGTCCGATGTCGCCGCCTGGCCGCGGTCGAAGGACGACGCGCTCGACGACGTTTCGCCGTCGCCCTCGGCGCTCGCCTCGCCGGCGTTCGCGGCGGAGGCGACCCGCGCCTTCTCCGCCGCGCCGAGCGGCGCCCTGCCCATGGCGCCCGTCTCCGGCCTCGCCGTGGCCTTCGCGTTCGCGGTGGGCGCGGCGTTCGGGCGCAGGAGCGCCGAGAGCAAGTCGGCGGCGGCGGCGGACGTCCTCGCCAACCTCGCGGCGCGCGCCGGCGGCGCCGGCGGCGCCGGCGCCGGCGCCGGCTTCCAGCCCATGACCGAGGAGCAGCGCGTCGCGGACGAGGCGCGCAAGGCCAAGCAGGCGGAGGAGGCGCGCGTGGCTGAGCTGGCGCGCCGCAAGAAGCGCGACGAGGACGAGGCCAAGTTCGTGGCGAGCGAGAAGGTGCGTCTCGAGAAGGAAGCGGCGGCGGCGCGCGTGGCTGCCGAGGAGGAGGAGAAGCGCCGCGCGGCGGCGCGCGCCGAGCTCGCGGAGCGCGCCGAGATCGAGCGCGTGTACTTGGAGGAGAAGAGGGCGAAGGAGGCGGCTGAGCGCGCGCGCGCGGAAGCCGAGGCGGTCGCGGAACAGGAACGCAAGCGCGAAGAGGAGCGTGTCGCGACGGAGGCGCGTCTGGCGAAGCAAGCCGCCGAGCGAGAGCGCCGCGGCGAGACTACGAGGCGTTTCTCCGTTTCGGCTTCGGTGTCGTTCGCGTACCGCGCCGCGCGGGGGGACGTCGAGGTTGAGGTGCGCGCGCGCGCGGGCATCGCCAGCCCGGCGGTGGAGAGCGGCGTTTTCGATAGCGCCGCGCGGGCGCGCGTCGCCGCGACGGCGATGTGCACGTCGGTTGCCAAAACCGCCGTGGCGGCGTGGGCGAGCGACCAGCGCCTGAAGGTGATGACGGGCGACGCCGGCCCGAACTCGCCCTTGTCTCCAGAGACGGGGGGCTTCGACGAGTGCGAGTTCGAGCACTGGACGCGCGTGGGCGGCGCGCGGCTGGACGCGGAGCTGCGCGCGCTGACCCAGCGCGCGGGCGCGGGCGTCGAGTTCAAGATGCGCGCGCCCGGCGGCGGCGACGCGAACCAATCCGCCTCGAGCGACGCCGAGCTCGTCGTCGAGCGCGCCGCTCTGCCGCTCACCGACCGCGACAACGTCGCGAACCGGCTGTACGCCGCGATGCTCGCCGCCGGGGACGGCGCGTTCGGGGTGGCGTCCGAGGACCTGGAGTGGGTCGCGCGCTTCGAGCTCGGGCAGCTGCACGGCCTAGGCGGGGGCCTGTGCTTCCCGGCGGTGCGCGAGGCGGACCTGAGCGACCCCGACAAGCGGCTCAAGGGCGGCCTCCTGGCGCTGATGGTGACGCTGTCGCACTGGCTGGCGCGCGCGCGGCTGGAGCTGCTCGGCAGCGCGAGCGCCGACCCCGAGGCCTCGGCGGCGGACCCCGGTGCGCGCAAGACGTACGCCAACTGCGCGGCGCTGGCGAGCCGCATGCTCACCACCGAGGCCAACGCGGAGGGCGCCAGCTGGAAGGCGATGTACCTCGACGGCTTCTCCGGCGACGTGCTGAGCCAAGCCGCGGCGACGGCGCGCGCCGTGCTGGACGCGCGCGACCCCGTGCGTTCGCTGCTGGAGGCGGCGGAGGAGGAGCAGCGTCGCAAGCTCGCGGGCGTGCCCACCACGGACGAGGAGGCGTACCCGGACCGCGAGGCCTCGCGCAAGGCGAGGCACAAGGCGGAGCGCGACGCGGTGCCTCTGGCGGAGAAGCTCTGGGCCATGCGCAACGCCGCGGCTCAGATGGCGGCCTCGGGGTCCAAGGGCCAGGCGCGGAGCATGCTGGAGGAGGCGTACCAGCTCCGCGCGGAGGCGCTGGCGAAGCGGCGGGCGAAAGAAGCGGAGGAGGGTTTAGGTACGGAAGACGCGCCGGGAGGCGTCGCGCCCGAGTTGCTCCCCGAGCTGACGGCGCTGGAGGACCTGTTCGCGTCGGAAAAGGCGTGGGCGCGCGAACTCGCCGGCGTGCGCGCGCAGGTTCTGAAGGCTGTCCGGACGGCCGCCGACCGCGCGGCGCGCGCCGGCGACGCGGCGCGCGCGGCCGCGCTGCTGGAGGGCGCCGCGCGCGAGTACGGGGGGGAGAGGAAGCTGGGGCCGGAGCACCCGGCGGCGAAGGCGGCGTTCGCGGCGGCGGCGGAGGCGTGGGCGGCGGCGGGGATAGAGCGGGGCGACGACGACGCCAAAGACGCGGCGTTGGCGGAGGCGGCGGGGACGCCCGTGCCCCGCGGCCAGGGCGGGGGGATCGTGCTGAGGCTCACGAAGAAATACCTCGAAGAGCTCGAGGCGAGGCGCAAGTAGTCTAGCGGTCTCTCTTTGTCTCTCTTTGTCGACGACGACCGAGGGGAACCGACGAAGTCGTCGCCGCTCGAAAAGAATGCGCGAAACCGTCCACGCGTTTTTTTCAACACGCGCTCATCGACGCGTTTTGCGCTTCCGACGGTTGGCGAAGCACCACTTGTCGCCGCGCTTCGATGTGGTCGGCGGCGTCGGCGCGCGGGGGATGCGTCCGCGCGCGCGAGGGGGACACGCGCGGCGGGTTCGGGCGCGCTTCATCTTCTACGCGCCGCCCCAGGCCCGTCGCCGCGCGCGCGGCCGCGTCCGCGGCGTCCTCCGCGAGCGCCCCCGCGCCTTCGTGGGGCGCGCCCGGCGAGCGCCGAGACGTCGCCGGCGACGGTTCGATCCGAGTCAGCGAGGCGTGCGTCTCCGCGGAGTGCTGGGCGTCCACTCGCGCGCTGGACGAGCGCGTCGCGCACGACCGGTTATCCGCCGCGGTGGAGTGCGACGTGAACTTCGTGGACGCGGGCCTCCCCCCCGACTTTGTCGGCGGGGACGCGCGGTTCGCGCGGTGGCTACGACGAAGGGGCGGGCGCAGGGAGGATCTCGTGCTGGGCGGCCATCTGCCGCGGGGCGCGTTCGCGACGCGCGAGAGCTCCCTGGATCGGTCCGCGGTGGCGTTCGGGGACGACAGGGCCGAGCGCACCGCCGTCGCGGTCGACCCGAAGCGCGCGTACAGGAGCGTGGACGACGCCATCGACCGCCTGCTGTTGTCCACGGGCGCCGAGTGGATCGACGTGTTGCACGTCCCGTGGCTCGACGGGGTCGCGCCGGAGGCGCTGCGCGGGCGTCGCCGCTTCGAGCGGATCACCTTTTTAGGTAATGGAATCCGCGGCGAAGTCCACGACGGATCATCGGACCACGCGTATACCGTGACGGAAGAACCGTTCACGACCGCGATGGATGCGTTGCGTTGGGTTCCGCTCGATTCTTATTCTTCCTCCGCGGGGTCTTCGAAGCGAGGTCCCGCGAACGTCGCGTTCGTTCCGGAGCGTCTCGCGAATCCGTCGACGCTCTCGGCGGACGCGCGTCACTCCGCGGTCCGCGAGGCGCACCGCCGCGCGCTCAGCGATGCCGTGCGCTCCGGTAAGGTGCGGAAGCTGTGCGTCTCGTTCGAAACCCCGTGGGACGCGTGCGGCCTGGAGCTCGGCGCCGCGGCGTTTTTCGAGGCGCGCGAACTCGCCGACGGCTTTTCCGTCGCGCGGCGAAACGAAAACGGCTCCCTCGGGGACGCCGTGGCTGGCGTGTCCTTGTCGCTGAGCGCGCTGCGGGACCCGCGGCTTTTCCGGAGGCGAGACGACTACGAGGCGACGCTCGCGAGGTGGTGCGCGCCACGCCACGGCGTTCAGGAAACCGTCCGTCCGTCCGCAGACAGACAAGAAAACGCATCTAAAACGGAGAGCCTCCGGGTCCGGGTGGGAAAAACATTCCCCGTCGTCGCTGCGCGTGACGTGTTTTTCCCCGACGAATCAAACGACGTATCAAACGACGGCGAAGAGTCGCGCCTCCTTCGCTTACTCGCCGAGGATATGGTCCTCGCGGCCTCCGCGTTCGGCGCGTTCACGCGCGAGGACGTCGCGCTGGGCCTCGCGCGCGCCCGGGGGTACGCCGCGTCCGTCGCGATGGGCGCCATCTCCTCCTGCGCGTCGGACGCCGCGATGGACGACGAGACGTTTGCGCGACGGTTGGCGGCGTCCGCCGGTGGGCGCGGCGGGCGCGACGGCGGGAACATGCACCTCGACGCCGCGTGCCTGGCGGCGGTGGACGCGGCGCGGCTGAAGCACTTCAAGGGCGCGTCCAACGCCGAGCGCGGGCGAGGCAAAGGCCGGGGAAGGGGGCGCGACCCGTTCGAGGAGCTGAACGAGGACGAGGAGGAGAGGTGACCGAAGGCGCTTGAAGGCGCTTTCGGCTTTCGGGAGACGAACGTATTACGTACGAAAGTATATGACACGCGTAGTCTACTACGTACGTAGAGCTAGCTAGTTAGAGAGACTCTGCGCGACATATATAGGAACTTCTCTGTTCCGCCTGAACGAAACGACTCTCGGGATTAATAAGGCACGAGGTGTCTGCGCACCGGCGACGGCGCCGTGCCTCTGAGCCCCCCCTTTCCGCGAGGTAGCGGAGGAGGCGTGCCCGGCGCGGCGGGCGAAGGCAGGAGCGCGCGCAGGCTCGCCGCCCACGCGTCGAGGCTCTCGTTTTTGTTTTTCAGCGCATCCGGAGAGGTCAGGATCCACCCCGGGACGTGCGCGTTCGCGACGTGCTCCGCGGCGACGAGCTTCACGCCGCCGTCGAGCGCGGGATTCGCGTTTCCGGCCGTTTTCGACGTTTTCGCGTTTCGCGTCCTGACCACGCGGACGACGTCACCGCGGCCGAGCTCCCACGCGCCGTCCGCCGCGAGTTTCTTGGTTTTTCCTTTCCCCTCGCGCCACGCGTACCGCAGCGCGAGTGGGTCCGTCCGCGAACCAGGCGTCCCGCCCACCCAGAACGCGCAGAGCCGCGGCTTCGTTCCGGGGAACCCGCACTCGCGTACCAAAAACTCGCGCTCGTCCCGGAGCGACGAAGGAGCACCCGGTTCGGAAGTCGCCGGAAGTCGCGCGTCGTCGTCGGGCGCCTCCGCGGCGTTCGCGGCGAACGCATGTCCGTGCGTCTCCTCGTTTCCAGATGCGCGTCTTCGTGCGGCGATCAGCGCGCGCTTGTCCACGGGCCCGACCGCGACGCTGTTTTCCACCGGGAAGTCCACCGTCCAAGGCACGCGCGCTAACCCGGGAGCGTCGTTCTTAGTCGCGCGCAATTTTCCCAGTCGCGCCGCGCGCCGCGCGCGTTCGTCCGCGTCCGCATCCGCACCCACCGGCCCGTCCGAAGACGGGGGCGCGGCGGTGGCTCGCCACGTCTCCTCGCGCGCCTCCGGCGTGCGCAGCGCGGCGAACGCCTCCGCCACGCGGCACTCCGCCACGGCGGAGCCCAGGTCTCGAGACGCGCGCACCGCGCGCGCGCACCGGCGGTACGCCGAGCGCACCTCTTCGTCGGAGACATCGCGCGGCCGCAGGCTCCCGCCGTCGAAACCGAGCACCTCGAAGTGCGTGCGCGCGAGGAGCATCCCGCGCACACTGGGGATGCGCACGGGGGATGTGGAGGGCGAATCGGAGTCCGAGTCCGTCATCGCGCGCTGTCCTCGCGCTCGCGCCGACGCGACCGCGACTGGTGTCATCACAGAGACTCGCGGGAGAAAAAAGCAACGGCGTTTTGTGAACCGTTGTTTTCTCGCGTTCATCGGCGTAACGATGAATTCGACCCATACGTCAAATAGTTTTGATCGTGCTCACCGGTGGCCCGTCGATGAGCACCGCGTTTTCGTTATTCGGGGCCCGACGTCGAACGTTTTTCGCGGAACCGAACGCGTTGGTCGATTTTCCAACTTTGACGGAGCGCGGCCACGAAGCCTCCCCACCTGCTTGGCGCGTCGGGCACGTGCACGCGCGCGTCCGTCGGCCGATTCGCCCCCGCAGGGACGTCGGGAGCCGCCTCGCGCGCAGCGCGCCGACGGAGACGCGCTGTGTCCGCGAGATTCGCGTCTGACGCAACAGTACCGAAAACCTCGCGGTCACGACACCGCCTCGGCGCGCGTTCGGTTTCGCTCGAGACGCGCGCGAGTCGTGAACCATGCCCGGCACGAGGAACGGTGGCACCGCCGCCGCGGGCGACGCCGACGGCGACGCGCGCCGCACCCCCGCTGGTGCGAAGTCTTCCCCCGCGGAGAACTTCGTGACCCCCGCGGACGCGAAGGCGCCAGTCGCTCCCGGCGGATCCCCCGCGGACGCGCAGGCGGTGCGCTCGCTGCCGAGTTTCAGCCGCCTGGCCAGCGACGGCCTGGGGACGCGCGGGAGCGCCGGGAGCGACTTAAAGTCGGAGAACAGCGACCGCGACCCTGGGAGCGGCTCCGTGCGCCCCATCAAGCGCCAGCGGCGGACCAGCGACGGCGCGGGGGCGAAGAACCTGCGCGCGGACGTTGACGTGGTTGCGTTTGAGAATGTCGACCTGGCGGGCATCTCGCGCGCGTTCCCCGAGGAGAAACGCGTGGAGTTGGCGGCGCGGATCAACGCGCGAGCGGAGGAGGTGGCTGGCGCCTGGGCCGCCTTACTTCTGGCGCAGACCGGCATGCGGTACGCGGAGTGGGCGCACACGCCGCAGCGCGTCGAGCAGACCAAGCAGAACACGCTGCGCATCGTGAAAGCCGTCGTCGATTACCTCACCACGGCGAGCCAGGCGAAACTGAGACGAACCATCTCGTACATCGTGGCGAAAAGGCGGCGACAAGGGTTCGGGCACGAGGAGGTGATCACCTCTATGCTACTGCTACGGAGGTCCTTCGAAAAAGGGTGCGGCCCGATCAACGGCGAGGCGGGGTTCTTGATCGACGCCGTGACGCGCGTGATGGTGGGCGAGGTGGCGACGTACCTGCACGCCATCAACCCGCAGGAGGAGAGCGCGCCGGACGTGTGCTTGGCGGAGGAGGACGACGACGAGCTCGGGGTGGAACGTCCCGAGGACGTCAACTTGGCGGACACCGAGGAGATCAAGGCGCATGAAACGCCGCACGTGGTGGAGGACGTGCGGCCGCCCATGCACCTGTTCATCGTGCCTGACGTCCCGGCGCAATTCGTGCGCGCGCGGCAGGGCGGCTCCCCCGTGATGCTGGCGCCGCTCTGGAGCCGCGCCGCGCACGAGCCCGCGGGGCTGTGGACGTGGCCGCGCGGCACGGAGCCGCTGAACGGCGCCATCGTGAACAACCGCTTCCTCATCGAGGGCTACGTCGCGTCCGGGTCGTACGGCCACGGCTGGAAAGCCGTCGACCTGCGAGACAAGAAGGCGGTGTTTTTGAAAACGCCGCGGGCGTCGCACGACTACATGCCGAGCGCGATGATGGCGGAGCTGGCGCGCGAGCTCGGCACGATGCGCCGCATCCTGCACACCATCCCGCGACACGCACGCCTGGTGAACGTGATCGAGGTCACGGCGCCGCACGCGCCCAAGCCGTGCACGTTACCGAACTCGCGCGGCGTCTCCGCGCCCATCCACTACTTCGCCTGCGACTTGTGCGAAGGCGGCGACCTGTTCGGGTACGTCAGCACGCAGCCGCTCGAGCCGATGCGCGAGCCGGTGGTGGCGCACATCTTCAAGCAGCTGTGCGAGGCGCTGGAGTTTCTGCACGGCCGCAACCTGTTCCATCGTGACTTGAAGACGGAGAACATCCTGGTGAGCCGCGAGGATGGGCGGTACGCGCTGAAAGTCGCCGACTTTGGGCGCACGGTGTTTGTGCCGCCGCAGCCGTCCGAGACGGGCGAGGGCCCCACGAACATCCACGAGCAGTTCGCGTACGACAACGGCATCTTCCCCGCCGAGGCGGTGAGGCAGGGGTGCATCGGAAACGAGGTGGTGGCTGCCGAGGACGGCATGTACCGGCTGCCCGCCAGCGATATCTGGGCCGCGGGGCTCGTGCTGCTGCTTCTCACGGGCGTCGGGCGCATGGGCGCCATCAAGCACAACATCGCCGACGCGTTACGCGGGCGCGGCGCTAAATTCGCGCCGACGTCGACGAGGGAGGAGCCCATCGACCGGCTGTACCGATTGATCGGCGGCCCAAAGGTGTGGCAGGTGAGCCCGGAGCTGGACCAGCTGTTCCGCGCGATGGTGCACAAAGACCCGATGGCGCGGCCGAGCGCCAGCGACATCCTGCACTGCGACTGGATGCGCCGCGGCGACGAGGTGACGGAGGCGGAAGTCGTGGCGGCGTTTGAGCGGCGGCTGCCGGTGTCCGAGGAGGCGCACAACACGATGTCCGTCTCGTGCGCGCCGCGCCTGAAGGACACCGCTAAGGCGTTCGAGGCGCTGCTGGGCGCTCTGCGCACGCTGGAGTGGCCGGGCGGGGGCGAATCGGAAAACGTCGAGCCCGAGGTGCACGAGGACCGCGACCGGCTGACGGCGACGGCGGTGGTTGGCGAGACGCGCATTCGAGCGATTCTGATACCGACGGAGGGCCTCATCGCCAAGAACCCGACGACGCCGTTCGACCCCGGCGCCGTCGACCCCGTCGCGGCGATGAAGAAAGCCGCCCGGTTGGCGCGCGAGCGCGAGCAGAGCGCCACACCGGTGGTGCGTCTGGTGTGGATCGGCGGGTCCGCGGGAGCCATGCAGCTCGTCAACGTGTACGTGCACGTCTCGGCGATCCTATCGGCGTAGTCGAGCGCAGTCGAGAGGTTTCGCGCGTATTAGCGTCTCTATATTCCGAAAACGAAGACTCGTTTTTTTTTTAGTGAAGCGAACGGCGGTCGATTTCGTAGCTACTCTATGATAGTCTACCGTTACGTAGTAACCGATCGGGAACTCTCGCCTCGATCACTTCCCCGCGTGCCATTGCTGCTGTTGAGCGTACCCCCACTGCGCGGCGGAGTCCTCCGTACCCGACCCGCCCCACTGGGGCGGCTGCTGCTGCTGCTGGAACGGCGCCGCCGGATACGCCTGCGCCTGCGCCTGCGCCTGCGCCGTGGCGTTGGGGTTGAAGAACGCGGGCGCCGCCGCCGTCGCGCCCCACGCCGGTGACGCCGGCACGGAACCTTGCTGCGACCCGCCGCCGTACTGCGAGCCCTGCTGCGACGCCGCCGTCGCGCCCGCGCCGGGGTCGTAAAACGCAGCCGCCGCCGGTTGCGAGTACGGCTGAGCGCCGCCGAGCGCCGCCGAGTACGGCGCGGGCTGCGGCGCGGGCTGCCGGTACTGTTGGGGCGCCGGGTACTCGTGCGTCGTCTGCGGCCGCGGAGGGTACTCGGAGAAAGCGTCTCCCGCCTGAGAGGCGGCCGTCTCGGCGTTTTCGAAAAACGCGTTCGAGGCGGCGGGGTACTCGACCGCCGCCGGCGCGGGCGGAGCGGCGTCGAGGCGCTCGAAAAACGCCGCGTCGTCGTCTCGGGGCTCGCCGCCGAAAGGCCCACCCGCCGCCGGCGCGGCGGCGGCGGGCGCGGGCGCGGGCGCGGGCTCGTTCGT
>Ga0181558_10006373_pt1 | contig 10283 bp, 8 predicted proteins | sample 011ome_22_FD_133754 | JGI IMG/M metagenome (GOLD analysis project Ga0181558, IMG submission 133754) | Coastal salt marsh microbial communities from the Groves Creek Marsh, Skidaway Island, Georgia - 011507BT metaG (megahit assembly) | ecosystem: Environmental > Aquatic > Marine > Intertidal zone... | reverse complement strand
TTCATCCTCGTCCAGCCCGACAATCCCGATCGTGAAACGCGGCGAACAATAAAGCGATTTGCGCCCGGTCACCGGATGTATGCGCACCAGCGGATGATCGACATCCGGGATCGCCTTTTCCTGGCGTTTGTAGAATTCGACGGCGTCTTCCCGGGCGCCGGATATCTCTACGCGCTTGTTCTTCAGCTTGCTGATCGAATGGAGCCCGCGGAGGTTTGCGATACGCGTCTTCATGTCATCGGACAGCGCATCATAAGCCGCATACATATTAGCGAAATCGGTGGCGCCGCCCCGGGACGGATTTTTCAGGGAATACAGGATCGTGCAGTTGGCAGGCCGGGTTTTGAAACTGTGATCGGTGTGCCAGGCATCGCCCGCATCGATCACGCCGATCTGGTTGCCGTTCTTGTCCACATCGTTCGACAGGACCAGAATCTTCGGCTGTTCGGCGAGCGTGAAGCGCAGGTTCTCATGCGGTTCGACGGTGCCGAACCGTTCTGAGAACGTCACAAGGTTCTGGGGATCAAGGTTTTGTGCACGGATGCACAACATCTGGTGCGCGAGATAGGCGTCGTTGATCGCGCCGAACATCTCATCGTCACAGGCATTGAGATCGATGCCCGTGATCTCCGCCCCCAGTGCGTCGCTCAGTCTGTTGATTTCAGGCGTCATCGGCGGCGATCAGGCGCGGCGAAGCGCGCCCGCCATCTCCGCCTGTTCTGCGGCGATGAGGTCATCCAGCAACTTGCGTATCTGGTTGTTGGGCGCATCGACGTTCACGTCGATTTCGGGCGCGTCGGGGTTGCGGGACATGCTGGCCTGCTGGGCGTTCAGGATAACCTGTCCTCTTCGAACACCGCGGTGAACTGGGTGCGGTAGATTTCGTCCCATTCCGGGTCGTCTACCTTGAAGTGCCGCGCATGGGCATAGAAATAATGGGTCGAGGTCTCCGTTTCCGGTGTCGGCAGGTTCATCACCTTCATTTCGACGCCTACGGATTCGTCCACTTCGCCGGGCGTGATGCCGGCACCGACCTCGACAGTACCCGCATCGTTCACGATATAGCCCGGAAGTTCGGATGTTGTGATCAGCCAGCGATCGACATTGCCTTCGAAGCCGCCGGCTTTCTTATAGAACGGCGCGGGCGGGCGGTCCGGCACGATGCGGGTCATTTTGACGCCGCGCTCGAACCGCTCGGTCTTCACCGGAAAATCGACGATCGACTGGTTGCCGATGGACGACGCGTGGACGTAGGTCAGGTGCGTGATGTCGAACAGGTTGTCGGATATCAGCATGTAATTCGCCTCGACCGGCATGGGCTTTCCGCCGCGGCCGGGAATCGTTTTCCAGGCGGGGTCGTCCAGCCAGTTCCAGTCCGGCAGCAGGCTGACATCGGCTTTGGCGGGGTCGCCCGGCCATATCCAGACCCAGCCCCAGCGCTGGACAACGGGGTAAGACCGCACCTGGGCGCCGGGCGGAATCTTCGATTGCCCCGGTACCTTGACGCAGGCGCCGGAGCTGTCGAACTCGAGCCCGTGATAGCCGCATTGCAGATGGTTGCCGACAACCCTGCCCATCGAAAGCGGCAGGGCGCGGTGGCAGCAACGGTCTTCGATGGCGGCAATCCCGTGTTCGGTCCGGTAGAGCACAACGGGCTCGTTCAGGATCGTGCGGGCAAAGGGCTCATCGCCGATCTCGGTTTCCCATGCGGCGACGTACCAGGCGTTTTGCAGGAACATTTATTCTTCCTCCCGTTTCGCCTATTTCAGCACAGAGAGGCGGGAGGGTGCAAAGTCATTCGTCGGATGAGTGCTGCCCGCGGGAGGTGTGCATCGCGGCGGATGACTGATCGCGACCGGTTGGGTGCTAACCGGCGGCTTCCTGGCGCATCTTCAGCTTGAGGCCCGCGACCGTATAGACATCTATCCCGCAGATGGATGCGATTTCCTTTATCGGCAGCTGGGTTTCCTTCAGGAGGACCTGCGCATGTATCAGCGGATTGCGCCGACGGCTGTTCTTGCGAACGGTTTTATCGCGGCTTGCAGCGCGCTTGGCGCGTCGGCGCTCTTCGGCATCCAGACCGCGGTCATAGGCGGCTTTAAGCGCTTCGTCGCGGCGGGCCTTGTCGCTTCTGGCGTGATCTTCCATGTCGCGCATGAAGCGCGCGCTCTCGGCGAAGGCGCGTTCGCGCGCAGCAGCCTCGGCCTCGGCCTGTTCAAACGAGGACGGAGGTTTCGGCACGTCCTGCTGGCGGTCGGTCGGCTTCTGGAGTCCTTCACCGCCCGAGCGGGCCGCTTCCTCGAGCGTCATGTCGTGACGCTGGGCCATCCGTTCGGCGGCTTCCAGTGCATTGGTGCGCTCGCCCTCGAAGGGGCTTTCCTTTGCCATAAGCAAGAGGTTGTGGAAGCGCTCGCGCTCCGCGGTTGTCATACCCTTGGAAATTGGTCAGCTCCGGTGTTTCGACGTAAGAACCCGATACCATACAGGAGATTTAACGGAAATTGGACGTTTTTAGCCCTTTTTCGCCAAATCGCCCGAAGGGGTCCCCGGGGCGCGAAAACAGGCCGAAGAGCCTACAATTCCGCGCGTACGATAGCGGCTCCGTCACACATTGCCTTCAGTTTGCCAAACGCGACATCGCGACGCATGTATTTCATTCCGCAATCCGGGGCGACGAGTATCCGTTCCGGGGAGACGTGATCGAAAGCCCGGCGGATGCGCGCCGCGACGATTTCGGGGGTTTCGATCTCGTCCGTGCTGAGATTGAGGACGCCGAGGATGATCTTCTTGTTGGGCAGGGAATCCAGCACTTTGAGATCGATCCCCGATTGCCCGGTTTCGATCGATACCTGCTTGACGATACAGTCGCTCAGTTCCGGCAGGAAGGAATAGCCCTCGGGACGTTCATGAACCACGTGAGCGTATCCGAAACAGATATGGACGGCGGTTTCGCCCTCGATGCCCTCAAGGGCGCGGTTGATGGCCTTGACCGCGTATTGCTTGGCGACCTCCGGCCGCGCCTGCATGTAGGGTTCGTCAAGCTGTACGACGTCTGCGCCGGCCGCGAACAATTCGCGTACTTCCTCGTTCACTGCGACGGCATAGTCCATCGCTGCTGCTTCGTCGTTGTCATAGTAATCGTTCTGGGCCTGCTGGGTCATCGTGAACGGGCCGGGCAGGGTGATCTTGATCCGGTGATCTGTATTCGCGCGGAGGAATTTGACGTCCTCGACCTCGATCGGGCGGTTTCGTACGATGGGACCGGCAATGCGGGGCACCGGGTTCATGTGGCCCGTGCGGTCCATTGCTTCGCCGGGATTGTCGATATCGATGCCGCCAAGTGCTGTTGCAACCCGGTTCGAATAGCTTTCGCGGCGAACTTCGCCATCGGTGATGATGTCGACGCCGGCCCGTTCCATGTCGCGGATCGCGAGCAGGGTCGCATCGTTCTGGGCGTCTTCGAGCAGGTCCGGATCTACGCGCCACATTTCGAGTGCGCGCACCCGCGGTGGAAGGCGTCCTTTGAGGTTGGCGCGATCGACCAGCCATTCCGGCTGGACGTAACTTCCGACGACGGTGGTGGGCAGCAGTTTCTCGGTCATGTAGATACTTTCTCGGTTTCCTCGAAGATGAGGCGGGTTTCGCCGCTCTCTGATTGACGAACGGATCTGAAGAAGCAGGAATTATAGCCGACATGGCATGCGCCTGCACGCCGGGGCACGACCCTCAGCAACACAACGTCCTGATCGCAGTCCGTCCGAATCTCAACAATTTTCTGAATCTGGCCGCTCGTCGCGCCCTTGTGCCAAAGCTCGTTGCGGCTGCGGCTCCAATACCATGCCTCGCCCGTGCGGATCGTGTGCGCCAGCGCATCGGCGTTCATCCAGGCAAACATCAGCACGTCGCCTGTTTCAGCATGCTGGGTAATGGCGGGGATCAATCCGTCCGCATCGAAACGCGGCGCGAAGACGTCTCCCTCTTCCAGTTCTTCGCGGGATAGCGCCGAAGCGGCGGGAAACTCGGCCGGCGCCTCTGCCATGTCTATCCGTTCCGGATCATGGCCAGAAATTCCCGGCGGGTCGACGGATCGTCGCGGAACGATCCCAGCATCTGGCTGGTCACCGTATCGGCGCCCGGCTTGTGGATGCCGCGGGTCGTCATGCACTGGTGGCTTGCTTCGATCACGACGGCAACGCCCTGCGGCTGGAGGACGCGGTTGATCGTTTCTGCAATATCGACAGTCATCTTTTCCTGGATCTGCAGACGTTTGGAGAAAATCTCGACGACGCGGGCCAGTTTGCTGATGCCGACGACGCGCTGGTTCGGGATATAGGCGACATGCGCCTTGCCGCTGATCGGCACCATGTGATGTTCGCAATGGGATTCCACGGCGATGTCGCGGATCAGGACCATCTCGTCGTAACCGCCTGTTTCCTCGAAGGTTTTCATAAGGACCTGTTCGGGGTCCAGATCATAACCTGCGTAAAATTCGTTGTAGGACCGCACCACGCGCGCGGGTGTCTCAAGCAGGCCTTCCCTGTCCGGGTCGTCGCCGGCCCAGAGGATCAGCGTGCGGACGGCTTCTTCCGCTTCTTCCTGTGTCGGGCGGCCGGTTTTCTTGCCGGTTTCGACTATAGCATGCATCGTTCTCTCTCCTTCGCCTTACGAGTATACGCGGACAGGCGTCAACGGGCGAGCCCACGAAATCATTACGTTGACGGGGACATAATCGGACCTCAACCGGGGCATTTTTATTCGAACGGGGCCGTTTGCAGATGCCGACAGTTTCATGCCAAGCTTCAGGGGCAATTCAAATATGTATCTGAATATCCCGGTCCGGAGGCGATTTCCGCCAAAGATACCCATACCTATACCGATCCCGGCGACCCTGCTTGCCGTTCCTCCCGCGTCGAAGCTTTTCCGGACCGTGACATTTTCTTGACCCGCTTCGGCACCACTTGAACCAGCTGTGCTGCACCGATACCTTCGACCCGACGGTATGACCTGCAGGGATGTCCATGGCGCCCAAGATCAAAGACAAGAAAAAAGTTCCGGTCTACTGCTACCAGTGCGTCGCAGGGCCGGATCTTATGCAGGTCGAGGTCGAGGACGGTATCGCGACCCGGATCGAGTCCAATTACAACATTACCGACAGGCATCCCGGCGGCGGCAGGGTGTGCGTGAAAGCCTACGGGCTGATCCAGAAAACCTATAATCCCAACCGTGTCACATCGCCGATGAAGCGCACGAATCCCAAAAAGGGCCGCGGCGAGGACCCGGGATTCGTCCCGATAACCTGGGACGAGGCGCTGGATACGATCGCGGCCAGGATGCGCGACATGCGCGCGCGCGGCGCCAGGGACGACAGCGGCTATCCGCGCCTGGCTGTTTCTTTCGGCGGCGGCGGCACGCCCACGCAGTATATGGGGACGTTCCCGGCATTCCTGGCGGCGTGGGGACCGGTCGATATGGGGTTCGGCGGCGGGCAGGGGGTGAAGTGCTATCACTCTGAACATCTTTACGGAGAACTGTGGCACCGAACTTTTATCGTTTCGCCGGACACGCCGTACTGCAACTACGTGATAAATTGCGGGAACAATGTCGAAGCCTCGGGCGGTGTTGCCGGTGTCTGGCGTCAGGCGGACGCGCGCGTCCGCGGGCTGAAGCGGGTCCAGGTCGAGCCGCACCTGTCGATCACCGGCGCGTTGTCGGCGGAGTGGATTCCGATCAAACCCAAGACCGACGCGGCCTTCCTGTTCGCCCTGATCCATCGCATGATTATCGAGCGCGACTGGAACGAAACCTGCGATGTCCGCGCCCTGAAGGAAGATACGACCTCGCCCTATCTGATCGGGCCGAACGGCTATTACATGCGCGATCCCGACACCCGAAAGCCGCTGATCGGCGATCTGTCCGACGGGACGATCAAGCCATGGGATGCGGAAATCGGCGATGCGGCGCTTGTGGGCTCGTATGTCGTATCCGGCATAGAGGACGGCCCCGACGGACAGGTCTGGGAACACGTCGGCGTCGATGCGCGGCCTGCGTTCCAGCTTCTTCTCGATCATATGAAGCAGTTCGATCCGGAATGGGCCGAGGGCGAATGCGATGTGCCGGCGGCCAAAATACGTCAGGTCGCGGACGAATATGTGGCCCATGCCTGTATCGGGGAGACGATCGAGATAGAAGGCGTCGAAATGCCTTTCCGTCCCGTTGCGGTGATGCTCGGCAAGGGAGTCAATAACGGCTGGGGCGGCTACCAGACCTGCTGGGCGCGTACGCTGCTGGCGTCCCTCGTCGGGGCGCTTGAAGTGCCGGGCGGGACGCTCGGCACCGCGGTGAAACTGAACAGACCCGCGGATAACCGCCTGAAGACGGTTCGGCCGACCGATGACGGCGTAATGGACTATCCGTTTAATGCCACGTCGAAGGACGAATGGCTGGCCGACCCGCATATTCGCAATGCATATAAAACGTTGGTGCCAATGGTGGCGGACTCCGCGTGGTCGCCGGCATTGGGCCCGGCCCATCTGCCATGGCTGTTTCAGAAAAAGCAGCCGTCGAACTGGCCGAAACAGACGAAGCCGGAAATGTGGATCAACTATCGGACCAATCCGGCGATCTCGTCGTGGAATGCCCCGGAAGTGGCCGAGCGCATCGCCGAATTCCCGTTCACCGTTTCATTCGCCTATACACGCGACGAAACCAACCACATGGCCGATGTCATCCTGCCGGACTGCACGGACCTCGAAAGCCTGCAGTTGATCCAGATCGGATCGACCAAGTTCACCGAGCAGTTCTGGAAACATCAGGGCTGGGCGATCCGCCAGCCCGCGGTCCTGCCGCAGGTCGATGCAATGGATATGACGGATATCGCGACGGCACTGGCGGACCGGGTGGGCCTACTCGAAGAATATAACGCTGCGATAAACCGTGGCGCTGCCGGTGCGCGTCTGCAGGACAGGGACGGGGCATACGATTACGGGCTGGATCCGGCTGTGCCGCACGGGAGAGAGGAAATCTGGGATGCGGTCTGCAAGGCTGCGAGCCATTCGCTGAGTGACGGGGAGGAAGTCCGCGATCTCGACTGGTTTGCCGAGAACGGCTTCATGCTGAAACCTTTTCCGCAGCTTCAATGGTATCTCTATCCCAAAATGAAGGAAGAAAAGCTGCGTTTTGAAATGCCCTATCAGGAACGCATCAAGCGCCACGGCGCGCAGCTTGCCAACCGGCTGCACGAAATCGGCGTCGACTGGTGGGAAAAGCAGCTGGACGAATATGAGCCGCTGCCCGGTTACGAGCCTTTTCCCGATATCTGGACGGAGCATATCCGGGAATCGGGCGGCGATCCGGCGGATTACCCATTCTTCGCCCTCACCGCGCGGTCGATGCAGTACTCCTGGGGCGCCAATGTGGGCATTCCGCTGATCAATGAGGTCGCCAATAATATTTCGGGTCACAAAGGGGTCATCATCAACAGGACCCGGGCGAAGGAACTGGGGATCGCAGAGGGCTACGGGGTTGAAATATCGTCGGTGACAGGCGTGACGCGGGGCTTTGCCGTTCTGCGTGAAGGTATCCGGCCGGACACCGTTCTGATGATCGGGCAGTTCGATCACTGGGCAACGCCCTACGCAAAGGACCTCAATTTGCCGAGCCTCAATTCCGTGACGTCGCTTGCCCTGTCTCTCACGGATTCCACGGGGTCGAGCGCCGATCTCGCACGGGTCAAAATCCGGAAAATCGACGGCGAAAGGCGAAAACCATGAGCCCCGATGGCGGCGCCCCGGATTTTCCCCGCTATGGGATGGTCGTCGATCTGAACCGGTGCGTCGGCTGTCAGACCTGCACGATTGCCTGCAAGCACGCCAACGATACGCCGCCCGGGGTTCAGTGGCGGAAAGTGCTCGATATAGAGCGCGGTACGTTCCCCGATGTGGAACGCCTGTTCATGGTGGTTGGGTGCCAGCATTGCGCAGAGCCGCCGTGCGTCCCCGTATGTCCGACCGGTGCCACCCGGCAGCGGGCCGACGGGCTGGTGACGATGGATTACGATACCTGCATCGGTTGCGGCTATTGCGCGGTCTCATGTCCGTATCAGGCGCGCACCATCGGCCACGGCGAAGACTGGTATTACGGCGAAGAGACCACGCAGGAAGCGCATGTCTTTCATGACGAGCGCGTCGGCGTCGCGACCAAATGCACGTTCTGCGTCGAACGTATCGACGAGGCGAAGGAAGAGGGAATGACGCCGGGCGTCGATCTTGAATATTCGCCCGCCTGTTCGTCTTCCTGTATCGCAAGCGCCCTGCATTTCGGCGATTTCAATGATCCCGAGAGCAACGTTTCGAAGCTCGCCGCAGAGAACAGCTTCTTTCAGATGCATGAACAGCTCGGCACCGATCCGCAGATCAAGTACCTGTATGAAGTCCCGAACGCGACCCCGGGCCGCGATCCGGAACCCGAAGACACCGAGGACGAGACAATGGGCGACCCGGCGAACCCGCTGGTCGGCGCACGCCAGACGGTCTGGGATTACCGCGCGGCCATGAATTTCACGATGGGCGGCATGTCATCCGGTCTCGTGGTCATGGCAACGTTGGCCTATTTCGTGTCCGGTCTGACGTCCGAAGCGCTGCTGTATTTGAACGTCGCCGCCGGTGCCGGCATGGCGGTCGGGCTTTTCTTTGTCTTCATGGAGATCGGCCGAAAGAAGCGGTTCTGGCGCGCGCTCATGCGGCCGCAATCGTCCTGGATGTCGCGCGAGGTGTATGCCGTCGCGGTGTTTTACCCGGCGCTGCTGGCCGACGTGATCTGGTCGGGCCCGGTGCTGCACCTGGTGGTGGCGCTGGCGGCGCTGGTTTTCCTGTATTGTCAGGCGCGAATTCTGCATGCGGCGAAGGGGATACCCGCGTGGCGGGTCGGTATCATTCCCACCATGATTGTCATGAGCGGCTTTCTTGAAGGCGTCGGCCTGCTCGGCATTGCAAGCGGACTTGCTTCGTGGCGGTTCGAAGCGTCAATGGCCTTTATTTCGACGTGGGGCGCATTACTGGCGCTCTTCAACATGCTGATCTGGCAGCGTTATTTCGCATTCGCCAGGCGTGATGGGGTGCCGCCGCTCGCCCGCGACGAATTGCAGAAACTGACGCCGGCTCTCCGCCTGATCGGCCATATCACGCCGCTGGTGCTTTTTGCGCTCGCCAGCGCGTTCAGTGAATCGCTCCTTGCGATCGCCGGTGTTGCCGCTGTCGCAGGCGGTGTGATGTGGAAATTCACCGTGATCACCCGGGCCTGTCATGAACAGGGTTTCGCGATGCCCAAGATGCCGCAGAGGGGATCGGGCGACCGCGCCGCGCCGGCCCGGCTGGCCGGGCTCCGGGACGCATCCGGATCATGATGTTAGACACGCAGACGCCGGCAAGGATTTTCGAGATAAGCGCGTTCCGGTCCAGATACTCAGGGCAGGCGCTTGAAACCGGTAAACAGATGGGGAGGGCGGCGGATGAAATACCGCTTTATTGACTGGCAGGAGTTCGAGGCACCGGGCGCGACCGCGGGTGAAACTGTCGGTGTGCTGACGCTCAACCGGCCAGATCGCAAGAATGCGCTCGGCCCGCGTATGGCGATGGAACTGGATACCATCTTCGGCGAGATACGCCACAAGCAGGTGCGCGTTGTCGTGATCACCGGCGCCGGCGGGACGTTTTGTTCTGGCGGTGACCTGAAGGAAGAAACCCTGCCGCTGGAGCGGCCCGAGGACGATCTCGGCATTCGCGGCGAATATGGCGAACTCGCGCAATGGATGATCAACGACCACTTCCATGTGATCGCCCAGAGAGCGCTGCGCAAGCTGGAGGAGCTACCGCAGCCCGTGATCGCGGCGATTGACGGCGCTGCGGTTGGTGCCGGATTCGAGATGACGCTGGCCTGCGATCTCCGCATTATGACCGACCGGGCACGCGTGTCGGAAATCGCGGTGCCGGCGGGTTTCGTCTCGGAGTGGAGCTGTCCGCGCAACCTGCCCAAACTGGTCGGTCTGACCCTGGCCAACGAACTGATCCTGACCGGCCGGTTCGTCGGCGCGGCCGAAGCCAAGGAGATCGGTCTGGTCAACCGGGTCGTTGCGCCTGAAAACCTGATGGATGAAGCCATGACCCTGGCGAGCCAGATTGCGCGCATGCCGTATCTCGGCGTGCGCTACGCGAAGGAGCTTCTCCAGCTTTACAACCAGGACAACCGGACGCCGGAAAACTACAAGGCCGAACTCGACCGCGTGATGG
>Ga0181558_10006372_pt1 | contig 10285 bp, 5 predicted proteins | sample 011ome_22_FD_133754 | JGI IMG/M metagenome (GOLD analysis project Ga0181558, IMG submission 133754) | Coastal salt marsh microbial communities from the Groves Creek Marsh, Skidaway Island, Georgia - 011507BT metaG (megahit assembly) | ecosystem: Environmental > Aquatic > Marine > Intertidal zone... | reverse complement strand
CACGACGCCCACCTTCCCCGGGCCCACCTCCTCCCAGTTCGCGTCGTCGTCGCGCGGATCCATCGCGGATTCGTCGAGCGCGATCCGAGATTCGTCTCTCAGAGATCCGACCGACGCGGCGATCGTCGGCGAATTCCGCGCCGGCTCCAGATCCGGCCACCCGAGCTCGTCCAGGCCGTCATCCGTCAAATCGATGGGAGCGCCCGCGGTGTGGCTCGCCCAGTCGCCGTCGTTGTCGCGCGCGTCGCGCGCGTCGCGCCGCGTGTCGTCGCTCACCCAGCGGTCGTCCGCCTCGTCGTCTTCCGCGTTCCCCCAGCCCCCGGACTCCGCGTCGGACGCACGCGGCTCCTTGTGTCGCTCCACCATGATGAAACACCCGCACAGCGCGGCGGCGAGCTTGACGTTGATCCCGGCGGCGCCGATGGCCTTCGCCTCGTCGAAGCGGTTGACGTACGCCACGAACTTGCTCATGCGCCGCGCGTTCCCGCGCTCATCCAGCGTGCCGGCGGCGTCCATCTGCGTCACGCGCTGGATCACCGCCGGGAAGAGAGCCTCGGCGACGAACGCCTCGGGGTCCTCGCGCCACGGCAAAATCTGGCACACCTCGCCCCCGAGCCTCTCGCGGATCGCGCGCAGGCGCGCGTTCTCCGCGCCCACGCACGCCAGCACGGGGTCCACGGCGCTTCGGTCACCGGCCGCCGCCGCCACCGCCACCTTGGACATCTTGCCGGACACCCGCGACACGCCTTTTATGACCACGCTCCCGTCCGCAACCTCCGGGACCTCGGCTTTGAGCACCTCTGCCAGCAGGCCCGCGATGCCGCAGCTCACGAGCACGGGCGCGCGTTTGTCCGCGGCCCAGGTACGCGGCTCGACGCCGATCACCAGCGCGCAGACCCGGTCGCCCTGCGCGTACCGCTTGTCGGGGATGGCCTCCTCCGGAGGCAAACACGCGAAGGCGCCATCCTTCAGCTTGAGCAGAATCTCGCCGTCGCGCCCCTGGGCAACCACCGTCGCCTCCACCATCTCACCGTCCCGCGCGAGGTACGACTCCGCGGCGGCGGCGGACACCGCCTCGTTGATCTCCTCGGTGAACGCGAACGCCAGCTTGCGGATCTGGTGCCGCTTCGAGTGTGCCTCCAAAAACGCCTCGGTGTCGTCAATCTCCCACTCCACCGTGCCCCCTCGCCCGACCCTCTGCGCGAGGATGGCCAGCGTCCCGGTGGCGACGTTGATGTCCACGCACACGTCCCGCCCCCGGTCGTCCATCTTGGCGAACGCGCTGTGCCGCATGTTCCGGTACGCGCGCTCGATGGCGCGGCTCACAGCCTCCAAGTGCACGCGCGGGTCGCTCTCGAACCCCTCGCGCTCCGTCGCCAAGGTGCGCAGCGCCGTGACGATGGCGGACCGCCGCTCGAGCGAACGCTCGGCTTTGAGCGCGGCTTTGCGCTTCGCCTCGGCGCGCGCCTCGGCGGTGAGCTCTTCCTTCGCGGGAGCGAACTGCTCCTCTTCCGCGTACCAATCGCGCGCACCGCCGCCGTCGTCCCCCCAGCCCGCGCCGCCGCCGTCGTCGAACCCGCCGCCGTCGCGACCCATGACGCGCGCCGCCGCCGAGCTCGCGCCGACGCCCTGGTCCCCCCGCGCCTCCGAGCTCCGCGCGTACCCGCCGTCGTCGAAGCCCTGCTCGTAGAACGCCGCGTCCGCGGCGCGCTCGTCCACGAACTCCATGCTACTGAGCGCGCCCTCCACGCGGTCCATCTCGCCGAAGGAGACGCCGGTCGCCGCGGCGCGGCCGTCGCGCCACTCGGCGGCGAGGCCCACAATGTCATCCTTGGGGTCGATGTCCGCCTCGTCGTCCGTCGTGCCGAACTCATGCTCCAGCAGACGCGCGATGAGCTCCTGCTTCTTCCCGCCCTGAATCAGCCCCGAGCCCTTGCACAGCGGCTTGAGCTGCGCCATCTTCATGCCGTTCAGCTCGGCGCGGCGGTCGGCCACGGGGAACTCGCTCAATCGACGCGACCCCGCGGACGTCACGTGCGACGCGCGGCGCGCGAGCGCGCCGGCGCGCGTGGAGGCGCCCGGGCGGAGCGACGCGTCGGGCCGCGGGGTTTCCGAGAGGGCGAAGCGCGAGCCGGCGAGCCGGCGCGCCGCGGCGTGCGACGGGGGGGGGTGGGGTCGCGTCGACACCGCCGTCACCGCGACGAGGCGGCGGCGGTCCACCACCGCCTGGAATCGGCGCGCGCCGAGGCGCGCGCCCGCGGCGGAGACGCGGACGGCGCGAGGCGTCGCGACGGCGCCGGCACTGAAGCGCGACGCTGAGGGACGCGCCAGCGTCCCTGAGGGCACCGTGGGTGCCTGCATGCTGGGTGCCTGCATGCCGACGAAGTGCGCGCCAGATGTGGCGGCGTGAAAAGCGGACGACGACGCTTTTTCGGGTTTTTCGCGTTCGTCGAGACTCAGTCGCTGTGAGATGCTGACGTGGAAAACGCGCGACGCGCGGTTGGATAACACCGAAGCGCTTCTGTTCGCCTGAGACGCACACGCGCCCGCGCGTGGTCTCCCGACCTCGCCCCCGATCACTCCGAGCGCCATGTTGGCGGTGGCTGACGCGCAGGTGGCGGCGTCCTCTTCGCGCGCGGCGGGGTCGTTCACGAGACGCGTCTCGTCGAGACGCCCTCGCGATGTCGCGATGTCGGCTCGCGTCCCCCGCGCCGCGACCGGGCGCCGCCGCGCGCTCGTCCGCGCGTCCTCGAGGCTGCCCCGCGACGAGACGGCGGCATCCTCTGAAGTGTTGCGAACGAGCGCGACGACCGTTTCGCGCGAACGAACGTCCATGCCGCCTCGCGACGCGCGTTCTCGCCGCGACGCGCTCGGACGCTTCGCCGCGTCGATCGTCGGTTTTCTTTCGTTCGAGTCGACGGCGGCGCTGACGGCGCCGCCCGCGTCTTTCGCCATGTTCAACAAGGATCTGGACGTCCCGATCGAGGACCCGATCCAGGCCATCGCCGTGATCTACGCCGTGCGCGCGTGCATCGGCGACGTCTTGGCGCAGATGGAGCTCTTCTCCACGACGTGCCCCGCGCCGACGTTCCCGTGCGACCTGTCGCAGCTCAACACCAAGGCGAGCACGCGGATCAGCGGGCCTTTGGCGCGCGCGCTGCCGGCTCTGACCGAGGCGTACGGCGCGGACCCGTACGCGGTGCAGGATATTCTGCAGTCCGTGACGCAGACGGAGAGCATGCTCAAGAGCAACAACGCACGCGTCAAAGTCGACTTCGAGGGGCCGAAGACGTACCTGGAGCTGGTGGATTCCTCAATCGTCGCGTTTCTCGAGGAGGTGCCCGCGGAGAAGGTGGCGGAAGGGAAGGCGCTGTACGACGCCTGCGACTTAAACGTCGACGCCACCGCGCCGGGGAGCCTGGAGTGCAGACTCGGCAGGGCCGTCGCGCAGAACGCGAGGCCCTCGGGGGGGATCGGGTGAGAAGGGCGTGATTCGGGTGGTGGAGTAGGAGGCGGGTGTAGGAGAAGTGACGCGCGTCGTCGTCTGTTTTCGACATATTCTTTCTTTCAGCTGAAGTTCGTTTTCGTCTCACCGACGGACGACCTGATGAACAGAAACCTGGAAAGCGCCCTCGGCGCGGGCTCACTGCACCTCCGCGCGCAGGCACTCCCCGATGTTCCAAGCCGCACGCCACACGCTCCGCCGCGCGGCCACGCGCGCGGCGTTCGCGAACGCGACCGCGTTCCCCCGCGCCGCGCTCGCCGCCGGCGAGGGCGCGGCCGCGTCGCGATCGGCGTCTCCCTCGGCGGTCGCCGCGGTGCAGGCGAGCCGCGCGGCGCGCGGCTTCCGCGCGTCTTCCCTCGCGTTCGAGGAGGCGAGCCCGCCGGAAGGAGGCGAGCGCGGCCTGTCTCAGGTCCTCGGCGAGGAGCTCGAGCACGAGCGCACGACGTACGTCCCGAGCGAGGTGGTCGCGAAGGGCCCGCCCGAGCCGTTCGAGATGATCGAGACGGACGGCGACTGCGAGATCACGCTCGTGCGCGCTTTCGGCGACGACGAAGAGATCGCGGTGACGTTCAACGCGACGGAGGACCCATACGAGGAGGATGAGTATTTCGTGTCGGACGCGGACGGCGCCGCGACGAACGAAGCGGAGGACGAGGACGAGGACGTCACGATCCACTTTTCCGTCTCCGTCTCGCGGGGCGACGGGCACGAGGGGCTGGAGTTTTCGTGCGCGACGGATGGCGAAACCGTCGAGGTGCGCAACGTGCGCTACGAGGCCATCGGCGGCGGCGGCGGCGGCGAGGCGGACGAGGACGACGAGGACGAGTACTTCAGCAGCTACCCCGGCCCAAACTACGACGAGCTGGACGAGAGCGTGCAGGAGGAGTTCCACAAGTACCTGGAGGCGCGCGGGATCGACGCGACGCTCGCCAACTACATCGCGGAGGCGCACGTCGACAAAGAGCAGAGAGAGTACACGCGGTGGCTGGAAAACGTCGCCAACTTCGTCAAGTGATTCTTCGTTCGCGAAGCGCGCTCGGAACGCGCCCGGAACGCGGCGGAAGAGGCGCTCGAAGTAAGGTGGCGTGATAGGACGCGTGATAGGAACCACGGCGATGTTTTGTCACGCGTCTCTCGAACTACGTAGTATTAATACGTCTTACGTCTTACGCTACGTATTTACGACGGTACGTACCGTACTCGCTTTTACTTTTAAAAAAAAAAGTACTACGCGCGCGGCCCCACGACGCTCGTCCCGAAAATCTGGAAACACCGCGTTCCCGGGTGTTTCTTGTCTCTTTTCTTTTTGCCCTCCTGCGGCACGAGGTAGCTCATGACGCACACCACGACCCATCCCTCGTGCGGTCGGTCGATGTGGTGCTCCGTGAGCGCGCGCGTCTTGGCGGCGACGCGGTCGTACGTCGTCGTCGACGCCCACAAGTCGCACGGCGGGACGCCGTGAAAAAAAGACGCGCTCTCCGGCGGCGCCAGGTGCGCCTTCAGGCGCGCCGTGCCGTCCTCCAGCACCAACGACAGGTTGTATTCCCAAGTGGAGTCGTCATCGTCGTCGTCGTCGTTCGGAACGCAAAAGTCGTGCACGTCTTTGGGAAAGTGCCCGACCACGCGCACCGCGCACCGGTGCCTCGCCGGCGCGGGCGACGCCAAGACTTCGCGCAACGTGGAGAGGGGCACGTGCGCGTGCGCGGTTTTCGTCAGCGCGGGCGTCAGATCGCCGTCGCGGCCCTCCGCGGCGATGCCGCGCGGCGCCCACATCGCGACGTCGTTTTTCTCGAGGCGCTCCGCGTAGGCTTCCTGGAACGAGGGGTTCGGCCGCGACGGCGCCCACGAGCTGTGCTGCGTGAAGAGGCCCTGCCTCTGGCCCTCCCGCACCCACGACGAGAGTTTCATGAGCCGGATCCACGCGCCGCGCCGCGGCATGTCTTCCCGGGAGATGTCGAAGTTGCGCATCACCACCGGGAACGCGCTGCCGCACCGGGGGATCGAACCCAGCGATCGCTCGTACTTCTCCACCATCTCACTCGTCACCGCGCGCTCTGGTTCGAAAGGGGCGAAGAAAAACGCCGGGTACTCGCCGCCGCCGCCGAACGGCGAAACCTTCCCCGACGCGTTTTCGCTCTGCGACTCCAGCCCCCCCCCCGACGGCCCGAGGTTGGTGACGTTCGGCGGGAACGGCCTGCTGTCCGAGCCGTCCCACACCACTAGCGTCGTCCGGCCCGTCTCCGGCGCGGTGATCACCTCCAGCACCTTGCAGTGAAGGTCGTACTGGTCGGCGTGGTGCGTTTTTTTCGGATCCGCGTGCGTGATGGAGCTGATGGGCACCGTGAACGGATTGTCCAGCGCGGCGTCGCGGAACGACCCGACCCCGACGAGCTCGCGCAGGCGCTTGACGTTGGCGCGGTCGGTGACGTTGAACGTATACTTCTGAGAGGAGGTCTGGAACGGCTCCTCCGGTAGAACCTCGCCCGGCGCGCTCGGCAAACCGCGGAAGAGGCAAAAGTGACACCGCGCGACTCCCCCCGCGCCGCTTCCCGAGCGGATGACGCCGATCTTCGCCACGAACTGCGGGCGGCGCTGCCACTCCCTCTTTTCCAGCCTGTGAATGCGCACGATATCGCCTTCGCGCGCGTTCGTGAGCAAAACGTCGCGGTCGCCGAAGAACATGATCATCACGTCCTTAGCGCCCCCGCTCGCCGCGGCGAGCGCGTCGTCGTCGTCGGCGACGGAGCCTCCGAAGCTGATGTCGCGCGCGCTCTCGTCCGTGACCCAGACCCTTTGCTTGTAGTCCGTCCCGGAACACGGCCGGGGAATGTCCACGCGCGTGATGACGCCGTAAATGTTCACCAGCTTCTGGTTCGTCACCCACGCCTGGTGCAGCGACATGTAGTGGTAGTTCGCCATGACGACCGATTCGAACCGATTCGAAGCGTCCGTCGAGGCGAGAATCTGGACGCCGGGCACCGAGGGGGTCCGCCCACGAGGCGCGGCCGGACGCGCCACCGGGGAGGGGAGTGGACCGAGGAGAGACCCGAGGGAACTGCGCGCGTGGTCGGACGCGTCGGCGGAAGGCCACGCCCGCACCGGTACCGGCGCGCGGCGCGAAAGTGCCAGTGTCGTGGCTTTTTCGCGCGAACGGGCAAACGGTCGCCTTTCTGCCACAGTCGCTGTGTGTCTGGGTGTGTGCGTCTGTAATAACGCGACTCGCGTTATAATAATTATCGCCACCCACCCTTGGGCGAGACGGGCACGACAAACCCACGAGCGCGCTGCGTCTCCGAGCTCGGTTCGCGGAACCCGATCCGAGGCGCGTTCCACGGAGAGCGGGCGCGTCGAACGAGCGGTCGCGTCGCCCAGGGAACGCCGCGCGATCAGGACGCGCGTTCCGTCTCAGACGGTTAGAAAAGGCGTGTCTGGCGCTTTTATTCAACAAATCCGGCGACTGCTGACGAGATCCGCGCGAAGCGCGGGGCGGGAAGGCGCCCGGCGCTCGTTCGAGGGACGAGATCGACGAAGATGTCGCACGATGACACGCACGACGATGCGCTCTCGGAGATGTCTTCGGACGACGAGTTCTTCGACCCCGAGGGAGACGGGCCCGCTGAGATCCCTGGCCCGTCGTGGCTGACGCGCACGTTGAGCGAGGAGCGTCCGACGGGAGCGCCTTCGACGCGGGACGAGGCGGAGGGCACTCAGCGCTCGGGGACGGCCGCGAACGCCTCCCCCACGCTCCCGTCGAGCGGCTCGCTGGATGTCTCGCAGATGGTCGCGACGAAACCCGCGATGGAGGCGGACGACGAGGACGACGCGGGATCGGACGACGCGGGAGTGGGGTCGCGTCGCGCCGGGACGCCGCGTCTCTCGCCGCCGGCGTCCCCGTCCGCGTCCCCGGGGGGACCGGCGACGCCGACGACTCCCGACGTCGCCGGCGTCGCCGCGTCCCCCGAGATCCCGAGCACCGCGTTCCGCCTGAAGGACCTGGACACGGGGCGCGAGTACATCGTGGACGAGGCGGCGGCGGATGCGATGATCGGCGGCGCCGACGCCGCCGCCGACGCGGAAAACAAAAAGCGCAAAAAGCCGCCGTGGTGCGCGACCTGCGCTCCGGGAAGGACGTCCCCGTGCGGGAGCTCGAGGACAACCTCGGGCTCTCGCCGCTGATGCGCGAGGTGAGCCTGCGGGAAAGGCAGAGCGGGGACGCCGGGAGCGGGGACGGGGACGCGCGTCCCCGCGGCGGCGGCGGGGACGGGGACGGTTCGCCCGCCCCGCGCGCGCGTTCGGAGGAGGAACCGCGTGGCGCAAAACCGTTCGGGCGGAACCCGCGCCGGTGGATGACCAAGCGGCTCGCGGAGGCGTCCGCGTACGCGAGCAGCCGTGTGCTCGAGAAGTCGGAAGCGGCGTCGCCGCGTGGCGCAGAGACAGAGCGCAGAGACGCGGAGAGAAACGGGAGAGACCGGGACCCGTCGCGCGACGGCGCGGAGGCGCCGCCTCCGGGAACGGACGCGGAGAGACTCTCGGCTTCGGAAAGCGCCGCGCGCGCGAGTCTCTCCGGGCGCGCCGTGCGCGTGAGCGTGAACCGCAAGGTGTACAAGGAGTTCACGGAGTTGCGACGCGTGCAGACGCTTCGCGCGCACGAGGACGCGGTGTGGACGATGAAGTTCAACCACTCGGGGCGGTTCCTCGCCACCGCGGGGCAGGACCGCGTCGTGCGCGTCTGGGAGCTCGACCTCGTCTCCTCTGACGACTTTAAAAACGGCGCCGACGGCGAGAAAAAAAAAGGAGACGAAAAGCAAACGGAAAAAGCAAACGGCGACGCGCCGAACGGAAAACCCCGCATGTCCATCCGCGGCGCGTCCGTGTTCAAGGACTCGCCGCGGCGCGAGTACCGGGGGCACCGTGGGGACGTTCTGGACCTGTGCTGGTCGCGCACGGACTGGCTGCTGTCTTCGTCGATGGACAAGACGGTGCGCCTGTGGTACGCGGCGATGGACGAGTGCCTCCGCATCTTCTCGCACCAGGACTTCGTGACCGCCATCGACTTCCACCCCCTGAACGACAAGTACTTCCTGAGCGGCTCGCTGGACGGCAAGCTCCGGCTCTGGAGCATCCCCGACCACCACGTGGCGGACTGGGTGGACATCGGCGAGATGGTCACCGCCGCCGCCTTCAACTCGGACGGCTCGACGTGCACGGCGGGGTCGTACAAGGGCAAGTGCCACTTCTACGCCATGGACGGCGTGCGCTTCGAGTACCTGACGCACCTCGAGGTGCGACACAGCCGCGGCGGCTCGAAGAACAGCGGCAAGAAGATCACCGGCCTGGCGTTCATGCCCGGGGACGACCGCAAGCTGCTCGTCACCTCCAACGACAGCCGCGTGCGCGTGTACGACGGCTACCACCTCGCGTGCAAGTACAAGGGGCACAAGAACAACAACTCGCAGATCCGCGCCTCCTTCTCCCCGGGCGCCGAGTTCATCGTGTGCGGCTCGGAGGATGAGAACGTGTACGTGTGGAGCACCGTGAACTCGTTCGTGCCCTCCATCAACCCCATCTACACCGGCTTCCGACGGGACAAGCACAGCTCGTACGAGAGCTTCCGCGCCAACGGCGGGACGAGCGACATCACCACCGCCGCGCTCTTCGCGCCGAAGGGCGTGCGCGACGCGCGCCGGGGCGAAGCCGCCGCCGCGGTGGCCAAGGCGCGAGCCGCCGCGCAGAGCGAGATCCAAGCCTCGCGCGCCGCCGCCGCGCTGTTCCGCGGCGGGCCGCAGAGCCCGATGGACGCGGCGGCGGCGGGCGAAACGGCGCGGAACAGCGCGGCGAGCGAACGACTCGGCGACGAAGCACTCGGCGATGACGCGCTCGTTTCGGGCACTCCGCCCGGCGGCCGAACCGCCGCGGGCCGGTCCGGCGGGCGCGCGCCGAGTGCGTCGAGCGCCGCCGCCGCGTCGCGCGACGCGCGCGAGTCTCCCGGGCGACCCGGACGAGGCGGCGACGGCGACCGGGACGAGGCGGCGAAGGCGAAGGCGGAGGGCGAGCGCGCGTTCGCGGCGGCCATGGCCATCGGCCAGATCGTCGTCACCGCGGGGTACTCGGGGGAGATTTGCGTCTTCGAGAACGTCGGGTCCCCGCAGTGGCTGTGAAGCGTCGAGGAAGGGGAAGGTGAAGTGCTTTTTTTCGGTTTTCCTTGTGTCCGCGCCGTACTTGTAGTCGAAAATACGAACGAGACTACCAAAAAGACACCTCCTTCACCGCCTCGCGAACGGATTGAGCGAGGAGAAGAACCCGCGTCGTCGGCGCGGCGTCGTGCCCACGTCGTCGTCGCTCCACGCGTCGGAGTCGTCGGAGTCGGAGGCGTCGTCGGAGGCGTCGGAGGCGTCGGACCCGCCGACGGCGCCTCGCGAAACGTTTTCCGACGCGTCCCGGAAGTCTCGTGCGGCGCCCTCCGCCTGCACCTCGCGTTTTCCCGCGAGCCGGCGCTCCAGCGCCGCGTTGGTCGCCTCCAGCGTACGCGCGTTCTCCCCGGCCGCCTCGAGCGCGCGCTTCGCCCTCGCGCGCTCGCGCTCCACTTCCGAGAGCAACTCGTGGATCGAGTCCACCAGCCGAAGCTGGTCCTCGCCGACGTCGCCGACGGTCGCTCCGCCCGTCGCGCGCGCGCCGTTCGCGGACCGGCTCACGAAGTGGAAAAACCCCGAAGGCGCGCTCGAGGTCTCGTCGCCGTTCGGGGTTCCGACACCGTCGCCTCCGCCTGAAGATAAAAAAGAT
>Ga0181558_10006370_pt1 | contig 10286 bp, 12 predicted proteins | sample 011ome_22_FD_133754 | JGI IMG/M metagenome (GOLD analysis project Ga0181558, IMG submission 133754) | Coastal salt marsh microbial communities from the Groves Creek Marsh, Skidaway Island, Georgia - 011507BT metaG (megahit assembly) | ecosystem: Environmental > Aquatic > Marine > Intertidal... | reverse complement strand
CTTGTGTCGCAACCACTTCAGTATTCCAGATTGTTCCGTCTTCAACTATCTTGTCGAATTCATCGCGGTGATTATCGCCGAGCAGTTCGAATACATTGTGGCAGATTGTTCCTCTGCTTGATCCATCGTTGCCTGCGTCAGGCAGTTTTAGTTTATAATTGCACCAGTATGTCCAACTGCATGTTTGCGCGGTTTTTATCCTGCTCGCCGATAATTTTGTTAGTTCACTCATTGATTAATATTTTTTTATTTTTTAACAAAGTTTTTGGCAGCGTTTTTTGTATAGAATTTATTTTGTCTAGTATAAAAGGTTTTTGTTTTTCGTGTGTTAATGATTGTAACTTGTTACTCCATTCTTTAAACTGATCATCATTCATGTCTCCAAAATCTTTTTCGGTTGGTAAACAAATGAGTATCTTTTCGGGATTATAATAGTTGAGTAATTTTAAATAATTTTTTATGCTCGAATTTAATCCTCTATTTTCAGATGATGTTTTATCGTTGTTTAAAGATAATACTATTTTGTTTATGTTTAAAGATAGTGTGGCACATATTAATTTTGTTGATACATCGAGCCCAAAAGTAACAAGTACATTTTTATATCCGTGTTCATTTAGGTTGAGTAGATCGCCAATACTTTCAACAAGAATAACTGATTGTGTTTCATTGATTGCTTGTTCTGCCTCTGGGTTCGCGTATAGGGGGTAAATCCAGCCCGTCTTGCGCCCCACATGCTTCCACTTGGGGCGATTGCCAGAAGAGTTCATATCGCGTCCTGAGAAGCCGTGAATCTGCTTGTGCTCATTGTATATTGGAAACACGAAGCGACCATACAATTTTCCTGTTGTTGCATACCCACCCTTGAGCGACTTTAAAGTTTCTTCTGATATGCCGCGATCATTATAAAATTTATAATGCGGCAACAGTCTGTCTAAACAGTTTTCTGGATATATTTCTTCCATTTCTAATTTTTCTGAATTGGTTAGTCTATTGTAATTGTCTCCAAGATCATCTTCGTCAAGAAATTGCTTGAGTCGATTTTTGTCGTTTGTTCCAAGTGTGATTTCGACAAGCCTGCTGAACGGAGAGAATGTACTGTTCTGCACATGGTCTTTCCACACTCCTGTATTTTTGTAGATTTGAATTGCGGTTTTGTTGTCGCCATTTCTAAAGATTGCATTTGTTTGCCAATACGATCCACGATCTGCGAGTTTATAGCCCAATTGAATGAGCGAATCTTTTATTTTCTCGGGACTCATTATAGATCAGGTACTTCGTCACCAGCTCCCATCAATGCGCCAACTCCATCAGAATCCATGTGTTCAACAAGATCCTGTAGATCGCCGCGTTCTTGAATGTTGAAGTTTTCCATATGGAGGTTGATGTAGTTTTTACGCTTGCTTCCGTCTGGCATTTCTACTGGCTGCAATGCGCGATGAACGTCTTTGCCAAGCCACCTATATTTTAAACATATAAATTTGTGTGTGCCAAAACCATCTGGTTCGGATTGTATTTCATCCATTGTCTTTTGGCGAAGTAAAAACAAGTGCGAACAGAACTGTGTGATTTGGTCGCTGAGCGAAACAATACTTTCATCGTCCACAACATTTTCAGAGTTTCTATTGTTGGTGATACCTAGACGATTACTTTGCACACTTGTCAGCATTGCTACTGCAGGTTTGCCATTAAAGCATAATTCTTTTTGTATGAGTTGTTTGAATTTATCTACCATGCGGCCAACCGTCTCCCAGCTACTCGCACCATTCTGTCTTTCGTATGTAGTTTTAATATAGTCAAAACTAAACAACATTGGATTGCCGCGACCAACTTCTGAATAATAAAACCTGCGAATAATATTGATCATACTATCAATGCTATGTCCAGCAACATTGTAATAATAAAATTGAAAGTTTTTGACGCGATTCCAAGTGTCTCTCACTTTGTTTACGATCTCTTCTCCTGCTTGACGCCAGCGACCAGTTTCAAGAAGATGCATGGGTACTCCAGATAGAGCAGAGCATTGGCGAATGATAAGTTCTTCTTTACTCATCTCACCATTATCAAAATGAAGAATTGGTACATTGTTATTAATCGCAGAAACTTTAGTGCAGAAGTCCATACAGAATTGTGTCTTACCAACACCTGCGCGAGCAACAACCACAGTAATGTTTCCTGGCCGAAAGAGCGACCCATAAAGCTCGTTTACTCTTTCATGAGGGCCCATCAGTCCAAATTCATCGATCGGATTATTTCCGCGCTCCTCGATGAAGTCTTCCATTTCATCAAAAAGATTCTCTGGTTTATTAGAACCAATTTCATATAGGTTAACTTTGTCGTTGTATAATTTATCAGCTTCTCCAACAATGTCATCGAATGATGCGCTACTGTTGATCGATTTCATGTTTTTTGCGACCTCCACAGAAGCATCATGAATTTCGCGACGAACAGTATATTTTTTTAGTTCTTTTGCTGCTTTGACTACCCCTTCTTTAGATATCTGTCGCATTGATAATGCTTTGATATAGTCTGCTATATTGATGTTGTCTTCGAATGAAATGTTGAGAGATTGCACCCGTTGTGCTAACAATACTTCGTCTAGTGCGTCGCCTTCTTCTAAGGTTTGTCGAAGCACGCAGAAAATTGTTCGATTGACGATCGAGTTTTTGTCAAAGAAATCGTTTTGATCTATGAATGCCGCGATCAGCGGATACGAGTCTGGATATTTTATCAGACCTGCTATTAGATGCTGTTCAAGTTCGTAAGAATAAATCATTCTTACATCTTAGCACAGTAACCTTAAAAAGTCAAGGTGTTTCTTCGTCGCCGAAATCCTTAGGGAAATTAAGTTCGATTTCTTGTGCTGATACTTGGTCGAGATATTGCTCAAGAGCTTTTCTCAACCCCATCTCTACGATAGGGGAATTGGCTTTGGTAATTACAGAGGGAAGTCCATCTTGGTTTACAAAGCTTAAAATGAATCCGCTATCTCCGCCCGTGGATCCTGTAAACTCGAAAAGTTGGTTAACAATACTTTCTGGCAAACAAAATCTTCCTAAGTTTTCTGGATCAAAATCTTCGTCGTTCATAGTATATATTACACGAACTATAGATTAACACCAAAATTTTCGAAAAGTTTTTCATTCAATTCATCTCCATCGTATATTTCGACAAGTTGTATATCGTTGATTTCGCAGAACTTTAATTTGTCTTGATCGCGCTTCAATTGATTGAGATAATTGATTTTATTTTTGCCATGAAAGAAGGGGACGTATTTTGTGTGTTGTTTACCTTGAACTTCTATTGCTATTTTTTTATTTGCGTTGTAGAAGTCGAGAGATAATTTTGTTCCTGCCACGGGAAATTCTTCGAACACAATATGCTTGTTCCAGTATTGCTTGAGGAACTGCTTTGCGTTGAATTGTATTTTACTGCGGCTCGGACCGTCCCAATCGATCAGATGGTTTTTTGCTTTCTTAACAGTGCGAACCGCGCCTGTTAAGGTTTTAAAGCGCATTGGTTAGTTTCTGGAAATCTTCGTACAAAAATTCAGATACATCTTCATTTTCCTCAAGAAAGTCAATCAGTCGCTGCTCCCCTTGAAACTTTTCATTTATCTCAAGTTTTTTGTCAGCAAGCTCTGAGATGAGATCTTCGCTCACAGAAATCCAAGCACCTTTCTTGTCGATCAATTTAAATAGATAAAGCATGTCTAGTATTTCGCGAGCTCGCCAAATTGACTTACCATCTTTTTTTCCGTATTGAATTGGATATCGAACAGTTGATCCTGTTTTTTCATTCACGCTCTTGCGGAAGCGAATTTTACAGTAGTGACCAATTGGTTCTCCTTTATCTTCGAGCTTGCTTGCTGTAGGATTTTTAAAAATTAAATCTGAGTTATACCTCTCTTCGAATTCAAGAATGAAGTTTGCGTAATGCTTGATTGCGTTTCCGCCTGCTTGTTTTACTTTTGGTCCTCCTCGAGCGGCATATGGATTGGTTGCGACTTCTACGCGAACCTGACTTGTGAGAATCATTGTGTGTCCCATTTTAGTGATTGGTAATACCATCTTTTTCAAGAATACTGATGTAATCAATGCGCCACCTGCTACCTGCTCACTTTCTGCAAATGGTTTATCGATGTCTCCTACTCTACAAAGCGCATCAACGCTGTCAATAATAAACATGTATCTTTTATCATCTTCATTTTGAAACACAAGCTCGCGAATCAATTCAAAAACTTTTTCAAAAATATTGCAGTCAAAACAAAAGAATTTATTTGGATCAGTATCAATTCCCGCGCGCTCGATCATTTCTGGGCTAAGGCGACCTTCGCTTTTGATATAAATGATCATTCCTTTATCGCCGAAGTGTTTTTGAAAGTTGCGCGCAAATGTCATTGCGCAACTTGTTTTACCGCCTTCATTGATTCCTGTGAATCGATGCGCGCCATTTGGCAGTCCGCCGCCAAGTGCGATATCGAGGTTCAAGCTGCCGCTTGAAATTTTATAATCTTCTGCTTTGCAAAAGTTGTAGTGATATTTTTGATTGTCTTTATCAGATAAAAATTTTGCAATCTGATCTGTTGTTTGAATGTCTTTTGTTTTACTCATCTATAAATTGTCGTATTGTTTTTGGTTTTTTCGAGATTATTTTATCATCTCCCGATTTTTCTCCAAGAGGTATTTCTATCTTGGGTGGAATCTTGTAATTAAACTCTAGATATTTTTTTTGAATTTGCTTTAATCCTTGACCTGATCGGAGCACGGCGAGAGATGGAACGAGGTTAATTGAAACACGTTGCCAGAACTCTTGATTGGGAAACATGCTCATTAAATCATTAAGCAGTTTCATTTCGCGAGCCCAAAACATTCGCTTTTGCTTGTCGGGTTCGACTACAAGTTTTTTGATAAGATCGCGCTTGTTTAATTTTTTCACAAAACCAGATTAACTGATTTTGCTAGAACAGTCAAGCAGAAAAGAAATATTCTGGTCGAGCTCTACGATAATCTGCGTTGCTTATTCTTGGATCAATCAAGGATGCAATTCTTTTATTATAGCAAGCCTCTAATTGTTGTTTGTCTCTGTGTGGGCATTCTTTGTCTATTTGTGACGCGAGATCTATAAATTTATGTATTTGATCTTGTGTATAATCGGCTTCTTTTTTGAAAACATGGTTTCCGCTAATGTTTGATGGAACGATCAATTCAAAATTTTTGTGATCGACTGAGTGAATTTGTATTGCGAAAAGTTTTTGGTTTTTTAGATTAAGATTTTGCTCAAGTAGTTCGTTTTTTTGTTCAATAAGTTTGGAGATTTTTTCTTCAAGTTCTGGATTTGGATTGTGTTCATTTGAAAGTTGTAGGTTTTCTTTTTGAAGAGTTTCGTTTTGCATTTGAAGTTCTGAAAACTTGTGATGCAATTCTTGTGCTTCTGATTGTAGCTTATCAATTTTTACTTGAAGATCTGCGTTTTCGGTTTGAATAGTATCATTAACAGAGTCGAGTTGATTGTTTGTTGATTCAAGTGCTTGTATTTGTGTTTTGAGCTTTTCAAATTGCGCGGCGTTGATGCAGATGTCAGATTTCAGTTCCTCGATTTGTTTTTTATGCTCGTCGTGGTTTCCTAGTACAGCTTTTATTTCTCGCGCGCTTTGGATTGTTTCTTCTGCTCTGCTAAGTATTTTATTTTTTTGCAATTTTATTTCTTCTATTTCTTTTTGCGCTGTTTCTTTTTGTGTGTTTAATTGTTCTATTTCTGCAACAATAGATGATGTATCTTCTTGTTCGAGTAATTCTTTTTGCGCTTCGAGTTTGAGCTGACGCAATGTTTCTTTGTGTTCTGTGATTTCGGTTTGATATTTTTTTACTTGGTTTTCGTTGAGCTCGAGTATCTTGCGATCCTGCTCAAGATCCTTTTTGCGCTCTTCGATGTCCATTTGTTGTTGTTCGAGAGCTTTATTTTCTGCTTCTATTTCAGCAATCTTTTCAAACATAATTGTTTCATCTTGCATCATCTTGGGAAACTTTTTACTCAAACTGATGTGTGCCGCGAGAACAAGTAGTACTGCGAGTGGATCGAATACAAAAATCAATATAATTATTACTATTCTTACTGCTTTGCCAATGTCAAAATTCATACCCGTAAAGTCTGCAATCAATTCGGCTACATATTTGATCGGGCCAACTTCTGCTTCAAGCTGGCGAGATCCATCATCTAGATCAAATTTCTCTACTTCCAATGCGTCAATCTTTTCTTGCGCAGATGCAATATTAGAATTGTATTTTTCTATTTTTTCTTCTGCATCTTCTGGTTTTTCAAATCCTATGTTTTGGTATTCTTGTATGCGTTTGCGAATGTCAGATATAAGTGTAGATGTTTCGTTTCTGTATTTTGATATGCGGTCTTCGATATCTTTTTTCTTTGAGGCAAGCTGTTCGCGCTCTGAAGCTTGCTCGGCGATTTTGTTTTCTACGTCTTTCTTTTTGTTTGAGAATAATCCGCCAGGTTTGTTTTGCACTGCGTTAAGTTCGTCGTTGAGTTGATTGATTCGCTCTTGAATTGGCGCAAGCATTTTGCTGTCAAGCGCAATATCTTTTTCGAGCTGGGCTGTGAGTTGATCTATCTTCTTTTGTTCAAGATGAATATTCTCTGCGCTTTTGTCACTAAGGTTTTGATTTTTATCTTCGCTTTTTTGTATAAGCTCTTTTTGTCGAGCAATGTATTGTTTTTCTCGATCAATCTTGGTTTCGACTTGAGCTACAAGCGCTGCAGCTTGTTCGGCATGTTGCTCGTGTTCAATGTGAGACTTAGACAAAAAACCAAAAATTCCCATGCTGGTTATACCCATCAATACAACAATCGCTCCAAAAAGATATACTCTTAATGTTGTTGGTGCTGTGTTCCAGTTTTTATGCAGCCAAATCGCGGCAACAATTTTACCAATTTCAAGGGCCGCACCCATTGCAATAACAGCTTCAATCGATCCAGGAAATATAGTTGCAAGACCAATGATGCTAAAATACGCAGCAATAACAGAAATGCTTAAAGCGGAAATTAATGTCAAGAGCGCAAAAATCATAATAAAAGTTGTTTGATGTTGTGTGCTGAAATTTTAGTTGACTTCGGCTCCTGGGGAGCGATCGCTATTACGGTTTAGATAATCTCTTCGCTCGTCCACTCAGGACCACTCAAGATCGTAAGTATCTCTTCGTGTGTGTACTCCGTCTTACCGAGCAGAAAGAATGGTTGTGTACCTTCGTACCGCGCTAATATCTTCAATCCGTCTAAACTCTTACGACTGTACGATTCATCAATGTCTACGAGCTGGTCAAAGTCGAAACTACTTACTTCAGATGTATCTGCTATACAATATATTCTCATAATTAAATTGGTGTGGTGTTTGATGAGGTTGCTCCGTTTATGGTTAAGTTATTACTACCAGCGTTATCGGTGACAGTGGAACTTGAGCCGCTATCGTTATCTCCCATTCGGTAATAATGCTGAAGAGAGGATGCGGATGAATAATTTCCGCTATTAGCTGTTAAATCAAATGCACGATTCCCTGGTGATCCATATATTTCTGCAATTTCTGATCCTGTTAGCTGCGTGTTCCACACTCCCATCTCGTCAATTAAACCTTGAAAGAAATAATTATTACCTGCGTTGTTTGAACCAATTCTATTAAAAGTAAAATCGTAGTCAGCTAGGTTGGTATTAACAGGATTCCCGTTCACATAAATATGAAGGTTATTACCTGGACCGCTAGAGGTGGCCGCTAGATGAAACCAGTCATTTGAGTTCCATGATGTGTAGTTAACTGTTTGACCGTTTATCGCGGAGAGAGTCGATGATGAGCCAAAGTGGAACCAATAAAGGTATCCGACCGAACTCCCCAATATACTTCTATTATTAAAAGCACTCGCCTTGAACCATATGGTTAACGACTTCGCGCCCGACACATTGATTTGGACATTAGGTATAAGAGTATCATTCAAGCCATCGAAGTTCATCGAGTACGTATTACTGCCTGACCACCCCGCTAAACCGTCGCTAGCATACACCCGCCAATTCGTACCGTCATAGATGATGTAGCTCTTCGTGTCTGTTTCAAAGTAAGCATCACCCGCAGACGGGCTTAGGCTTGCGCGATCGGTTGATGTGGTTGTTGGTATTGTTGTTGGCATGGCTATTAAATAAGTTCGTCAGATGTCCACTCAGGATCAAACTCGACCATATCGCTGACATTAAACTCATTAATGGTAATATAGTTTCCTTGGGTGGTGATTGGGAATATATACTTTCCGAAATCGGCATGTTCTGAGTTGCTCACCTGTGTAATTTCTGCGTACCGCTCATTTCCGTGAATGTCTGGTAGTCCGAACAGTGCGTTCATCGCATCGTTACTAGCGTTCCATTCTTCTTGTGTACTGTATAAAATATATTTCTTCATGGTAATTAGAATGCAGGGTCTGCTACATAGGTAGGTTTATAAGCTAAACTAGCTTGCGATGCATCGTTGTTGTTTCCGCTGTAATCTGCTACGGTTAAAATTTCCTCTCCTGCCTTAGCAACACTATTGTCACTGTTTGTGTCTTCGCTATAATAGCCGACTCTGTAGTAAGCATCAGGTGAAAATCCTAGAGCTAACAGATCGCCCCCGTTGCCGTCGTTCCAAATGTTAGAAATCTCTGTACCTGTTAATGCCCTTTCAAAGAATGCCATTTGGTCCATCTTACCTGTGTAAGGACTGGAGGAATACCTTCTTTGACCAAATGCAAAACCGGCTGATGATGTTCCGTAGGTTTTGTTATCATTCTGCCAACTGTTAGCCGTATTTGCATCTTCATTTACTGCCTCGTCCCCATCTTCGTAAATCTTTACATTCGTGTATGTCCCGCTAGAATCAAAAACATAAGCGACATGATGCCAATCCCCATCACACAAAGCATTAAAGTCGCCTACGATTTTAGCATTATTGGTCCCCAATCCGCTATCGTCTCTAAAAATAACATAATGACCGGGATTATTAGGGTTCCTCAAAAGCTCAAGGTTTCCTCGGGTTTGGGTAGAAGTTGTGTCAGCTACAAGACACATATAACTGGTCGTATCCGTACTCCTCATCCAAAACATAACCGTATAACTCGTTACCGATTGCATGAGGTATGGGGTATCCAAGCGGTCACCTCCATCAAACTCTAAACTTAAAGAGTTACCAGTCGTGCCGTCATTATTATAGGCAAACCAACTCGTGCCGTCCGATACTTCGATAGCGTTGCTACTTGTATTAAATATACAAAGACCGCTATTAGTTGAAGCTGATGGTCTTGTTGCATCTGTATAACTTTCAATTGTACTCATGGTGTTATTAATTAATTCTGATTAAAGATTACCCAAGCAGTGCCGTCCCAAACATACAACTTATCGGTGTCTTTTGCGTGTACGATGGTGTAGTCGTCTGCTCCTGTGTCGGTGATAAAGTCAGACTCGTTGTCGAATACTTCGATGGTTGGGAATACTAAGGAGTCGTTGAAGTTTGTATCGTTCTTAAAGATGTACCAACCACTACCATCGTAGATGTAAAAGTCGTGTGTATCAGTCGCATAGGCAACGACTGCATTATCTGCATCCGCCTCGCTCGGGGTCATTGCCAGGATGGCCGATTCAGTATCCCTGATATCAATATTAAATGCATAGCTCCCGGTGCCATCGCTATCGAGCTGTATCCATTCGCTATCGGTTGCATCCCAGACGATGAATTGATTTGTGCTCGTCTCGAAATATGCTTTCCCGTCAGCATGAGAAGTGCCGCCCGGGCGGGTTGCTACTGTATCAAGGATTGCCATTAGATAAGTTCGTCAGATGTCCACTCAGGATCAAACTCTACCATGTCGCTAACATTAAACTCGTTAATGGTAACATAGTTTCCGGTGGTGGTGATTGGGAATATATACTTTCCGAAATCGCTGTGGCCCGAATTGCTAACTTGTTGAATCTCTGCGTACCGCGCGTTTCCGTTGTCGTCAGGCAATCCGAACAATACATTCATTGCATCGTTACTAGCGTTCCACTCTTCTTGTGTGTTGTATAAAATATATTTACTCATGGTAATTAGCTCCAAGCTGTGTCTAAACGATAGACGGGTTGTTTTGATACAGTGCTTTGTGATGCATGATTATCATTTCCGCTGTAATCTGATACGGTTCCAATATTATTTGCCTGGCTAGCCACACCACCGTCGCTATTTGTGTCTGCAACAGGGTATCCCACCCTGTAATAAGCAGCTGGTG
>Ga0181558_10006368_pt1 | contig 10288 bp, 6 predicted proteins | sample 011ome_22_FD_133754 | JGI IMG/M metagenome (GOLD analysis project Ga0181558, IMG submission 133754) | Coastal salt marsh microbial communities from the Groves Creek Marsh, Skidaway Island, Georgia - 011507BT metaG (megahit assembly) | ecosystem: Environmental > Aquatic > Marine > Intertidal zone... | reverse complement strand
GCGCTCGGTCTGCGCGACGACATCGCAGCCGGCACCTTTCACTCGATCGCCCTTGCGGTTCTCCGCAACCGGTGGGCCGATGCGGGCCGGAAGCCGCCTGAACTGCTCGACCGCCGCATGTCGTTCCTCGCACAACACAATCCGAAGCTCGACCGCGCCACCATTGCCGACATCGACGCCGAGATCGGCTGGTCGCGGGCCCGACTGATCACACCGGCTGCCTACCCTGACGCTGCCGCGGCCGCCGGCCGACGGCCCGGCCGCGGGCTCGCGTTCGTGGCGAAGGTGTACGCCGACTACGACGAGGCCAAACGAACACGGCGGCTTGTCGATTTCGACGACCTCCTCGCCCTGTGTCATGCGACGATGACCCAAGACGAACAGTTCGCCGCTGCGCAACGCTGGCGACACCGCCACCTGCTCGTCGACGAGTTTCAGGATGTGAACCCCCTCCAGTTCGCGCTCCTTCAATCGTGGCTCGGCCCCGACTCGACGCTCGTCGTGGTCGGGGATCCCAACCAAGCCATCTACGGCTGGAACGGCGCAGAACCGGATCTGCTCGACAACATCGGTGATCACCTCCCCGGTACCGCAGTGCTTCGACTCCGCACCAACTTTCGGTCGACCCCAGAGATCCTCGGAGCTGCAGCGCGAGTGCTCGGCATCGAACCCCAACCAGCAGCTCGTCCGGCCGGTGATGAACCAACCATTCGCGAACTCGACGGCGAGACCGAGGCGATCGCGATCGCCCGTTCGGTCCGCGGCGCCCACAAGCCGGGCGCTCCATGGCGGCACCAGGCGATCCTCGCCCGGACCAATGCCCAACTGCCGGCCCTGCGGTCTGCGCTGGAGCGAGCCGGCATTCCGACGCGCTCGCGTGGCGATGGGGCACTGCTCCGCCGACCCGAGATCATGGAACTGCTCGACGGGTGGAACGACGACATGCCCCTGAGCGACGTGTTGACGGAGGCATCGATCGACCCACCCGATCACGCCGAGGGTCTCAGCGAAGAGCGTCGCATGATGGTGCGCGCCTTCCTCGACGTCGCCCGGGGCCACCTCGAACTCGAGCGGCGCGCAACGGTCGCCGACTTCACCGCATCACTTCGCAACGACGACCGCGTCGACGGTGTCAACGACGGCGTCGACTTGGTGACATTCCACGCCGCCAAGGGTCTCGAATGGCCGATCGTCCATCTTGTCGGAATCGAAGACGGCTACGTGCCGATCGCCCACGCACGTGGTGTCGCAGCGCGTCGTGAGGAACGTCGGCTTCTCTACGTTGCGGCCACGCGCGCCGAGCGCCAGCTCCACGTTTCGTGGGCCCGAACTCGAGAGATCGGAAGTTCGCTGGTCGAGCGACACCCATCGCCGTGGATCGACGCATTCCGCGGCGATCCTGCGCCGCTTCCCGACGAACGCCCCTCGATTGCAAATCTCCGGGCAAAAATCGCAGCCGTTCCCGAGACCGACCTGACCGTGACGGATCGCACCGAACGGGACCATGTCCGAGACCAGTTGTTGCTGTGGCGCGAGGACGCTGCAGAACGGGCCCGCGTCGCACCGACCGCCGTGCTGTCGGACTGGACCGTCGAGCAACTCTCGATCGAGCGTCCCTGCCGCATGGACGAGCTCGCTGCCATCGACGGGATGGGCCAGAGCCGCGCTCGACGCTTCGGCCTCAAGCTGCTGGAAATCACCTGCCTCGACGACTAGCTAGTCGCGGCCGTCTTCGGCACGCTGGCGGGGCTGCGCCACGACGACCACGGTGGCGTCGCAACGCTCGAGCACGGTCTCGACGGTTCGGCCGAGGAAGGGCCGGCCGTCGACGTTGCGGAGCTGAGCACCGAGGACGACGAGGTCGGCCTCCTCGGATCGAGCCACCTGGACGAGCGCTTCCCCGGCCGAGCGTCCGTCCCGGATGAGTTCGCGCGGATCGATCCCTGCTTGGTTCGCCCGCTCGACAGCACGGGCCATCATCGATACCGCCGCCGTGTGGACAGGATCGTCGACCGGATTCCGGCGGGCGAAGATGCGGGGCAACTCGTTGACGCGATCGACGACGTGCGAGAGCACCACTTCGGTACCGAGCTGGGTCGAGATCGCAAAGGCAACCTCTTGTGCCGACCGAGACGACCGCGTGCCGGTCACCGGCACGATCACCCGAGAGAACGCGGCTGGGAGTGGCCGCTCCAGGCCTCGTGCTCGGCGCACGATCACGACAGGAGTGACGGCATCGAGGAGCATCTCGTCGACCATCGGCGAATACAGCACACCTTCGTGGCGGGCAGCGACACCGACAACGACCACGCCGTAGCCGAGCTTCGACTCGGTGACGATCGCAGCGGCGACGCCGGGACCCTGCGCCCGTGCGTGGTCGACCTCGCGCTCGTCGAGAACGGCTCTCAGTACATCGACGTCGACCTGTTCTCCTCCCCCGACAGTGAGAATCGTCGCCGGCGCTTCCTTCGGCCACGCGAACTGGACGATCTGCGCTGCGGCGATCGATGCGGGATGCCCCTGCGACGGCAGCAGGATCCGAGACGACTTGACCACGAGGTTTCTCGACAGCGCCTCTTCGCGGTCGAGTCGCTCCTGCTCTTCGTCGCTGCCTCGCCAATCACGAACGACGATCCGCAAGCTGACGGCGGCAAAGATCGATGTCACGAGCGGCACGATCACGATGACCGTGTATGCCGTCTCGGTGAACACGCCCAGCGACAGACCGACCGATGCGATGACGATCTCCAAAGCGCCTCTGGCATTGAGGCCGGCACCGAGCGCCGACGCAGCGCGACGAGACTGACCGGCCAGTCGGGCGCCGATGAATGCACCGGCGAACTTGGCGACGATCGCAACCAGCACCACGACGAACGCCCATTGCAGGGCATCGCCTTCACCGAGCAGCGTCAGATCTACCCGGAGGCCGGCGGTCGCGAAGAAGACAGGGGCGAGAAAGCTGTCGGTGATCGACTCGACATGGTGCAGCACCTCCTGTTGCTGGAACCGTGATCGATGAAGCACGACACCGGCAACGAAGGCGCCGAGCACCGCCTCGATCCCGAGGGCCTGGGTGGCGACGCCATAGATCAGCATCGTGGCGATGACGACGGTCATCGCACCCGGGATGTTCGGACCGTTTCGGCGAACGTACCGCAGGGCGCGGTCGACGACGCGCTGGCCCACGGTCATCGCCAGAATCACGAAGACGACCAGACCACCGACCGTCTTCGTGATGCCACCGAGCGAGACCGCACCCGAGGTCGCAAAGCCGGCAAAGATCGCCAGCATCACCCAACCGACCACGTCGTTCGCCATGCCCGCTGCGACAGTGATCTGACCGAAGTCACGACGCATCAGGCCGAGTTCACTGAGGATCTTGGCGATCACGGCGAGCGCCGACACCGAGAGTGCAGCGGCGACGAAGAGTGCGAACACCAGGCGCTCGGACTCGGCACCGATGAACTCCTCGGGCAGGAGTTCGCCGACGATCAGGCCACCGACGAGTGGAACGAAGAGCGAGAAACCGGCGACGAGCGCAGCGGCCCTGCCGAGGCGACGAATGAGCCCGAGGTCGGTCTCGAATCCGGCGGTGATCAACAACAGCGCAACACCGAGCCAGGACACGGCGTAGAGCGCACCCGACTGGATTTCGTCGTCGGGCAAGAACCAGTGGAAGCCGTCGGGCCAGACCCTGCCGAAGATCGACGGGCCGAGGACGACGCCAGCGGCCAGTTGACCGATGACGGACGGCAAGTTGACCCGACGCATGATCTCGCCGAACAGCCGGGCAAAGGCGACGAGGAGCAGCAGCTGCGTCCAAAAGACGAGGAGTTGATGCTCGTCGAGCGGGATCAGCACGCCTCAGCGCTCCACGTCGATGAAGACCGGAGCATGATCGGAGGGTGGGTCGTCTTTGGGACCCTTGCGTTCGTTGCGATCGATCAGCGCCACGCGCGTTGCATCAGCGACGGATCGCGTGGTCATGAGCAGATCGATTCGCAAGCCCATCTTCTTGTGGAAGTTGCCACCGCGGTAGTCCCACCACGAATAGAGACGATCGGCGTCATGGTGTTCACGAAAGACGTCCACCAGGCCCCACGCTTCGAGCGCAGCGAGCTTGTCGCGCTCGGCCTGGCTGGTGTGTGTCTGCGTTGCGAACGCCTTCGGGTCCCAGCAATCCATGTCGGCCGGGCAGATGTTGTAGTCACCCACGACCACAACATCGTCGGCCGGGTCGCACTGCCCGTCGAGATCGGCTGCAAGTCGATCGAGCCATCGCAATTTGTACTGGTAGTGCTCGTGGTCGAGCGACCGGCCGTTGGGGACGTAGCAGCTGGCGACGCGGACACCTCCGCATGTCGCCCAGGCGATCCGAGCATCGACGTCAGGGTCGGCACCGTCACCGAACCCACCGATCGGGTCGTCGAGGCCGACCTTGCTGAGGATCGCCACGCCGTTCCATTGACCCTGCCCATGGTGGAAGGACTCGTAGCCGAGCGCCTCGAAGGTGAGTGCCGGAAATGCATCGTCGGCAAGCTTGGTCTCCTGCAAGCACAACACATCGGGTTCGAAGGTCTCCAACCAGCGCTCGACCCGGCCGACTCGGGCGTTCAAGGAGTTGACATTCCACGTCGCGATCCGCACCCGTCGGACCATACCGCGGTCGGCTCGTATGCTGTGGTGCGTGTCCATCAACGACCCTTCTGATCTCGGCCCGAACGCCTGGATGGCTGACGAGATGCGAGCGCAGTGGGCGCTCGACCCAAACTCGGTTGCTCCTGAATGGCGGGCCCTGTTCGAGGGCGAGGCAGCCAATGGGGTCGCCGCGTCGGCACCTTCGGCGGCTTCGACCATCGAGGTCAACTCGATCGAGGTGGCAAAGCCGGTGATGCCGGTCCCCGAACCCGCCCTGCAGACGAAGGAAGGACCGGTGGTGAAGGACCCCACCGACCCGCCGACGATCGACGGGAACTCCTCAGAACCCGAGGGTGAACCGATTCGCGGCGCAGCGGCACGCATCGCAGCAAACATGGAGGCGAGTCTCGAGGTGCCGACCGCCACATCGTTTCGCCAGGTACCGGCGAAGTTGTTGGAGGTCAACCGCAAGGTCATCAACGGCTTCTTGGCCCGCAAGCTGCGCGGCAAGATCTCGTTCACGCACCTGATCGGGTACGCCGTTGTTCGCGCCATTGCCGACTCGATGCCGGCGATGAACAACACCTACACAACGACCCATGACGGCAAGCCGATGTTGCTGCGCAACGAACACGTCGGGCTCGGGATCGCTGTCGACCTCGAAAAGCCCGACGGGACCCGCACCCTCATGGTTCCGTGCATCAAGATGGCCGACACGCTCGACTTCGAACAGTTCGTCGAGGCGTACGAGGAGCTGATTCGAAAGACCCGGGACGGCAAACTCGGCGTCGACGACTTCACCGGCACGACGGTGAGCCTCACCAACCCCGGAACGATCGGCACGCTGCAGTCGGTGCCCCGCCTGATGCAGGGTCAGAGCCTGATCGTCGGGGTGGGCTCGATCGACTTCCCCACCGAGTTCCAGGCTGCCGATCCGGCGACGCTGGCCGATCTGGGCGTGTCGAAGGTCATCACGCTACGTCGACGTACGACCACCGAGTCATTCAGGGTGCCGAGTCGGGCATGTTCTTGCGGAAGGTCCACGAGCTCCTGCTCGGCGAGGACAACTTCTACGTCGAGGTGTTCCGCTCGATGGGTGTGCCGTACGAGGCGGTGAAGTGGCGGCGCGACATCAACCCCATCGACCGTGAGTCGTCGCTGCTCGAGAAGCAGGCCAAAGTCAACCAGCTGATCAACATGTATCGGGTCCGAGGTCACCTGATCGCCGATCTCGATCCGTTGGCGGTCAAGGAACCGATGATGCACCCGGAGCTCGATCCGGCGACCTACGACCTCACCATCTGGGACCTCGACCGCCAGTTCCTCACCGGAAGCGCAACCGGGATCTACGCCCGGGTCGGAGGCGAGGAACGCATGTCGCTCGGCAACCTGCTCGGTGTCCTGCGCGATGCGTATTGTCGCACCGTCGGCGTCGAGTACATGCACATCCAGGATCCGGCAGAAAAGCGCTGGATACAGGAACGACTCGAGGGAGCCGATCGTGCGGTTCAACCTGACGAGCAACGACACATCCTCGAGCGGCTGAACGCCGCTGAGGCGCTGGAAGTCTTCCTCGGCACGAAGTACGTCGGCCAGAAGCGCTTCGGGATCGAGGGTGCCGAGTCAACCATCCCGCTGCTCGACGCGCTGCTCGGTGCGGCCGCCGACGACGGGATGGCCGAGGCGATCATCGGTATGGCCCACCGAGGTCGGCTCAACGTGCTCGTCAACATCGTTGGCAAAACCTACGGACAACTCTTTTCGGAGTTCGAGGGCCAAGGCGTCGGCAACATGACGATGGGTTCCGGTGATGTGAAATATCACCTGGGCCAGAGCGGAACGTTCACCAGCCGCAACGGAGCCGACCTCCCGATACGACTGGCCGCCAACCCCTCGCATCTCGAAGCAGTCAATCCCGTCGTCCTCGGTATGGCACGCGCCCAAATGGACCTCATCCAGCCCGGGGACGGCTTCGGCGAGTACCCCGTATTGCCCCTGCTGCTGCACGGAGATGCGGCCTTTGCCGGCCAGGGTGTGGTCGCCGAAACACTCAACCTGTCGCAGATTCGTGGCTACCGGGTCGGTGGGTGCGTTCATGTGATCATCAACAACCAGGTCGGTTTCACGACAGCTCCACACGCAGCGCGGTCGTCGCAGTACTCGACCGACGTGGCGAAGATGATCCAGGCACCGATCTTCCACGTGAACGGCGACGACCCTGAGGCGTGCGTGCGCGTCGCGCGCCTGGCATTCGAGTATCGCCAGGCGTTCAACAAGGACGTCGTGATCGACATGATTTGCTATCGGCGCCACGGCCACAACGAGGGTGACGATCCGAGCTACACGCTCCCCGAGATGTACCGGCGTATCGATGCGAGACCGAGCGTCCGCGAGCTCTACACCAACTCGTTGGTGAAGCGCGGTGACCTGAGCCCTGACGAGGCCGAGGAGGCCCTTGCCGACTTCCGGGCCCGGCTGCAATCTGCACTCGATCAGACCCGAGAAACGGCTCACAGCGGCGACAGAGCCCACTTGCCCACTGCGGGAGCAGGAGTACTGCCTCACCTCGACACGGCAGTCGACCGAGTCACCATCGACACGATCTACGCAGCTCTTTCGTCGAAACCCGACGGGTTCACGATGCACCCGAAGCTGGCCCAGCAGTTCGCCACCCGCGACACCTTGTTCGAGAGCGGCGAGATCGACTGGGCACTGGGTGAGGCGATGGCCTACGGAAGCCTGTTGCTCGAGGGAACCTCGGTTCGCCTGGCAGGTCAGGACACCCGGCGCGGCACCTTCAGTCACCGTCACTCGACGCTCGTCGATTACGAAACCGGCAGTGAGTACGTCCCGCTGGCGACACTCACCGGCGGCGACACCACCCAGTTCTGGGTCTACGACTCCTTGCTGAGCGAGTACGCCGCACTGGGGTTCGAGTACGGCTATGCGATCGCCAACCCGAACGCACTGGTCCTGTGGGAAGCCCAGTTCGGCGATTTCGCCAACGGCGCCCAGATCATCATCGATCAGTTCATCGTGGCTGCGAAGGACAAATGGAACCAGGACTGCGGTCTGGTGATGCTGCTCCCCCATGGCTACGAGGGCCAGGGGCCCGAGCACTCGTCGGCCCGAATCGAACGGTTTCTCCTGCTGGCGGCCGAGGACAACATGTCGGTCTGCAACGCCACGACTGCGAGCCAGTTCTTCCACCTGCTCCGCCGCCAGTCGATGCAGTCGGTGTCGACTCCGCTGGTGGTGTTCACCCCGAAGTCGTTGCTGCGGTCGAAGCACTCGCGTTCTCCAGTGAGCGAACTCACGTCGGGCACCTTCGAAGAGTTGCTGGGTGACGTCAATCCACCACCGGCAGACATGGTCGAACGGGTCATCTTCTGCTCGGGGAAGGTTGCGTTCGATCTCATGGCCGAACGCGACAGGCGCAAGGCCAACGTTGCGATCGCCCGGGTCGAGCAGCTCTATCCGTGGCCGTTCGAGGCAGTGAAGCAGCAACTCGACGCCTATCCGAACGCCCGCGACATCCGGTGGGTGCAGGAGGAGCCGGAAAACATGGGACCGTGGAATGCGATCAAGGGGCGTCTCTACGAGGCGCACGGCGCAACCCACGACATCCATCGGGTGAGCCGCTTCGAGTCCGGCTCACCAGCCTGCGGCTCAGCAGCCGTTCACGGTCAAGAACTCGAGGTTCTGCTCGACGAAGCGCTCGGTTGACATCGGGGCGGTTGCCTCAACGAAGGTCGAGACCGGTGATCGTCTCCAATTCGACAAGGGCAACGTCCGGGTCGACCACCTTGATGGTCCGCATGCCCATTGCCCTCGCCGGTTTCAGATTGATTCCGAGATCATCGAGAAACACACACTCGACCGGTTCGACCTCGAGCCGCTCACAGGCGATCTCGTAGAAGCGCGGCTCGGGCTTTCGCACGCCCACGACGCTCGACTCGATGATCTCGTCGAACAGCGCGTGAATCTCGTCGAGTGGTTGGCCATCGCCGTCGATCGCCGGTTGCGTGACCATTGCTTCGGTCCCCGAGCCGGACGGGGGCTTGAAGTTGTTGGTGAGCATCGCCGTTTTGAAGTTCGCAGCACAACGGCGGAGCGCTTCGACCATGGCGGGTCGAATCACACCCCGCAACGCGTCGACGACCCGTTGCGCATCGACGTCGAAGCCGAGCGCCCTCGCCTCGGCCTCGAAACGTTCCTTGAAGCCGGCAACCGAGACTTCACCGCGTTCGAAGTGCGCCCATGCGTTGGTATCGGGATTGATGGCGTTGATCTGCCGGATCGTGTCACGCGGCAATCCCGCTTCCGCCTCGTACCGGTTGAAAGCCTCGAACGGACTCGACAGGATCACGCCACCGAAGTCGAAGAGCACTGCTCGGATCACATCGAGCACCCTAATCACCGGCACCACGCCTTCACCTGCTTGACTGACCCCATGCCCAAGCACGCCGTCGTGGACGGTTCCAACATCGCCACCGAGAGCCGAGCCGAGCCGAGCCTCGAACAATTGCGCGAGGCGGTGGCCACGTTCACGTCCGAGCATGCATTCGACATCGTGACCGTCATTGTCGATGCATCGTTCGAGCACCGGGTGGCGAAGGCAGAGCAGAACGCGGTACGAGCCGCAATCGATGCGAACGAGATCATCACGCCGCCAGCAGGTGTGATCGGACGGGGCGACACCTTCATCTTGCAGGTCGCCGACCGGGCCCAGGCGGTGGTCCTTTCCAATGATTCGTTCCAGGAGTTCCACGGCACGTTCGGGTGGCTGTTCGACGAGGGTCGCCTGATCGGCGGAAAGCCGATCCCTGGTGTGGGGTGGATCTTCGTGCCGCGCGCCCCGGTTCGCGGACCGGTGAGCCGCCGAGCTCGAGCAACAGCAGAGAACACCGAACCGAAGCAGACCAAACCGAAGCAGACGGAACCGAAGACGAACGCCGACAAGAAGCCCACCAAACGGGTCGCCAAAAAGGTCGCAAAAAAGGTCGCAAAAACGTCGAACGCGCGTGTACCGACAACGTCCGAACCGGTCGGTCCGGGTTCGAATCCGCGTGCCGCCTGGAATGCGTTCCGGAGACGCCATCCGGAAGGATCGATGGTGAACGCCACCGTCGACGAGTTCTCGTCCCACGGGGCATATGCGACGAGCGGTGCGATGACGCTCTATCTCCCGCTTCGGCTCTTGGGGGATCCGGCGCCGCAGCGAGCCCGAGACGCGGTGACGCTCGGCCAGAGCTTCCGTGTTGTCATTCACCGCTACGACCACGAGCGTCTCGGCATCGACGCCGGGCTGATTGCCCTCGACGGCTCCGGCAGGAGAACGGCAACCAAGAAGGCAGCACCCGGCAAGAAGGCCGCCGCCAAGAAGGCCGCAGCCAAGAAGGCAGCACCTGGCAAGAAAGCCACAGCCACCAAATCCGCAGCCAAAAAGACAGCACCCGGCAAGAAAGCCGCAGCCACCAAATCCGCAGCCAAAAAGGCAGCACCCGGCAAAAAAGCCGCAGCCACCAAATCCGCAGCCAAAAAATCAGCACCCACCAAAAAAGCCGCAGCCACGAGAGGTCGCGCAACACGACGCCGGTGACTCGTCGTTCCACCCGCCGACCGCGGGCCCTGCCTTCACCCTCGGGTC
>Ga0181558_10006342_pt1 | contig 10308 bp, 9 predicted proteins | sample 011ome_22_FD_133754 | JGI IMG/M metagenome (GOLD analysis project Ga0181558, IMG submission 133754) | Coastal salt marsh microbial communities from the Groves Creek Marsh, Skidaway Island, Georgia - 011507BT metaG (megahit assembly) | ecosystem: Environmental > Aquatic > Marine > Intertidal zone... | reverse complement strand
TCCTGAAGTGGTAGCGTCTATAGGTCCAGTCCAGGTAAGGTCACAAGGATTAGAAGATAATGAAGCTGAAAAAAATGCTTTAATAAAAGCTGGTGAAATAGCCGCACAAGAAATTGTAAATAGCTTAAAAGCCCAAGGTATATAATTTCATAGGTAACTAATGTTAAAATCATTTTTTTTACAGAAACTTAACTTTTTTCTTTTATCATTTTTCTTCTTTTTTAATGCTAACGCTAATGAAGTTGAAAGAGTTAGGAATATGGCTAACTCTAAGCCATTTATTCAAGAAAACAAAACTGCGTCTGAATTAGCACAAGATTTTATTCTAGATGCCGGGGTATCAGAAGGCTGGAACGAAGATAAGGGTTTTTTTATTTCTATAGGAAGTAGTGTATTTGAAGAAGCAGACCCTGCTACAAACCCTAACTTTTTAAACATTAGAGCTATGAAAGCCTTCGAAGCAAACATCACTGCTAAAGGTGACATTATATCATATATTAGAACTACAATGTCAGCTGAAGATCTTATAACTGTTCCCAGTTCTGGCTTATCCACTGAATTCGATGAGAAAAAATATAACTTGGAATTGAAGTTACAAAGCAAAATAAGAAAATACAAAAAGGCTGCAATAAGCTACGACAAAACACTTAGTAATAATTTTAATAATATAGACGAGATATCTATTAGCGCTGTGATGGCTGGCCCGCTTTCTCAATTTATTTCAAAATTAGATATAAAAATAGATACTTCGGGCAAAAAAAAGGCTGAAGATCTAAAGAAAGCTGAAGCAGAACTTTTAGCCTTAGAGAGTGAAATAAATTCTTTAAAAAAACTAGCAAAAGAATTGCAAGGTCAGATTTCACAAGAAAACACATCCTCTGTCAAAACATTATCATCGATGACACTTGTAGGTGCATATCAAGTTGCCCATTTCGAGTCATTTGTAGATGGGCAATATGAAATCGCAGTAATTAAAATGTGGTCTCCAGAACAAGAACAGAGGTCCTTAGCGCTTTTGAAGGGAATACCAATAAAGCTTGAACCAGGAAATATGAGTGTTAAAGATTATATAAAATCAACAAATTGGGCATCAGCAATAGGTGGTAGAAAGTTCATTGATGATAAAGGAGAGTTCTTTTTGTTTGGTATTGGAGCAACACCTATAAAGGGAAAATCATCTGCACAAATGAGGACCGCTAAAGGAAGGGCAGAATTATTTGCGCAAAAAGAGCTTGCACTAGCACTTAAAGGTGATGTTACTCTAAGTAGAGAAGCCAAAGATAAGCTCCAAGAAATTTCTAAGGCAGATGGCAGTACTGAAAATCAAGTAGCAAGCTCATTCGCAGAAACAATTTCGCAAAAACTTGAAAACCTTCAAATTCAAGGTGCTTCAAAAAGATTTAGCGATATTGTCACCCATCCTATTACTAACCAAAAAATGTATGTGGCTGTGTATTCGTTATCTGTTTCATCTACGCTAAATGCAAGAGCTATGGAAGCATCACAGTATTCTGCTAGCGTCAATATGATTAATGAAAACCAAAGATCTCAAGGAGTAAAAGCTGGGCTTGACAAAGCTACTGATGATGCAAAAAAAGATAAGGCCTCTTTTCAAAAAGGATTTAAAGAAGGTCAGGATAAGGCAAAAGCACAATCTGAAAATTCTGTAAAAGTATCAAGTAAGAATTCAAACCCTACACCTTCAAATGAATCAAATTCCAGAAGTAAACTAACTGTGGTTTCAGTCTCAATTACTGGCGTAGGTTTTAATTCTAAAGACGCGATCAAGGACGGTCTCGTACAAGCAATTTCTCAAGTGAATGGCCTTCAAATGTCATCTCAGACCTCTTCTAGCATGGCTTCTTTTGAATCAGTTAAGGATGGAGATGAAACTTTTGCTTCCTCTTCCTCCTTTCAAGAAAAGGTAAAACAGAGCACAAAAGGAGTTATCCAGAGTTGGCAGATCATATCTGTCGGGAAAACTCAATCTGGGGAAATGTTTGAAGCTAAATTGAATGTGAATGTATCAAAGTTACAACTATCCTCAGAGCTTAAAAGAATGAGATTTGTAGTCTCACCAGTTAAAATTAATAATCAAATCACAGATAGATCTTCGGCGAAAAGCTTTGAAAAAACATTTAATTCACAACTAAGATCAATGCTTGTTAAAAGTAATAGATTTGCCCTATTGGATAGAAACAATTCAAAAGAAATTGATAAAGAGATAAATTTTATTAAAGGTTCTAATGTAAGAACTGAAGAATTGGCAAAATTAGGTAATAAAGTTGGTGCTGATTATATAATAGTTACGTCTCTACAAAATATTAATAATAAAACCATAAAAACAAAATTGATGGGAGAGACAATATCAACTAAACAATCTGAGATAGATTTAACAGTCAGTATTATCGATATTGCTACATCTCAAATCATCTTCTCTGACAGTATGTCACTATCACAAGGTGGAGGAAGTTTGTCTAAGTTTTCTAAACTAATTGCTGAGAGACTAGCAAGGAAAATAACTGATACCTTTTTTCCTGCTAAACTTATAGCCTTCAAGAACAACAAATTGACTGTTGACCAAGGTAATAGCTTTTTTAATAAAAAAAGTACTTATAACATTATTAAGTTAGGACCTAGGGTTATTGACCAAACATTAAATCAATTTTCTGGAAGAGTTGAGAATATTATTGGAAAAGCACAATTTCTTGAAGGTTCATCTAAACAATCAGTTTTAAAATTAATTAGCTTAGAAAATAAAGAAACTTCATTAGATGCAAAACAAGGTATAATCGTAAGACCAATATTTAAAAAACTCCCTACTGCTTCTGATATTGCCAAGGAAAAGATTAAGAAAATTAAGGCAAAAAACAAAAAAATGATGAAAAAAATTGATAAAGATAAAGACTGGTAAAAATGAAAAAAATCGTATTAATTTTCATTTTTATAATTTTTAATTTTTCTAGTTTAGCCTCAAACATCAAAAATGAATTTGAAAAAGTTAGAAATAATGATTTAAAAAATTCTAAAGTTTTTGAAACCAAAAATTTTTACTTCTCACAGATTATTTATGAATGGGAAAAAGGGTCTAATAGGAAATTATTATCAAGACAAGGAATGTTAGATTCCATAAACCAGTTCAAGTCTTTCTTTATAAATACCTCTAAATCCTTTAAAAGGAAAGAAATTAACGTTTCAAATAAGTCAAAACTAAAATTCAAAAATTCCAGAAAAATTGAAGACAGAAGATTTAAAGATAAATATGTAGTGGTTTTTGCCTTCCCTAAAAAGGAATTAATTTTTCAAACAAAATATTAATTAGGAGAATTTTATGAAAATTTTAATTAAAGCTGTTTTAATTTTAATAGTTTCTATATCAACTCACTCTTACGTAGGTGCATCGCAAACAACTAATGAGGTAATTGAAAAGACTCAAAAGTCCGAAGCTCCTCTATACAGTGAAAGTGCATCATCAGAAGACTTGGCTCAAGAATTTTTAAACGAAGTTGGCCTAACTGAGGGTGATAATGATGGTTTGTTTGTTGCTGTCGGAACAGCAGTTTTGCCTGAGCCCGATCCAGCAAGTAACCCTGACTTTCTAACAATGAGAAGAATTAAAGCCTCTGAGGCATCTCTTGAAGCTAAAAGACAATTTATAGAATTTATAAGAACCACTATGTCAGCAGAGGATGTTATAACTTTGCCTGAATCGCCATTCTCAACTGAATTTGATAACAAAATGCAGGCTACACAGGATAAAATTAATAAGGCATTCAGAAACTATAAACTTGCTCTTAGGAAAGCTAATAAAGCAGAGGCTGCTAAATTCAATGGAATTGATTTTTCTGTGTTAGCAAAGGAAGGAATTATTGCGACTATTAAGAGAATAAACCCAGAATTTGACGCAGCCAATGTTGAGAGAAAACTAGCGAACGATCTTGCAAAAGCAAAAGCAGATTTAGAAGCAACTGAGAATGACCTAAATAATTTAAAAAATGAATTAGAAACTCTCAGAGGATCCCTGCAACAAGAAAATGTGAGTTCTATTGAAACTTTTTCAAAAATGAACGTAGTAGGTCTTGTTCCTATTGCAAGTTTTGAGTCATGGGATGGCGAACAATATGCTACTACTATTGTTAGCATATGGACAACAAAAGAAGAAGAAAGAGCAAGAGCTCTTTATTCTGGTCAAGACGTAGCTTATGACCCAGGTTCCTCATCTGTTAAAGACTTTATAAATTCTACTGATTGGTCTACAGCGCAAGGTGTGAGAAAGTTTTTTGATGACAAAGGTAACTTCTGGTTAATATCAATTGGTTCCAGTCCTCTTAAAGGTAAATCCTCAAAAGCTACAAGAACTGCAAAAGGACAAGCACAATTGAGTGCTCAAAAGCAAATAGCGTTTGTTTTATTTTCAGAAGCTTCTTCCAAAAGAAGTGCTAGAGAAAAATTACAAGAAGTTACTACTGGAAATGTTGGTGAAACGGAAAATCAGTCAGTAACTTCTTTTGCTGAGACTATTTCACAAAAAGTGGAAGATCTTGATATTCAAGGCATGTCACAATTGAAAGGAAAAAAATACACTCATCCTATCTCAGGACAGGTAATGTATGTATCAATTTATGGAATTTCATCTAAGGCAGTTAAACAAGCTCAATTAATGGAGGCATCTCAAGCAAGAGTTACTCAAGATATGATCAGAGAAAATCAAAGATCTAAGGGAGTAAAAGCTGGTTTTAATAAAGCAATTGATGATGCAAAAAAGGATAAATCTTCTTTTCAAAAAGGATTTAAAGAAGGTCAAACTAAAGCCAACTCTCAATCCAATGCTCCTAAAAGGTCATCAAGCACAAATTCAAAATCAGGTAGCAGCTCAAAAGGTGGCTTCAAAGGAGCTGGTACTGGCTCTAGTGCATTCAAATAATTAACTGAAAAGGATAAATAAAATGTTAAAATGTTTTAAGTACTTTTTTTGCATCATTTCAGTATTGGCAATGTCTCAAAACACTCATGCTTTTGATCTTAAGGCTCTTACTGATAAAATTCAAAAAGATGTAGGGGGAAAGTTAAACATACCCCAAACTAATTCTGGTTCTAATCCTTTAGGAGGAATGCTTAAAGGGTTAAATCAGAACAAAGGTTCATCAATGATGGGTACAACTGGACAAAGTATGTCAGGTACCAGTTCAAATACAAAACTAGCTAAAGGCATGTGTGAACCAAGTGTACCACAAACTATTAAAAATCTTCCAAAAGCAAATGTGGCTTTAGTTGAAAAAGATTTTGGTAAGTCAAGAAATGAAATAATAAAAATTATTAATTCAATCCCATCTTCAAGTAATGATCCTTATGTCTCATCTTTAAACACTTATAATGGAGCTTTCGAAACTAAAGAGATAGAAATACTTTTTAATAGTTTTTTAAAAAAGAAAAGTATAGACGATCTTGCAGCCATAAGGGCTATTGCTGATATGAAACCTGGTTTCAATAATAATAAAAAACAAATTAAAGCTGATGCTCTATTTGCATATGGTCTTGTTCATTATTATTTAAGAGATAATGGGGGTAAGAAAAGTCTAGGTATCCAATACATAAGTCAAGCTACTAAGGGACCAGATAATATTGGTGCACTAACAGTTTATGGTGCGTGGCAATTTTATGGCTTAAATGTAAAACAAAATATTCAATCTGGTAATATGAACGCTCTTACTGGCTATCAGAGAGCAGATGATAAAAAAAGAAAACTTAATACTGACGGGCCTTTCAAAGGATTAAATGCATTTAAATGGGCTGAGACTGTATTTTTTGAAATTGCCGCTGATAATAGAAATCCATATAAACAACAGTATCAATCACAATTAGCTGATGCCAGAAGAATGAATAAGCAAGTCATGGCTGAACTTGCTAAATCTAAGAAAAATGATGCTAAAAGTGGATGGTGGCCATTTGTTGTTGCCCAACAAAACAGACAACATGCAATATTAGATGCGTTAGGTGAAAATTTAGGTTTAGGAGAACAATTAAGTGAACTGAAGGCACAATATGCTGTTCTAGCAAGTAAGGTTGCTGCAGATAACAAGCTTGTTGAGAGAATGGTCATAATTAATGAAGAAATGAATTTAAGAGTGCAAAAAGCACTTAATTCAACAAAATCAGTTGATGAACAAGGGAAAAAACAAATAGCAAATTTAGCGCATGATAATGAAGTTTTAATTCTTCAAAATCATAATTTTATGCTCTCCCTAATGGCAAATATGATGGCTGGAGGAGGCTTTGGTGGCGCTGGTTTTTATGAGCTAACCAAAATAGTTGGAGTTGCAGGCAAAACAGAAAAAGTTGCTTGTGAAGTTTATTCTGGTGTAAAAACTTATGCTACAAGAACTCAAATCACTTTACCAAAACCTGTCACTACTGAAAATACTAAATTCAGAAGTAAGTTTAGGAAAAAAAGAAAAAGTTAAATTAAAAACTATTGACCTGAGGAAGCGCACTTAAAACAAGTTCTGATTGCTTGTTAACTTCTTCAGGTTTGTCAGTATCTAACTGAAAAATTGCAGAAGTATATTGAGATTGCACCCCGTCTCCCGAAATGATTTTATTTCTATAGTTTTTATCTTTTATACTAAAAAATGCCCTTTCTAAAATAGCCTCGGTTAGTTCACACACATTAGCAGCATCTGAACGCATTATCTTGTTTTTGTTTTCAATATAAGTTTTTTCTGCGAAGAAATATTGTTTATATAAAACTTTTTCATCAAAATTATCATATATTTCAATTTCTATAGCCATACCCAAGCTAACTTTTAATAGAGATTTAGCATTTTCTTGATAAGCTTCTTCTGCAAATTCCCATCCTTGATGATAAATTTTTATTTCCAGATCAGGTTTAGGTAATTTAACATCAATTTTATTATAAAGCTTAGTAGCAAAATCAAACCTACTAATCGTTGTGTTAGTTAAAGCAGCATTCATCATAAAAGGTAAAATTGGACTTTCTAACTTATAACCAAAAGCAAAGGTTGAAGATTGTCCTAAAAAGCTAATGAACTGTTCTTTTGAAAGGCCAAAATTATTAAAAAGATCATTGGCATCTTGAGGAAAATCGACCAAAACTACCCTTGGCTTTTTTCCTTCCCACTCTTTTTTTGCAAATGATTGTTTATCAGCCATAATTCTAAATTGCTCCAACATTGTAGATTGTGGCTTTGAAGTATTATAAAAAGCTCTTTTCATAAGCTCGGCTTTAATATCTGGGTATTTGGCTTTTTCTTCGTCAGAAATCAGATTTGTAGCAATAGCACGCACTGGTACAGAAGATATAATTACCCTATCATAAACGTTGTATAATAAACTTTGTCCAAAGGAATACATCAGGTAAGCTGTCTTATTGACCTCATTGTCTTTAAACTCTCCAAAATCAAATTCAGCAGAAAAACCATATGTAAATGCTAAGGTAGCATTCTCTGCAAAACCTTCTAATCTAAGATCAATATTTTTAATAGGTTTTTCTCTTAAACTTTTGTTTAAATAAGAATTAAAATATGAAGCGTTATCAACATCACTTTTAAACTCTGAAGCAACTTTAGTTACAGGCATTAATGTTTTTATTTCATTGAATGGAAGTAAAAAACTTACACCTGCCCAATTAACAGGTCCTGCATAATTTTCTGCATAACTTCGGAAGGAAAATGAACTCGCAAGAATTGTTGAGGTTAAAAGTTTATTAAAATTTCTTCTTTTTATTTTCATTGTGCTAGCCTATTTTTTTAGACTAAACCATAACATCTTTTATTTGAGTGACTCAACAATATTCTATTGGATATTGGTTTATCATTTATGACTAATTTATCTAAATAGAGTTTATTATCTTCAATTAAATACTGTCCTTGAATTTTTTTAAATTTCAAATTATTCCTTTTGGATATTTTTAGTAAGTACCCAATTATATAAGCATCAGTATTTTTATAAAAAATTCTTAAATGACGTCCCTTTTCACTATTAAGGTATTTTCTTCTTATTTGTTTAATAATAGCGTTTTCTTTTTCTGAATAAACATTGTTAGGCATCCTTATTATACTGGAATATTTCTCTGCAAAATCATTTCTCTTAATTAAACCATTAAGACCAAACATTTGATTATTATTGTTCAATAAAACTGTTTGACTGAAGAAACATTCATTCAGAATATTGTAAATTTTATTATGAGTTTTAGTTTCTAAAGGCCATCTAAATTCAAAGGCAAAGTTATCTTTTATTTTTTCTAAAATATTTTTGCCATCATATATTAACTTAGATTTATTAAATTTAATTAATTCTTGTTTATCTATTTTTTCTCTAACTTTGTCTTTATGATTTATTACTTGAGGATTTCTTTTAATAGTCTTTATGGAGATTGTTTCAATCTTTCTTTTTAAGGGAACAGGTTGCATGATTGAAAGATTATTTAGTTTTTTATCTAAGTTTTTAACTCTTATATCATTGTAATCGATAGGATTTATTTTTACACTCTGAAAACCATTATTTTTAACATCCTTTTTTAAAGGTGATAACTTAAAATTTTTCTTATTTTCTAAATTAAGATTTCTTTTTTCCAACTCCGGAAGAGTAATGTCTTTAATTATTAAATCATTTTTTAAGTTTACCATCTCAACATTCGGTAAAACTTTATTTTTCTTTTCTATTTCTACCTTTTTCTTAACAATCGGTTGGATTGAGTTTAAAGTTATATAAGTAACAAATATAATTAATGCAGTAATATTAATATATATTGTGGTTCGGCTAATGCTCATCATTATTTCAATGTGTTAAGGTGAAGTAATTCCATATCAATAATTAATTCAGCAAGAGCATTCTCTCTTTCATCTAATGACATGAACTTTTCTTCAGAAATTTCTACTTTCTGCTTTATATTTTCTTTTTTATAAGATTCACCATCATCAATTTTAACTTTTTCTTTAAATGATTTTTTGTTTTTAGCTTCTAAAATATCATTAATAATTTGCTTAATCTCATTATCGACTGGTTTTTTTTCTTTTTCTTCATTGATAATTGAACTTGCTATTTTTGTATTTTCTTGAAGATTAACTTCATTGGTAATTTTTTTATCTTTGTTGAGATTGATTTCTGTATTTACTTTTTTAATTTCATCAGGAATTTTTTTAATTTCATTATCCTCAATTAATTTATTACTTGATGTAGCTTTTTTAATGGTTTTAACTACTTCTTCTTTAGAAAGATTAGTTATTTTATCTTTTGTATTTGAAAACCATTGATTAAAATTTTCATTGGGCTTTGAGGTTAACATATAACCAAGAGAACATAATACGATTACATTAAATACTAAAAATTTCATTTTCTCACCTATTTGCTTAATAGTTTGGGGGATATTTTAAGAGACTGAACAGTGAAATGTTCATAAATTATAATTAAAATACTTCTTAATAAGCCTGACAAAGGTAAACCTATTACTGAGGTCATAAAAGCCATACTAAATTGCTGGGTTAATTTAGAAATAGTTTGATTAATTGTATCAATATCTAATTTAGATGATGATAACTCACCGATACCGAGACTTATTCCAAGAAGAGTATAAGTCAAAGCCAGAGTGGAAATCAAATTAGACACTTGCAATCCTGTTTCAAACCAGAACTTTCTTCTTCTATTTTCACAATTATTAATATTTATAATGCTTATGATAGCCATAAAAGTTAGGAAAGCTGTTATGATTAAAAAGCTATAGCCTAGAGTTGATATTAGCCATTCAAATATAAAAGAAGGATTAGTATCTGAATAACCTACATATACAAATAGGGTTAAAACTATACCTCCTAAGAAAATACTTATGGCTTGAGAAGATTGGTTAAACCCTATCAATAAATAATTAATCATCTTCTAGAGACCCTAGTATTCATAATATTATCTGTTGTTAGACCGATTTTTTCAAACCACGTGATAGATAATGGTTTATTTCTTTCAAATGAGTTATGCACCAAGAAGGTTAAATCAAAATCCTCAAAAGCCCTTGTTGTATGGGTGTCTGGATTTTTATTTATTTGTTTATTATTGATTGTCATCCTTTCTAAATCTAATAATTTCATTTTTGATTTTTCTAATTTTTTCTTCCTTTCAGCTATTGAAATTGTCTTATCTAAAATGAGATTTAATGTCTTTGCTCTTTCTCTTTCTAGAGGTCCAATTGGGCTTGCGTTCGCATATGAGGAAGCCACAAATGAAATTAACAAAGTTAGTTTTGCGATTGATTTATACATTATTTTTCCTTTCTTATAATTTTGTAAAAATATCTATTAC
>Ga0181558_10006341_pt1 | contig 10308 bp, 5 predicted proteins | sample 011ome_22_FD_133754 | JGI IMG/M metagenome (GOLD analysis project Ga0181558, IMG submission 133754) | Coastal salt marsh microbial communities from the Groves Creek Marsh, Skidaway Island, Georgia - 011507BT metaG (megahit assembly) | ecosystem: Environmental > Aquatic > Marine > Intertidal zone... | reverse complement strand
GGGCGAGCCGCGCGCTGGGCGGATCGGCGCGCGGCGTCGGCGGCGGCGTCGGCGGCGCGCGTTTCGTGCTCCGCGCGCTCGGTTTCTTTTCGCAGAGCGGAAGCGACGTGCCCCGCCACGACCGTCTGCGCGCTGGGTTCGATCGGCCCGCCGGCGACGCGCACGCCGAGCTCGGCGAGCGACGTGACCGCGGTTACGCCGAGCTGTCGGGTCGTCGGTTTCTTACCGTCGGTTTCGCGAATGCGCGTTTCGTTTTCGTGAAAACGACGTTTTCGAGGTGCGTTTTCGAGGAGGTACGCCGCGAACGCCTCGCCCGTCCGAAGGCGCTTCTCGACGCCGTTCTCGAGAAACGACGCCAGAAGCGCGGCGCAGGTGGCGCCGTCGATGAACGTTCGGTCACGCTCGCGCGTGCACGTGCCGGCTGTGTGCTCGTTCGTGACCGTCCCCGTGAGCGCGAAGTAGTGCCGCACCGCGGGGACCGACGTCAGGGGACCCAACCCGAAAGACGCGAAGGACGACGCGTTTTCGGTTTCGTCCGCCCGCTCGTCTTCGCTCTCGTCGATATCGATCTCTTCCGGATTCGTGACTCGGTCCGCCCCGGTCGGGCGCAGGTGATACGCGTCGAGCAGAAGGACCAAGTCGCGTTCTAAGTCAGTCAGGCACGCCACGAAGCGCGCGCCGACGTAAGAGACGACGTGCGCGTCGATGAGCTGCTGCGCGCGCCATATTCGCTCCAGAGCGCGCGGCAGATGCGAAACGCCGAGTTGCGCGAGATGCGCGACGCCGCGAGACGCGCAGACGCGAGACGCCACCGCCTGATAGCTCGCGAACCCGCCTTGGGACGCGATCTCATCCGCCGCGGATATGCACAGCCGCTCCATCTCGGGCAACGGGACCGGAGGTGCGGGAGGCGGCGCGGGAGGGGGCGGGTGTAAATGGACCTGCGCGAAATGCGCACCGCCGACGAATGGGGGCGGCGGCAGATTCATGGTGGCCACCGCGGGGGGTCACACTGGATGTTCCGGCGCCTCGATGCTCAGCGAGAGCTCATTTGCGACAACGTGGATGAATGAAAGCACGTGGACACGGCAAGCACGGGATGCTTGTGGAGGCGGCTGCGCGCGTCTCGCGTTGTCGGGTCGCGAAATTCTCGGAACGAACAAAATGGGCAACAAACCAAAAAATATGTAAAACTGCCGTGGTTTCATGCAGCCACTGTCCCCAGCGCTGTGGGCTGCCGTGACCGCCACGCGCGCAGACCACGCGGAGCGCGAGCATGGGGACGGGTCCTCGAGGCGGCAAGCGCGTGCGCGAGGCTGCTGAGATGGCCGCCGCAGCTGCCGCGAACGGCGCGAACGCCGCCGGTGAGGAGCTCAACGCCGCTGGCACCGCCGCCGCCGCCCCTTCCGAATGGCACGCGCCCGACCCCGCGGAGCGTCCTTCGTCTAAACCTAAAGGTAACCCCACGCCTGCCCCCCAGGTGGGGGGGGGCGTGGACCCCGAGGACGTCGACCGTAAGTCCTCTCTGGTGCTGACAAAGAAGGGCTTCGCCGCCGGCGCGGTGGCGCGCGCGTGCGCTTCGGTTCGACCGACCGCCGACGACGAAAAGACGAGCTTCAACGAGCAGAAGAGGCGCCGGATCGCCGCCGTCACGACCTGGCTCGTCGAGCACGCGGAGCTGTGGGAGCTCCCGAGGGAGACGCTGGCGGCGGCGAAGCGCGCGAGGGGCGTGGCGGACGACGAAGCGAAAGGCCCGAAGGGCGCGGACGACGGCGCCGACGACGGCGAGAAACGCGACGGTTCCGACGACGACGCGGTTTGCGGTTCCGACGCGAGCGAGCGCGCTCGCGCGCTGGTCAAACAGGGCATTCTTCCAGTTCTCGAAACGCACGTTCGTCTCGCTGTGTCTTCTTCGCGTCCGCCGGGAGCGGGCGAGATGGCGTCGACGTCGCGGAACGAAAACGCCGCGGGCGCCGGCGCGCAGGATCGCGAGCGCACCGGCAAATCGCTGCGGGCGGTTCGGCTCGAGAAAGCCGCGCGAAGAGCGGAGGATCTGTGCCCGAAACTCGCGCGCGGCGAAGCGTGCGCGTTCGCCGCGTGCGTGTACTCGCACGACATCGAGAAGTTCATGCGTGAGAAGCCGCCGGACGTGAAGGGCGCGTGTCCCTTCGGGGGCGGCGACGCGTGTCGGTTCGGCCGGCGGTGTCGTTTCTACGGGTCGCACGGCGCGGACGGCGAGACCGTCTCGCGAAACCTCGTCTCCGAAGAGATGAACGCGTTATCCGACGAGACGCAGCGGCGTCTCGCGAAGTGCGCGTTCCCTTTGCCGCGGTCAGACGCCGTGCTCCGCGCGATGGGCGTCCCGGTGAAGTGCGTGTCGCGGACGCAAGCCGCGCGCGTCTACGGAGGCGAAGGAAACGCGCGCTCCGCGCGCTTTTTCCGAGAAGGGCACCTTGGCGCGCGCGAGCCCGGGGGCGGTCAGACCCGCCCCGGCGTGTTGCCCCCGCCCCCCGACTTCAGGGGCAGGCTGTACGTCGCGCCTCTGACCACGGTGGGCAACATGCCGTTCCGGCGCGCGTGCGTCCGCGCGGGCGCGGACGTCACCGTGAGCGAGATGGCGATGGCCGCCAACCTGCTGAAGGGCGACCGCCGCGAGTGGGCGCTGGTCCGGCGGCACGCGAGCGAAGCGTGCTTCGGCGTGCAGGTGTGCGGCGGGTACCCCGACTTGATGGCGCGCTGCGGCGAGCTCCTGGACGAGACCACGTCGTGCGACGTCGTGGACATAAACATGGGCTGCCCCATCGACGGCGTGTGCGCGAAAGGCGCGGGCGCGTCGCTGTTCAAAGACGAGGAGGGCCTGCGCCGGTGCGAACAGACGGTGCGGTGCGCGTCGGCGGCGATGCGCTCGACGCCGCTGACGATCAAAATCAGGATGGGGTACGAGGACGACCCCGCGCGGTACGTCGCGCACGAGGTGCTGGCGAAGGCGCGCGGGTGGGGCGCCGCCGCGGCGACGCTGCACGGGCGCACCAGGCAGCAGAGGTACAGCCGCGACGCCGACTGGAAATACATCGAGCGGTGCGCGTCTGTCGCGGCGCGCGACGGCGGCGGGTTGCCGCTCGTCGGCAACGGCGACGTCTTCGGTTGGCGCGACTACGAGCGGCACATGCGGTCGGGGAACTTGGCGACGTGCATGATCGGTCGCGGCGCGCTCGTGAAGCCCTGGGTGTTCACGGAGATCAAGGAGCGGCGCGTGTGGGACATCTCCGCGACGGAGCGTTTGGCGTACTTCGAGCGCTTCGCCCGCGACGGGCTCGAGCACTGGGGCGCCGACGAGAAGGGCGTCGAGACGACGCGGCGGTTCATGCTCGAGTGGATGAGCTACACGCACAGGTACGTGCCCGTGGGCGTGCTCGAGCGCGGCGTGGCGCAGAAGATGACGCTGAGGCCGATGCCGTACTCCGGGCGGAACGAGCTGGAGACGCTGCTGGCGTCCGAGGACGTCGCCGACTGGATCGCCGTGAGCGAGATGTTCCTGGGGAAGCCCGGGAAGGGCTTCGCCTTCGTCCCCAAGCACGGAAGCAACTCGTACTCGCGCGAGAGCGCGGCGGCGCTGCGGAACCTGGGCGCGGGCGTCGCCGAGGACGAGGAGGAGGAGGCGCAGAACGGGTGACGGCTTCGGGGGAGAGGGATAGATGGATACGCGCGCGCGTAGCGAGCCGCAAACGCGTTCGCGCGTCGTTTCGCGGCGGCAACATTTTACGAACAATCGCGCTCGAATCGAATGACGTCTCGCACAACGCTCGCGGATCTCCCCCGCCCCTCTCTGCACTCGCGACCTGCGCCATGGGGATGCAGACGGCGGGGGTGACGCAACTCGCGGGGGCGTCGGGGTGCGCGAAGGTGTCTCAAAAGGCGTTGGCGTGTGCGTGGTGCCCCACCCCGCTCCCCGAACAGCGCGCCCATCGACCGACCCCGCGTCGAGGCTTCGGCACCCTCGATCGCTCGTTCGTCCGTGTTTCGCGCGTTTCTCACCCGCCCCCTCCCACACGCAGGCGCCGCCGCGCACGGCGAGAACAAGGCGAAGATGTGCGACGAGCTGTTCAAGGCGTACAAGGCGTGCCGGAAAGCCGAGAACGCGGAGATTGTCCGGCGACGAAGAGAGAGCAGGAAAGGCATGTTCTGGGACTGATGACATGGTTCGTTCGTGTTTCTGAAAGCGAGTTTCGGTTGAACGTTCGCGTTCTATCTCAGCGGGCACGCCGCCGAGGCGTTATCCACGGCGACGCACATCGCCTCCCAGAACGCCGGCACGTCCATGTCCACCACCACGTCCACGTTGCGCGGCTTTTCCGGGCTTTGACCCCACCAGTCCACCACGGTGGTCCCCGCGGTGAGCGCCCCCGCGCACTCCACGTCGACCCGCATCTTTTCGGTCCTGAATTTGTCGGGCGCGACGGCGAAAAACACCGCGCACGGGTCGTGCAGGGGAGGGTGCGGGAACCCGAACACCCGCTCGTACGTCTCCGCGAAAAACATCAGGAGCTCGTCCGCGAGGGCGCGGAACCGAGTCGTCGCGCCAATTTCTTCCCCTCCGTCGTCCGCCTCCTCCGTGCCCCCCGTCGCGTTGGGGCCGATCCGGATGCGCCGGCGCACCGCCGTCGTCGCGAGCGCGCGGTGCGTCGTCTCTAGCGGGACCATCGTGATCGTTTTGAACGCGTGATTCAACGCCGCCGACGCCGCCTCCGGGTCGCACTGGATGTTGAACTCCGCGGTGGGCCCGGTGTTGCCCTTCCCGAGGGCGCCGCCCATGAACGTCAGCTCGACGCGCGTCGCGAGCTCGGGGTACACCGCGCAGAACAGCGCCACGTTGGTGAGCGCGCCGGTGGCGACGAGCACCATCCGCGCCGACGGGATCTGCGAGACGCGCTCGAACGCGTTCGCCATCGCCACGACCGGCGGGAGCGGGTTACACGCCCTCGGCGCATCCGGTATGTCCGGTCCGTCCAGCCCGGAGTCGCCGTGGATCTCCGGGCACGTCCTCTTCTCGCGAATCAAAGGTTTATCCGCGCCTCTGTGGACTTGCACGTCGTCTCTGCCGAGCAGATGCAACACGCGGAGTGCGTTGTCGGTGGTCTTGTCCACGGTCTGGTTGCCGCATACGGTGGAGACCCCCGCGACGATCACCGCGGGGTTCGCGCTGTGGCACGCCAGGATGAGCGCGAACGCGTCGTCGTGCCCGGGGTCGCAGTCGACCCACAGGTAGGTGGTCATGGCCGAGGGGAGCGCTGCGCCCCGAAGAATGGCGAGGCGCTCATCGATCGTTGAACGAAAACGAAACGGCTGGAAATCGCGAGTTTTGCCGAACATCAGGTTTTCGGTCAGCGACGATGTCGCCGCCGCGCGCGCAGAGCGAGCCCGCGCGGTCGCTCGTACCTCGCCGCGTGACATTTAACCAGCGCGATGTTCGCGCTGCGCGGGGCCCTCTCTCGCGCGCGCGTCGCGCCTCTCGGCCGCGCGGATTCCGCGCGCCACGCGCGTCGCACCTTGGTCATCAGGCGCGCTGCCGCAGCCGCGTCGGACGACGCGACGGCATCCGACGGGGCCTCCTCGACCACCCCGGGGAAGAAGAAGAAGAAGCCGCCTCCGCCTCCCTTCTTCCTGTCTCCCCCGAACCCCCCCCCGAGCGCGGAGAAGTGGCAGAACATGGTGCTTCTCATGGACAAGCCCAAGGGCTGGACCTCGTTCGACGTCGTGGGGAAGACCCGGTCGATGACGCGCAAGTTCGGGGTGAAGAAAGTCGGCCACTGCGGCACGCTTGACCCCGACGCGACGGGCTTGCTGATCTTGTGCGTGGGCAAAGCCACGAAAATGGTCGAGAGCTTCACGGGCATGGACAAGGTGTACACCGGCGTGTTGCGGCTCGGCGAGGGCACGCCGAGCCAGGACGCCGCGACGGAGGTGGACGAGCGCGCGCCGTGGGAACACGTGACGGATGCGATGTTAGCCGCGGAGGCGGCGGCGATGGTGGGCGAGATCACGCAGATCCCGCCCATGTACAGCGCCATCAAGGTCAAGGGCGAGCGCCTGTACAAAGCCGCGCGAAGGGGGGAGACGGTGGAGCGGAAAGAGCGGCGATGCGTGATACACAGCTTCGAAGTCACGCGCGACGACGGCGACGACGCGCGGAACGTGAAGTTCCGCGTGGACTGCAGCAAAGGGACGTACGTGCGCACGCTCGCGCGCGACCTCGGTGAACGACTGGGATCGATCGCGCATCTGACCGCGTTGCGCCGGGAGAGCATCGGCGAGCACGACGTGCGCGACGCGTGGACTACCGAAGCGCTGTTCGAGGCGTGCGGGCCGCAGCTGGAGGCGTTCCTGAAGGCGAAGGAGGAAGCGGAGGCGGAGGCGATTGGCGGGGACGAGTCCATCGCCGAGTCGTTCGCGAACGGCGCCGTCGCGCCGTCGACGAGTACGTCCGCGACGGCGTTCGAGGCGCTCCCCGGGTACGAGACGAGCGTGCGCGTGTTGGTGTCCAGCGCGGGCGCGAGCGACGCGTCGATCGTCAAAAAGGGCAGCGGCGTGACCGTGCACGCCACGGGTGTGGTGGAGCAGACGGGCGAGACGTTCTGGTCGACGAAAGACCCGGGCCAAACGCCGTTTTCGTACGTCGCCGGCGTGGGCGCCGTCATCGTCGGCTGGGACCAAGCCGTGCTTCGCCGAAAGGCGGGGGAGACGCTGGAGGCGAGGATCCCGGCGAAGGAGGGGTACGGCGAGGGTGGATTCCCCGCCTGGGGGATTCCCCCCGGGGGGACGTTGCGCTTCACCATCGAGGTGCTGTCCGTGGAAAACGCCGGGTGACGATGGGTGGCGACGAACGCGTGCAAAATTTGTCAAAAAAATTGCGAGTTTATCGTGGTGAACGCCTCAGCAGACTACTCTCCATACGTTTTTAACGAAAAAGCCAAATCGGGAGCATCATCACGAGCGCGTTGGCGCGCGCGCGCCTCCAGAACGAAGGGCACGACCCCCTTGCTTCGACGGAGACGGCCGCGAACGTCAGAGCCGGGAGCGAGACACTCGCGCGTGGGCGCACTCGCCGCGAACATGAGCGCACCGGTGCGTGCCGTGCTCGCCCGTCGTCCCGCATCCCCCGCGCGCACGGCGGAGCGTCGAATTTCGCCCCGTTGAGCGAACGTCCCGTCGAGCGCGTCGAGACCGCCGAGAAGCCGACGCGGCGGCGACGGAGACGCGCGGCGTCGCGCGTCCCGATCGACCGGCCGGTCCGGTGTAGCCGCGTCGAATCACACGCTCGCGCGCGCTCCCCTGCTGACCTCGACTTCCCTCCCCCCGCTCCCGCCCGCGACCCGCGACGGCCGCGCGCGCAGTCCGACGCCGAGGTGGCTCTCCTGGATTTGCAGCGCAAGTACAAGATCATGGAGGGCAACCGCAAGAGCTACACGGAGGACGCGCAGCATCACATCCGGCGCCAGCGCCAGACCATCGACAAGCTCAAGTTCGACAACAGCCAGCTCAAGACCGAGCTCGAGGCGCAGCGTGAGGACCAGAACAGCGCGCCGGGTCCGCACGCGCAAGCGGAGATCATGCGCCTCGGGGATTTCGCCGACTTGTACACGCGCAAGATCGAGATGGAACGTCGTCGCGTGGAGGAGCTCGACCAGCACCTCGCGCTTTCCGACGCGAAGATCGTCGAGCAGCGGCGCGCGCTGGGCGGCGCGGACGCCGCCAAGGAGAGCGACCAGCAGATCGAGAAGCAGGTGCGCGTGCTGGAGAGCAAGCTGGACAAGACGCTGACGCAGTTCAACGAGGCGCTGGCGCGGAACAAGAACATGCGCGCCGAGATTGACGTGCTGCGCATGGAGCGCGTGAAATTCGACCAGGTGTACAAGAACATGGAGCGCGACCTCGCGGCAAAGAAGCGCGAGATGAGCGACGTCATCGAGATCTCCAACATCGCGTACGAGGCGCGCGACCAGGCGCACAACGAAATTGCTGCGCTGCGCGCGCAGGGCGATCGCGAATCCGTCGCGTTCGACCAGGAGTGGCGCGAGCTGAGCCGCATCCTGGACCACGACCGGAAGATGAAGGAGGCGGAGATGCGCAATCGTCTGCGCGCGGCGGAGCTCGGCGTGGATTTCCCCGGCGGCGACGACGAGCTCGAGGCGAAGCTGCGCAAGAAGGGCATCAAAGGTAACTGGGCGGTTGACGCGGGCGCGAAAGCCATCGTGGCGTACGAGGAGGCGTTTCGGCAGATCCAGTCCGCGACGGGCATGACGGACATCGACGACCTCGTCACGTCGTTCATCGCCGCGGAGGACCAGAACTTCTCGCTGTTCAACTTCGTGAACGAGCTGAACCAGGAGACGGAGAAGCTGGAGGATAGCGCGTCGGAGCTGCGGGGGGAGATTGACAAGTTCGAAGGCGCCGACAGCGTCGCCGACGCGCAGCGCAAGCGGCGGGTGAAGGAGCTCGAGGCGCGCATCGAGCGCGTGGACGCGAACACGAAACAGGTGGAGGAGCGGCTGGAGAGCACGAGCGCGACGCTCGACGCGCTTCGGGCGGGGATCAAGTCCGCGTACGACAAGCTGGGGTGCGACACCGAGTCCAACCGGGAGCTCTTCGGGGACCAGGGCGTTACGGACCAGAACATGCTCTCGTACCTGGGCATCGTCGAGCAGCGCGCGAATGAAGTGATTGCGACGTACGCGGCGGCGGCGGCGGAGGACGAGGGCCCGGACGCGGCGAAAAAGCTGATGGGCACCACTGGTCCGTTCTCGCCGAGCCGGTTCGGGCCGTCCGTCACGATCGTGCCTCCGTCCACAGCGGCGGACGCCGGCGACGGCTCCGAGAGCGAGGAGGAGATCGACGACCGGCCGCTGACGCGCGCCGAGCTGCTCGCCAAGACGCAGCGCGTTCTCTCCAAGCGCGAGTCCAAGGTGGGCCAGACGGGCAGGCGAGGCACGCGGAAACGCTCGTGATGTGTTATGTGTGACGGTTCGTCGTTTACGTCGTTCGTCGTGCGTGTTCGCGAACACGTGTGCGATTCGCATCGTCTGAACAGAGACTGTTTGTTTCTCTATCGCCGGACGCACGCGACGCCTCCGCACGCGGCGAAAAAAATCAGCGCCAGAAGCGCCGCGCCGAAAACCACGGCGGCGAGGAGCGTCTTGCAATTCGCCCAGAAGAGCTTTTTCTTCAGCCTCGTCGCCGTGCGCCGGAACCCGTCCGCGGTGGTGCGCAGCCCGTCAGATTTCGCGAGCACGTCGTCCAGCCTCTCCCCGCGCTCCACGACGCGCGCGATGTTGTCCACCATCGTGATTCGGACCTCGTCCATCTTCGCGCGCGTCGCCGCCAACGCCGCCGCGGAGTCCGCGGCGCCCGCCGGAGCGAAGTCGGCGGCGGCGGCGCGCACGCGCCTTCCGAATCCGGCGAGATCGAGCGTTCTCTCGCGCGCGAGCACGTCCGCGACGCCGCCGTACGCGTGCTCGAACGCGTTCGCCAGCGCGTCGAGCCACGCGGCGCATTCCTCGGCGCTCGGACCGCCGGCCTCGGGGGTCGCGACGACGACGCCGAAGACGACGCGCGGGACCGCGCCCGGCGCGTTCGGCCTCGGACGGTCCGACGAGTCGGTCGCGGTGAGGCTCCCCTCGGGCTCGCTCGGCAAAGGGGTCGCGTCGTACAGCGGGTGCGCCCGGGGAAGGTACGCGGGGGTCTTGACGAGCGTCACCACGCGCTGAACATCCGGCAAAGCCATCTCGTACAGCCCCGCGAGGTCCGCGGAGTGCTTCGCTATGACCTCCAGCGACGTTCGCTCGAGCGCCGTTTTGGTGTCTGCCGAGGCTCCGTCGTGCGTCGCAGAAGCCCAAACCACGTCGCCGTCGACGGCGGTGGCGGTGCGCCCGACGAACCCGTGCGTGAACGGGCGCATGGCCAGCGGCGATGTGCGCGCCGAGTGCGGGCTGCGGCGCGCGCGAGGCTCTGACGAGACGAAGCGCGCGTGTACGAGTCGGTATAGCTAGGATAGCAAAGAATTTCCTCGCCAAAAAACAAACTGACATCGTAAGACCGCTCCCGTGATTTCAAGAGCTCTTCTCGCTAAGGTTCTAGTTCGCCGCAGTCGCCGGCGCTTCGGCGGCGGGCTGGTCGAGCTTCTGTCGCTTCGTGTTGATCTCTGTGAGGAAACGGGCACGCGAGCGATGCACGCGTCAGTCGAGAGGATGGAGAAAATCGGCGTCGCGGCGGTGAAGGGAAAAACCAAAAAAAAAAAAAAAAAAACCTTCCCCT
>Ga0181558_10006322_pt1 | contig 10332 bp, 6 predicted proteins | sample 011ome_22_FD_133754 | JGI IMG/M metagenome (GOLD analysis project Ga0181558, IMG submission 133754) | Coastal salt marsh microbial communities from the Groves Creek Marsh, Skidaway Island, Georgia - 011507BT metaG (megahit assembly) | ecosystem: Environmental > Aquatic > Marine > Intertidal zone... | reverse complement strand
CGGTCGTCGGTGCGCCGCGTGTCTCCGCAATTCGTCGAGACGCGGCGCGTTGATACAGATATCAACGCGTCGTGTTTCAACTCCGCGTCGTCGTCGTGTAACGTCGTCGTCGTGTGCCCGCCTCTCTCTGCGGTGTGCGCGTGGGGTGCGGTGCCGCGTGACGTCGACGCCCGACGCCCGACGCCCGACGCCCGACGCGCACATCATGGGCATCGATGGCGTGCGATAGGAGGCGGGAGGGGGTGGGTGTGGGTATGGGTATCCTCGGACATGTGGCATTTACATACATAGGAGCACACGAGACCAGTCTACGTAGGGCGTGGGTACATCGTCGCATGGCGTCGCGTGGCGCGTCGGGGCTGACGCGGTCCCGCCGTGATGGCGACGATGGCGATGGCGATGGCGCGAGGGTGTGCGCGACGACGCAGTGCCCGGCGTGCGTGCGTGCGTGCGTGCGTGCGTGCGTGCGTGCGAGAGGTGTGTGCGTACGACGTGCGTGCGACGCGCGAGGGCGAGCGGCGCGTGTAGACGACGCGTGACGACGACGACGACACGGAGGTGGTTGTGTGGATTGTTGGAAAGACACCGAACACGCGGGCGTGGTGCGGGCGTGGAGTGGAGACGCACCGAACGCGTGAGATGCCGACGATGGTGACCGCGGCGTATGCGTCACCGAGATGCGTCGGGGAAGCCACGACGACGACGATGAGGACGGCGGCGGCGGCGTACGGGCGCGGACGCGGGACGACGACGCGCGGATTGGCGTCGACGCCGACGCGACTCGGACGCGTCGGGACTTTGGCGAGACGACGCGTACAACCGCACAGTGGACGTAGACGTGGTGAGAATCACACCAAAGCGGTGGTGAATGATGCGGATATCGTCGACGCCGAAGACGGCTGGTCGCACATTACCGCCGATTACTTGTGGAAATCCGAGCTCGCGGGGAGGGTTACGTATTTAGACGACTTTGAGCGCGAAGAGCTGCGAGACGCGTTGGAGATGGCGTTTAACGCGCACGATGGACAGAAACGGAAATCGGGCGAACCATTTATTACGCACCCAGTGGCCGTGGCAGCCATATTGGCTGAGATGGAGCTTGATCACGAGTCTCTCATCGCCGGTTTGCTGCACGACACGGTGGAGGACACGAAAGCGGTGACGTTTGATTCGCTCGAGAAACGATTCGGAAAGGCGGTGCGACGAATCGTTGAAGGTGAAACGAAAGTTAGTAAAGTGAGCTCTTCGTTGAGTAAGCAAGGCACCGCGGCAGCGGCGGCGACGGCGGAAGATATCAAATCTGAAGACTTGGCGCAAATGTTTCTCGCCATGACTGAGGAAGTGCGAATCATCATCGTCAAGCTTGCCGATCGGTTGCACAACATGCGCACGCTCGAAGGGCTGAAGCCTGAGAAGCGAGTGAAGATTGCGAAAGAAACTTTGCTAGTTTTTGCGCCATTGGCGAAATTGCTCGGAATGTACAAGGTGAAGAATGAGCTCGAAGATTTGGCGTTTCGCTACGCCGAACCACAAAAGTACGCCGACATGGCGCGAAGGTGCGATGAGCTTAGTAAAGTTCAAGAGCCCGTGATTCAAAAGGCTGCGCTATCTTTGCAGCAAGCTTTGCAAGGGGACGAATTCTTGCGCGGTAACACAGTTGGGGTGACGATCCAGGCAAAGGCGAAGGAGTTTTATGGTTTACATCGCAAGTGCGCCGCGGCGCGCGCTAAAAACGGCGCCTTCACAAAGAATGGCTCAGCAAAAAATCCGGACGAAATCTTCGAAGTTGCGCAGTTGCGAATTATTCTGCACGACACCGGTGCCATGGCGGGTTTGTCCGCCGAAGCGAGACGCCTGCAAGCCTCTCGCGTGTGCTATCACGTCTTAGGGATAGTGCATGCGATGTGGCCACCCGTGCCAGGTAACATGAAAGATTACATCGCAACGCCAAAGTTGAACGGGTACAAGGCTCTGCACACCGTAGTTTTGCCCATTACCGCCAGCGAGGAACCCAACGAGCTGCCGAGCAGCGCGGGGGTGTTCCCAATGGAGATTATGATTAGAACCGAAGCCATGCACGTTTTAGCGGAGAATGGCATCGCGGCTGACGTGGATATTCGACAAAGCTGGCGCACCGCAGCGCGCCGAACGACGCGACAAATGCGCGCCGAACGACGCGCTGTTCTCATTCGTAGCTTTGAACAAAAAGGCTTGCCCATCGACAAAGAAGCCATCGCGCGAGAAGAAGCCATCGATAGAATGGCGGAAGAGGCGGATCAAGGCATGGAGGATGGCAGCGATAAAGCTTCGTTGCGCCAAGTTGCGTGGTTGAACAACATTCAAACTTGGCAAAAAGAATTCATCGACGTTCTTAGCGCGCGGGAATTCGTCGATACAATTACAAGCGATCTTTTAGGTCGTCGTGTGTTTGTATTCACGCCTAAAGGCGAAGTCACGAATTTACCTTATGGCGCAACCGTTGTGGATTACGCGTTTTATACGGACGTGGGCTTGAATATGAAATACGCTAAAGTGAACGGTGTCGAGGTATCTCAAGACCACGTGCTAAAAAATGCCGAAGTGGTGGAGATTTGTACTGATATCGAAGCTGCACCAGCGCATCTCACCATTCGCCGACTTCGCTGGATGCGACTGGCTGCGTCGACGCGATCGGCTCGGGCAAAGATTCAAAAGCAACTCGCTCGCCTTGGAGGTGGCGATATTAAGGAGTTGCGCGAATCTCTTCAAATTGAAGCTTTGACGTTGGCAGGCGCCCCGATTCCAGATACTCTCGGACCGGGTGTGCGCACTGTATCCTATTGCGCGAGCGTGTTTGAGCTCGTCGCCAAGGATCGCGCCGGCTTGCTCGCCACGGTGAGCGCCGCGATATCCAATGCAGGGGCCAATATCGACTCTTACACTGGCGTCAAAGTTGCACATGATTGCTTCAAGATGAATTTTGCAATTCATTTCGACGATAGCGAGCTTCGCGAAGGCGCAAGTTTGAAGAGCATGGATGCAAATTTGAGCAAGCTGTACACCGAGATTACGCGTTTGCCCGGGGTGGACTCTGGAGCGATGTATTGCGACATCGATTCTGCTAAAAATGCGCTCTAGCGGCATAGGCTTTGATTTTGCTTGTAACAAATAGATCGCAAAGAGCATCGCTGATACAATAAGAATAAACTCACGCACGTCTACAGGCCATCGACAACGAGGACGGTGGAACGAGCGGCGACGACGATGAATGGTGATACAGGCGCAAACGAACATACATGACGAGGTGTGGTGAGTAGACGTATATCCGATGTCGTTGCTGTCGTTGTATCAGCGTTGTCGTCGCCGAATACGTCTCGGGCAGTGACGGAGGCACGGCTGCACAGGGCGCCATCTTCGCACGCGTATGAGCGCATCACAAAATCGTCGCCCACGAGGGACACGATGGTAAAGACATCGGGCGCTGACGTATCGTGGTGAATAAAAGAGCCCTTTACGTCGACGTCTAGGGCATACAGGGTCGATTTTGACGCAGCGTCAATGGTGAAGATGCCATCTTTCACGGCTATGACGTATGCGTCTTCGTATTTACATTCCTCATCTTCTTCGTCATCGTCATCGTCACTTGAATCTTCGGTTTTCATAGTCATGCGCTTGAAGTCTGTAATTAGACCATGAAACGTAGACTTTTCGCTCGGGATGGCGGCATCGAATCCGAGTATATCCGCACAAACCTCGCCGTCCTTCGCCGATACTGACCACTCTAGCACGCGAGATTGATGCCTCTCGACGTCGTTGAAAACCGTTATAATCTTAATACGACGAGAGTTGACGTCGTTCAACAGTGTCATACCCACGCGCGAGATACCGCCGAATCCATTCCACGTGACAACGTTCGAAAGCGCTGTGGCCTCAAATCCATCTTTACTACCAAGATCTACACGAAAAATTTGAAAATTTCCTCGCGCGTCGCTCACAGTCAGAAATCCTGAATGAGCTGAAGAGACCACGGTGGCGAGCGCGATGATGGCGTGTGCTTTCGACCATGCCAGGCGTTGTGCGTATCCATGAGTAAAACTTTGTATCGCAACCGACCCGTCGAGAGCACCAGTGACAAAAACGTCCGATATTGGGTCACGGTGTACGCCGCTAGCCGCGAACCACGTCGCAGACGTGACGCGGCGCTCGTGGCAATCCGCCGTCGTTGCGATTGGCTTCGACATCAATCCATCCTGAATGCGCACAAAATGCGGCTTGGTTTTCACGTACGTCGCCGCAAGTTGTCCATGCGTACCACACTCTATGATTGACACCGCGTCGTCCTCCTCCGTGGGCGGCGCGTGGAACGAGTCTATTATTCGCCCGCTCACCACCGACCACAGCGTCACCTTGCCACTGCGCTCGCCAGTCGCGATAATTGTCAAACTTAGCGTCGCTAGAGCCGTCACGCGTGTTTTATGCTTAAACGAAGCGCGCACGTGCGGTGTCAGTGTCGACTGCTCGACGTTCTCTCCAGATGTCGTCGTCGTCGTCGTCGCCGATGTCGTCGGCGCCAAAGTCGTCGTCGTCTCTGCGTCGCGACTATCAACCACCACTGATCTCGACGCCTTCCAATCGTATCGCGCCGCGCACGCTAAAATATCCTGCCTATCAATAATCGCATACGCACGATCCCGAGCCGCACACAAATCCTCATACGGCGCGCAGTTCCCGCCGTTACGATCGGGGTGAGCTTTGATCAGCCGTCTTCGGAAGGCGTTTCGCACCATCTCGCGCGTGGGCACGCCCTCGTCCACGGATAGCCCTAGTCGACCGAACGCCGACGCACACGTGCCGTCGTCGTCGTCGTCGTCGTCGTTCGCAGAGTCTACATCGCGCGTCATTCCATCCGTATCGTCACGTCGTCCGTATCGTACGCGTGCGTTGGAATGTGGTTCGTCGCGTGCGTTTTTTCTTCACGTCACCACTACGGTACGGTAGGACATACCGTTCGTTGGGACTGTGGGACTGTGACGCACGCGCGCATACAATCACACGTCATTTTTTCGGTCATCTCGATGAGTCTCAGCGCCTTCTTTGACCGATTGCGCCCTTTACCTTTACAAATTTAGCTAACGTTTACTATTTGCCTACTTTGTCGCAGCCTCTAGTTGCGCGGTTGTAATTTCCTCGAGCGCTCGAGGATGCGTCGTGAGACCCTTTTCTTCGAGCGTCGCTTGTCGACTCGCCTTTTCAAGGCCAGCGCTATCCATCCACGTGCCGAGAATGCCTTCAAGCACGACTTTCGAATGTTTTTTTGCAAATCCTGCATCGCGTCCTTTCGGCCCTGCTTGAATGCATGATGGGCATCCCGAGTCACAGGCGCATTCCTCTACGGTCCTTAAAGATTTGTTCCATAGCGCTTCAATATTTTCGAACACTTTCTCCGCCAATCCAATGCCGTGCGGCGTAGTATCGTAGAGAAAAGTCCTAGCACCGCCGTAACCAGCCTCAGAGCTCGGGAAAATGGATGCGCCGGCAATGTCACGAGTATCACACATCGCAATCGACCCAACCAAGCCGACGCACATATTTTGCACACCCACTGTGGCCTCCTTTAAGGCATCTAAGGCAACTCTGCGATGCACGACTTCGTCTGGCAAGTCAAACCACACGGCGCGAGTGCTAAATGCTGCGCTCACCACGGGCTTGGCCCACATTTCTTCGTGAACTACTTTTCCGCTATAGTGGTCTCTTCGAATAAATCCATTCACGCGCTCGATGATATGAACACTGCCGAGAAAAACCCGCGTGGCGCGAACGCGCTTTGAAAGGATTTCTTCCACGCCTTGCTTTGCGTCCGGAGAGATTATGACAACCTCGGTACGTTCTCGCGTTGTCGTTGCTTCAAGCTTATCGTACGCAGTTGCGTATGCGATACGGTTTTCATGATCAAGTTTTCGAACCATAAACTGCCCCTCTCGAACAAGGTGGATACATCCAACGTACAAGCGCGACATCGCACGATGACCTTCAAACTTCTCGAGAATGCGATGTGGCTCACTTGTCGAATCTGTGAGCGTCCAGCTCTCGTCGCTTTGGACACCTCGAAGCATCACCAATCGATGGGGATATAGTCCGGGTAAACACTCTATTGTCTTCGTGGCGAGGTTGAAGACGCACGTGCGCTTGTTATTCCCTCCAAGAGCGCGCTTGACGGCCAGATGAAGAGGCGATTTGAATGACTGCGGTAACTCGCCTATGACATCCTCTTTGCACGCTGAAAAAATAACAGAATCTGCGCCTCTGAGATCGATGGCGACTTCCTTGGCAGCGCACGGCAAGTGGACTTCCAAAATAGCTGCATTGTGCGGATCGCAAAGTGCTTCTTCCGGTCTCCTACTAAACAACTCATCCGCGCGGGAAACGTAGTAGTGATCCAAAGGGCGCTCGCACGCGACGACGATGGCGACGGAAGCGCCACATCGACGACCTGCGCGACCAGCTTGCTGCCACATTGCCGATGCGGTTTCGGGAATGCCAACATGAACCGTGGCGTCAAGCGCGCCCACGTCAATACCCATTTCTAACGCGCTCGTACACACCAGTGCGCTAATCTCACCACGTTGCAACCGCCGCTCCAACGCTCGGCGCTCAGTTTGGTTATATCCCGCTCTGTAGCTATCAACTTTGCTGACTAAATCTGTACGTGAAACTTTTGCGAGTAGTTGTTTGACGTCACGCGCCACCGTATCAGCTACTTTTCTCGCGCTAACAAACGCAAGACACCGAATATTGCGCTGCACCAAATGCGTAATGATATCCGCCGCCTCGGCGTACGGACTTCTTCGTTGCGTCTGCGAAGAAGCGTTTTCATCTGAGTTTCCTTGTCCAGAGGGTCCTTCTGCGGCGGGTGGTTGCCACAGTATCATTGCCTTTTCGCCACTCGGTGCGCCAGATTCATCGATGCACACTGGCGTGCGCGTCGTGAGGCGCCTGACGTGCGCGACGGGATTTGAAATCGTCGCCGACGTACAAATAAACTCGACTCGCGAACTCGAATCCCAAAGAGTGCACACGCGCAGTAAGCGCCGCAGCACGTTTGCCACGTGACTTCCAGCTACGCCAGTGTGCGTGTGCGCTTCATCTAAAACCACATACTTTATGTTACCCCAAAACTTCTTGCCCCACGACTTGTGTCCAGGCAGCATAGCGTGATGAAGCGAGTCTGGATTCGTTAGTATAACTTGCGTTCCCTGCTTACGAATCTCCGCCTTCACGTCATCCGCCGTGTCACCATCACAAACAGCCATTTTGGCGTCGGCAAGGCGTTGCAACCGCTTCATGTCGATGCCTGGATAACGTTCATTCAAGAAGATGTTCTTCTCCTTGGTGCTTTTCGCCGTCGCGGCTGCTGTGTTCATCTCAAACACCATTTCTTGCGCACACTCTGTGAATCGCCGCATCTTATTAAGCTGGTCGTTAGCCAAAGCTTTGAGAGGAAACATCAACAACGCCTTTGCGTTAGATTTCTCTTCCATGATCGCCTCAAAGATTGGAATGACATAGCACATTGATTTCCCAGACGCTGTCGGCGTCGCGATGACGACCGATTTTCCACTACGCGCCGCCTTGATGGCGTTCGCCTGATGCTTGAACAGTGCACCACAACCACACCGACGTAGCACTTCACTCAAAGTTGGGCAAACCGTGAATCCAGGAGGCACTGTGTTATCCTCTACGCGCTTGTCGAGCCACGTCACGTTGACGCACTGCGGACGAGTTTCCAAGAAACGTACGAGTTCGCGAATGTTCGAATCGTCTTCGCCGCTACCAGAATTTTTGCCTGCTTCTATCATGGTATGTACTCGAGAACGAGCCTTTTTACCCGCGCTCGATGCTCGAGGCGTTTTCGAAGAAACCTTCGACGTGGACGGCGTCATTCTATTTGAGCTGTCGGCGCCGCCGCGTTTCAAAAAATTTCTTTCATGCAACACCGCCACCTCGCCGCCTCGCCATGATGTCGCCGTCGTCGACACCGGTTGAACACCCACATCGTAGTTTTGGCTACTCTCGCGTTTGCGTTTCATTTCGTCATTTTCACCGCCTCGCGCGACGTGCGACGCGCCGGCACCCTGGTCTTCATCACTCATCGTCAACGCTGACATAGCTCGTCGACGCCGCTCGTGCTCTTCTACGACATTGTCCATGAGCACCAAGTCCAAATCCGAGTCATCGCTAGAATCTAACCTAAGCTCGTCGTCATCCCAGCCGTCGAACGCGCCCACACCCGACGACGTCATACCACGTGCCAGCACGTCGCGGTATGTCGTCGCACGGGTTGAGCCGCGCTTATTTACGAACAAATTTAAAGACAGGGGCCTCATCACAGTGTGCCTCGCGTGGTCACTGCACACGCGCGCTCGTGTGCGATGTCGAAGTCGATGGTGAACGTTTTCGTCCTAGGTGGAACCGGTCTCGTTGGCTCGGCGTTAGTGCGACAGTTGCGTGCGGCGTTATCGTCAACTTCAACGTCAGCCATTCGCCTCTGTGGATTTGCAAACTCTCGGACGCTCACTCGCGTGAATGCCCACGACGATATTCAACAACCTTTGACTCGCGCTGGCGAAGTGAGTGACGAAGAAATTGCATCGTGCGTTGACGGTAGCGGCGCGGTGTGTGTCGTGGATTGCACGTCAAGTCCAGACGTAAGCGCGCGCTACGCTCCCTGGCTCGAACGCTCGTGGCACGTCGTGACGTGCAATAAAAAAGTCAACTCTGGAGATTTAGCCTACTACAAGCGATGTGTCGACGCCACGCAGTCTACAGGTGGCAAGTGGTTTGTCGAAGCGACAATTGGTGCTGGGTTGCCAATCGTAAGTACCCTTAGAACGCTCCGGGCGACGGGCGACTCCGTCGAAATTGTCCAGGGCATATTCTCAGGCACAATGAGCTTCTTGTTCAACACATGGGATGGTAAGAGTGCATTTTCCGAAATTGTCAAGCTCGCCAAGGATGCTGGTTACACCGAGCCTGATCCTCGTGAAGATTTGAACGGTCTTGACGTGGCGAGAAAGGTTGTCATCGCCGCGCGAGAATGTGGGATGATGATTTCGTTATCAGACGTCGACGTAGAGTCCATGGTGCCTTCTGATCTCGAATCATGCTCAACTGACGAGTTTATGAAGCGTTTCCACGAAAACGACGAAAGCATGGCGCAGCGGGCGCGGGCGGCTGCTGAAACCGGTGCTGTGCTTCGATTTGTTGGGTGCGTTGACGTCGCGAACAACAAGGCTTCCGTTTCGCTGGCAACGTTTCCAAACACACACCCGTTCGCCACGTTATCTGGGGCTGATAATATATTTGAAATAAGAAGTGCGCGTTATGGTCCCACGGGATCGTCTACGCCATTAATCATTCGTGGCCCAGGTGCGGGTGCCGAAGTCACGGCAGCTGGTGTATACGGCGACATCGTGCAGTTAGCGAAAGAGATTTCGACGAGATAGATGTAAGCTAGAAGACGAATGTTGCATACTTGAACCTAAACGCTAAATCACCTACTCTTCACTTTATGTTCGCGATTTCGCTTTTGCGCCGCTCGCCGGCGCCGTCGTCTTTGTCACTTTTGCCTTTTTTCGCGCACTCGATGTCGACGCGTTCGTCGCGACTCGCTTCTTCGTGCTCCGCCCACCCGAATCCTTCTCAGGCAGCGCCGATGCGAGCTCCACCGCGAGCATCGTCGCCTCGTCGAGCGCTTGAAGATTATCCGCGCTCACTTTTTCGTCTTTCAATCCCAACGCTTCGACATCGACGTACACAAATCCTCCCCACCCAGGCTTCCCCGCAAAGAACGTATTCTCAATGACGCCGCGCATCTTCAACGCCTCGGGCGCGCGATCCTTCCCCACGCGCAGCATCACGTTCCCACCCTTGGCGTCCGAGCACACGCCACCCACCATGTGTCCGTTAAGCATGACGCATTCTCCCCCCATCATCAACCGAGTCGTGATGCGCATCGCATCCGCGTCTCCCTCACCGCGTCGCTCGCGTTCGTCGTCGATGCTCTGCGCGCACGAACGCACAGATGTTAAAAATCGCATCGCTGCCTTTGCGTTGAACGGCATCGCATCGCCGATGCGTCGAGGTCTGTCGCCCTCGATTTCGTGTCCGCACGTTCGTCGTTCTCTTCCATCCAAAAAAGCCCTAATTTTTAGGGTATTTCAAGCGTTGTTACCTCTGCGTCATGCGGTGTTACCCCGGCCTTTGATGATTTCTACCCGTAACTTTTGACACGGAAGTGGAATTGTGAAAGGAAACAACGATGCTTGTTCTTCGATGCTTACTTTGGTAATTTCT
>Ga0181558_10006285_pt1 | contig 10355 bp, 8 predicted proteins | sample 011ome_22_FD_133754 | JGI IMG/M metagenome (GOLD analysis project Ga0181558, IMG submission 133754) | Coastal salt marsh microbial communities from the Groves Creek Marsh, Skidaway Island, Georgia - 011507BT metaG (megahit assembly) | ecosystem: Environmental > Aquatic > Marine > Intertidal zone... | reverse complement strand
GTATGAAAAGATTGTCAAGTACTTGCGCGACGGTCAAGAGCAAAAGGATTGCGACAAGCTCCACGACATTTACGAAGATATTGAGAAGCAAATGCGCATCGTCTACGGCCAAAGCATCATCAAGTACGCGTACAAAATTGACAAGGCGATCATGGCGGGCACTGCCTCAGCGTACTCTGATGACCAGGCGGAAGGTCAAGCGTTGTACCGCGTCATCGCTGGAGACATCAAGGCGAAGGGCGACACGAATGGTTTCCCGGATCATTACAAGTTCTTCAACACCTTGTTTGACGTGCGCTCTGTGCCCACGCGCGGTTCTTGGGATTATGCCAACTACTGTACGGCTATTCAGTACGTCAAGGAATCTCTCGGCATGACGGACTCGTCCAAGTTTGACTTTGGCACGTACCACGACGCGCGCCACATCGACTGTGAAGTGCAGGTCGAGTACTCTCCCGCGAGCTACGCTGAATTAGTCGCCATCGTGCACGACTTGCAGTCGAATAGCAACATCAAGGCAGCCGTTCGCCCGGCTGAAGCACTCGCGGCGTTTAGCTTTATTATTGCCATCACGGGTGTCGTTCTCGGCTCCATCGCCGTGCACAAAATTCGTCGAGGGTCGGCGGCTTCGGCGTTCAAGAGCTCGTACGTCATTCAACACATTTAAGCATGGTGCATTTCACATAGACGAAAATTCATTAATACAAACACATATACATCACACTAACCCGTGCTCCCGCGCCCACTTGGGCGAATACTCGACGGCGCAGTCGTCAATCTTCGCGGCGAGGATGAAATCAAACCTCGACAACCCACCGATGGCGTGCGTGCTCAACACCACCTCCACATCGCGATAATTCTTAATCGCAATATCCGGATGATGTCCTTCGCGTTCGGCGACTTCGCTCACGTTGTTTAAAAACTCCATAGCCGTCGCCCAACTTTTACTCGTAAACGCTCTTCGCATCGCCGCGCCGTCGTCGACGAGCGTCCACAACGGTCGTCGCGCCATCGCACGTTCAATCGATTCCTTGGTCAACCGCGGTGTGGTCCGCGAACACGCACCCTCACACGACGCCGTGGACGTCAACGCATCGACATCCACGTCTTCATACGTCGTCGATGGGTCGTTCGATCCCATGATGGCTGATGATGTCGTCGCTCTCCTTCCCGTCGCCGCCGTCGAAGCCAAAGCCACAGTCGTCGATCGCCCACACGCGTGCGTCCCGAGCACTCGATGCAACACCTCGCGCGATAACGCACTCCTATGCACGCGCGTGAACGCTCGTGGCATGCACGCGTCGCGATGTGATGTGTCACTGTCACCAGTGACACCGTCGTCGTCGCCATTCCCGCGCGCTGGCGCCGTCGTCGCCGACCGCCGACCGCTGACCGCCGATCGCCGACCGCGCGACGCATGACCACCGCGGTCACCACCGCCGCGCTCGCGCGATCGAGTTATCGCGCGCTGTTGCGCGCCATCGTGAACAATCCGCCGCGAACGACGATGCGGTCGACCGCCGAGGTCGTTGACGACACTGACGCCGCGCCGCCGCCGCCGGCGTCGCCGCCGCCGCGATTGGCGATATCGCTGCGCGCGCGAGGCGTGCTTCTCGACCGCGTGTGCGCGATCGCGCGAGACGACCTGGCGTCGACGTCGCACGACGCCGCCGTCACCGGCGCCGGTCGCGGCGTGGAAGCCTTCGCGGCGTCGTGCGTCGTGGCGACGCACTTTTTCCGCGCCGCGCACGCCGACGAACAGTCGCCCGAGGCGCGTCACGCGCGCGCGGCGGTGGGGTATCTCGATGGCTATCATCGTCACGCGCGGCGATCGCGCGCGACCGGGGCGGTGATGTCTAAACGCGCGTTGAAGGCGGCGAGAGCCAAGGCGAGCGTCGACGAGGCGTGGCGCGAGGTGTTGAGCGCGTCAGCCGCGCGACTCGTGGGCTTGCCTCGCGCGTTAATGGCGACCGATACATAGCACCGCGTGCGTTCGTAGCCGTAGCCATAGTCGCAGTCGTAGTCGTCGTCATTAGTCATTTAGTACAATCAGCGTCAGAGCGCGCCTCGCCGCATGGTCAACTTTAAGCTTCCTCGAGGCCCGAACTCGCTGAGCGGGGCCACGGCGGCAGCCGCCGTCGAGGTCGACGCGCCGTACGTCAGTCGCACCGTGGCCGTGGAGTTTGACCCCGAGCACGGCGCGAGCACGGCGTCGTCCGGGGCGAGGTACTGTCGACTTCGCGTGCTCGCTCGAGCACATGCAGAGGAGGACGCGAGCGCGAGCGAGTGCGTGCGCGTGCATTCGCGCACGTTGGACGCGCTCGGGAAGGTGCGGGCGTCGCAGCCGTTTGCTAGGCGCGGCGGCGGCGACGGCGGCGCGTGCGTACGATTCGTTGCGGATGACGACGTGCCGGTTGGATGCGCGGCGCTCACGGCGGCGCAGCGATATAATTTAAGAGCCTGCGTCGAGCGCGCGCTGGAGTTTGAAGTCGTCGATGGCGAGTGTTTAGGTTTAGTGGATTGCACGTTTGAGCTCGGTCGCGTGGATGGCGCGTGCGGTCGCGTGGATGGCGAATTGGCGAGGAGAGCCGCGCGCGCGGCGTTTGGCGGATTTGACCGCGTGCTCACCGCGGGAGAAGTGTTCATGCTTGACATCGATGGTGCCGCGTACAAAGTTCGCGTGGCTGAGACGAATTCTTTAAACGCGCTCGACGCGTCGACGACGATTGGGTATCATTGTTTTCGCGGACGCGTTCGAGCGGAGACGGCGATGTACGTGCGCGCGCTCGACGACGCCAAGCTCGCGATTGATAACAACAAAGGCCACGAACGAAGTATTCGTCTCGCTGAGCGAGAGATTATACACGTGACGACGCGCGACGGTGAAATGTTTCCAGTGCACAGGGCGTTGTTGCGCCAATGCATCGCACTCACGGGTGCTGTTCGACGCGCCGGTGAAATTGGCGAGAGCCGCGTCGAAATCGATATCGATGTCGATACCGACGTCTTCGATCGCGTGCTCATCTTCCTAGAGGCTGCAGAACTGGCGAAACCGCCGCCGATGTACGACATTCGCATCACTGAAACGCTCTCGGCGGCGGCGGAGACTTTGGGATGTCGAACACTCGGCGACTGGTGCGCCCATCGTCTCGGCGCGTACGCATCCAGACTGCGCGAGTACGCGTGGGACGAAATAGTAGCACACAACGCCGCTGGAGGCGTGTGGCTTTGCATTGATGGTATGGTGCTTGACGTCAAACGTTGGTTGGGCGAGCACCCCGGCGGGGACGTCATCATTCCGAATCAAAGCCTCAATATCGACGCCAGTCGACACTTTGAGATGTATCACTCGAGCAGAGAATCGTTCTTGTATCTTAAAGAGTTTTACATTGGCGAAGTCGCCGCAGCAGACCGCGAGAAAATTCCCGTGCCGGAAACGCACGCGAGCGACGATTTTCTCGCCCAGTTACGCGCGTACACCACGTTTCGCTTGATGAGCGACGCGAAAGTGCACGTACATTTAGGACAATAGAAGACGCCGAGCGCGGCGTCGCATCAGTAGCACTAGTAATATAGATGTGAGCGATAGAATCAAGGCATGCGTTTTACTTGTTGTGCATTGCGGTTGTGTTACAGCGTGACGTGCGTGACGTCGTTTTCCTAGTGTACAAACAGAGCGCGCGTTTGCGAGCTGGGGCGGCGATTGTATTAGCACGCCGCGCGGCTCAAGCTCATGCGAGAGCTTTCAATCGATCCGCGTCGGCTGTCCATGGACAATCGAGCGCAAGAAGCTTCGAACGATTGACGCACGAGCTCCGCGGCAACGCTCGGCGCGGCGGGCGCGGCGGCGGGTGAATAAAAGCTCGACGCGCTTTGCACGTTGGCCACGGCAATCGGCGCCCGGGCTCGCGCGGCGTGGAAGCGAGAAACTTCGGCGTTTTCAGACGCAAAGCTCGCGCGAGAAGCCACCTTCATGAGAGCACTCGCGAGAGCGCCACCCAACGCGCTCGCCATGCGTTGGTTTTCGTGCAACGTCTGCGCGAGCGCCGCGTCGAGCGCTTCGCTGTTTCTGCGCGCGACGCGTTCGGCGGCGTCGGCAGCCTCGCGTTCGGCAGCTTCTTCCGCCGCACGACGCGCGCGCACGGCAGGTGGTACATACGCGTTCGGCGACGACGGCTTGAGCGGAGAGCTCGTCGTCGTCGTCGTTGATGTCGCCGCGTAAGACTTGGCGGCGACGCGCGCGCGAGGCGACGACTCGGCGACGCCGTACGCCGTCTTCGCCGGCGACGCTCCGCGCGTCGAGCGCGCGGTGGCCCAGAAATCTTCAAATTCCATCGGTTTCACGTAGCCGTGTCCGAAAATGAATCGTCCAGAGCGCAAATCCGCGCGTTCGGCGCCACCCTCGACGTCGCCCGCGCACGCCTCGCCCATGACGAGCACCAACGCGCCGTCGGCGTCGTGCCCGTACGTCACGCGCGGCGCCGTCTTGTGGCGCACGGCAAATCCACGCTGTGACAGACCATCGAACGCAATGGCGGCAAATCCTTTACCATGCGCGTTGGCAGCCAGGATGGCGTTCAGCGCCTTCTTCGTCGCGTCCACGCGTCGCGCGGCGCCCTCCGCGCGCGCGCACGCCTCCTCGAGCGCGCGCACCATCGCCTCCGGTGCCGCACCGTGCGACGCAATCACCCAATCCCCACGTGCAAATACTCTCACCTTTGCCTCGCACTCTTCATCCTTTGTCTCGTTTGTCGTCGTCTTCGCGTCGCCCGCGACCAACGCGCCCCCGCGCGCCCACCCGCGCGCCGCGCTCCCGCCGCCTCGCGTCGCCATCGCCGCGCGCGCCCCCTTCATCGCGCGCACCATCATCACCGTCGTCCCATCATCGTCCTTCGCATCGCACCCACGCGTCGTCGTCTTCGCCGGTGCGTACACCACCGCGCTATCGAACGCGGGCGTCGTCGTCGTCGTCGTCGTCGTCGTCGTCGTCGGCATCGTCATCGTCGTCGATGACGTCATCGTCCCCATCGTCATCGTCGTCGTCTCCGCGCCGCTCGCGGTGTCGTGCGTCGTCATCGTGGTCATCATCGTGAATGAATGTATATGTATGTACTAGTATACGTATATGTCGTATACGTGTTTTGTGTCGTTCGAGGTCGTCGTCCGTCGTCCGTCGTCGTCGTCGCGCAATGCCGCACGTCGTGACCACCACCACCACCACCACGGCCCGCGACGTGTCAGTCATCATAACGACCTCGACGCCCTGGGGCGGGGTGATGACGTCATCACCCCTAGTGCATCACCTCCTCACTCTCTCTCTTTCTCGCTCTCTCTCTATGGTATATATATATAGCATGGCATGAACCATCAAAGTGTGCCAAGCGGTGGCATTTCCTGGCGTCGTGAATGGCTGATTTTTTGGGCCAGGGGACCGCGCCACCCCCCGCGTGCCACGTCAGTCGATCGTCATCGTCGTCGACGACGACGACGATGATGGCGTTGATGTCGTCGTGCGGCACACGTCGTCGTCGTCGTCGTCGTCGATCCGTTGATCGATCCGTTGATCGATCCGTTGGTCGATTCGTTGGTCGTGCATCCGCGAACGAGGGAACCGTCGAACCGTCGACGACCGTCGTCGTCGTCGTCGCGATGGGGCGTCGATCATCGGGCGTCGTTCGGGCGCGCGCCGCGGGGGTGGTCTCCGGGGGACCGATGATGGCGGCGTTGGCGTTCGTCGTGGTCGTCGTGGTGGTGGCGTCGTCGTCGATCGGGGTGCGGGCGAACGCGATAAGTACGACGTATAGCTTGACCTCGGATTGCACCGCCGGGGACTCGTCCGCGGGGACGAAGAGTTCGGCCGTGACGTGCGGGCCGTCGACGTGCTCGATTGTCACCGCGACGGGCAAGTGCCCGGCGCAGACGGGGATTGATATCGCAGACGCGCTATCCGCTGTGAGCCCGGAGAATGTGAAGTGTGGCGCTTCGTGTACGGCTGCGACGTCGACGACGGACTTTCGATGTTCTTCGGAGTGGATGGCGGCGAATCTGGGCGGTTCGCGCGACGGCGGCGACGGCGTCGTCGCGGCGTGGTGCACGGATAAATATTTCGTCGTCGTCGGTTCCATGGCGCCTGGGTACGAAATGAACATGGATGATATTCCTCAACCACCTGGTGGGACGAACAGTGCCACTGGGGCGGCGTGCGTGACTGGCGATGTTACGGTGTCGTCGTTGAAGTTGGAGGTTAACGCGTTTCCGCTCATCGGCACGTACAGTTTGCTTTCCACCGCGGCGGCGACAAACAACATGGCGTCGTTTCCAAACGGCGCACAAGCAGCGGGCTCATCGGATGTCGGCAGATATTTCAGCAACACAGGTTTCGGTGCCTTTGGTCTGCCTGCGGATTCCGGGATTGGCATCACCGTGTTCGGGCAGTCCATCTATCCGACGTATTCAAACACCGGCCAAGTGACGCTCGACTCGTGCGAAGTGGACTCGTGCAACGAGCACGTCGGTCAAGGCGGCGGACAACCGCATCTTCACGGTGATCCTTTCAGCGCAACAGATGGCAAGTGCTTGTATTCACCGCAAAATTACACCGACTCGGCTGGTAATCAAGACAACACCGTGCACCCGCCGCTCATCGGTTTCAGCTACGACGGACCTATGATTTACGGTCGATACTTGGACACCAACGCGCCGGGTTTCAGTACCGGTCTCGACACTTGCGGCGGTCACGAGCACGATGACTACGATTATCACTATCACCCGCAAATCTTCCAAGCGACGACGACGTCGATGCACAAGGGAACCGCAGCAGGAAAAACTTCGCCATTCGTCACTTACCCGGCATTCACGCCCGGTCCATCTGATTGTTGGCGAGGCGATATCTCCACCGATAGCGTGTTCTGGACGAAAAAGGACGATAAAGACCTCATGGCAATTTGCTCTGGTACTACGGAATATTATCTCAAGGATGGATATTCGTTTCCGTCGACGAGCTGCGTGGTCGAGTCATCTTCAGATACCACCGCTACGTCGACATCTGGCGTCGCTTCGCTCGCGCTCGGAGCGCTCTCCACTTTCGTCGCGGCGGCGCTCTGCGCGTGACGCAGAGCGGATCAATATTGTCAGGCGTTGCACTTTTCATATGTATGGATTATTTCGTGTTTTTGGTTTTTGTGTTTTAATGTGTTGCATACGAATGAAATCGTTGTAATTGAAATTTTGTTTATTTCGCCTTGCAATGTTCAAAACTCAGTGCTGCAAATGTTGTCGCTCGCCAGCGCGCAATCGATGGCTTTCGCCGCGTCGTCGAAATTCTCTACGTCAACTTCGAACGTGATGCGTCGAATAAGTGACGAGCCATCCGTGCGCACGCGCACATCCATACCCCGGCGATCGATGGAGATGATCCACAAATCGTCCACTAATAAATCCAACGCGTCGGACATGTGCTTTGCTAAGCGTTGGGCGAAACGCGTGTTGAGTTCGCTCAATGTTTCCGTCACGCTTCGACCATTTTGAGAAGTCACGATAGTGTCTGGAGACGTATTCATGTATTCATCGAGTTTGATCCAGTTCAACGTCCCGAAACCGCCGACAAAGTACACGTCGACGATGCGATTCATGCGGTAAAACGTATAGTCTCCCCATCGGTCCTCCATGTCAATCGCTTCCTTTCTCGCGTGGTACTTGGCTTTGAAGATTTCATTCGCCGCAGTTTGATATTCTGCCGACGGTAGCTTTTGTACATCACCGAAAATCGTCACCCGAGCGTTGGCTAAACCGCCCCAACCGCTCATCTTCACCGTGAGCGAGCACCGCGAATCCGCTGCGATGTTTCGCGTGTGAATCGCAAGCGGCGCCAAGCAAAAGATCGGATGCCCCGTGGCGTCGGTGGCAAAATCCACCGTCGACCCAAAAGGATACCCCGCGCGTCTGTGGTGCATATCACTCATCGTCGTCGACAAATCACCGTAATCCGCCAACTCCATCAAGTTTCTCGCCGCCGTCGCCATCGAGGGCAAATTTCTATCCTTCGTGTCTCGACTCACCACCCCTCCCGCCATGGGCGTGCGCAACAACCGCGTGCGCCCAACACGTTTCCTCGCACTCGCACTCTCCATCGGTATGTTTAATTCCCCATTCTTCGCCCCTTTCCCGTCGCCCGTCGTCGTCGTCGTCGTCGTCGTCGTAGGTTTCACCCCAGAGCTCTGCGCCTCGCGCGCGTCTCGCGCCTCCGCCGCCGTCTCCCGCGACGACGGCGACGGGCCATCGCCGTGACCATCACCATGCGAACTCGCGCTCGCCATCGTGCCTCCGCGCGCGAACGACGCCGCGCGGCGTCGCTCCACCGCGCGCGGCGCCCGGTCCCGTCGCATCGCCATCGTCGTCGCCTTGGTCACCAGCGCCGTCGTCATCGTCGTCATCATCGTCGCGCGCACAGGCCTCGATGCTACACCCTTTTCGCGCGTCGCACGCCGTCGTCTGTCGCCCGTCGCCCGTCGCCCGTCGTCTGTCGTCTGTCGTCGTCGTCGTCGTCGGTCGTTGCGATTCAAAAGCGTCGTCGGCGTCGGCGTCGCGCGACAGACGCCGAATGTCCGAACACCCGACGACTACAAAGAACGTGCCACGTGGCACTCTACACCCACCCACCGTTCGGCCGCGCCCGGCGGCGGCACTGGACGACGACGACGACGACGACGACGACGACGACCGACGACGACGACGACGACGATGGGCGCAAACGACGACGACGACGACGACGACGACGATATCGGCGAGAGTCTTGGGCGTAAACGACATCGACGAGGATCACGCGCGGACGAGGATGATGACGAGAGCGATGATGACGACGACGACGACGACGATGACGATGACTCGGATGATGACGAGGATGATGCCGAGAGTGATGATTCCGACGAAGCGTCGGATGACGACGATGGGGCGCTGGAGTTGACGCTGGATGAACGCGGACGCGCGGCGTGCGCGTTGAATCCTCGACTGGCGTACGACGCGCGCGCGCGGAGGATGTTTTTAACGCTCGGCGCTCGGGCGACGACGCTCGGCGCGCGAGAACGGTTGATTGAGGAGTGCGCAACGGCACATACGGCGAAGAATGCGAAGAAGGCTGGGGAGTATTCTTCGGGGCGCACGTTTTGGGTGGGCGCGGACGCCACGCCACGGTGCGCGCTCGAGGCGTTAGCCTTGGCGACGTTTCGCGCGGCGACGCGGCGGGCGATGACGTCGAGCGACGGGGAGGATGAGGAGGGTACATCGTCAGTGTCGGCGGCAGCGGCGGCGGCGGCGTACGACGCATCGAGATCGGGCGCGGAGTGGTGGACGCAAGTCATCAGCGATGGCGACGAAATCGGTTGGCACTGGGATAAAGACTACGCCTTGGAAGGGTCCGAGGTGAATTTACATCCTCACCTGGGAACGGTGACGTATTTATGCGATTACGGTGCACCTACGGTCATCGTTGATCGCGCCACAGAGGTACATTATGAGGGTGAAGGGGGTGATTTGGCGGTACGCGGCGCCGTGTCGACGTGCGCCGTGTCGTGGCCGAAATTCGGCAAGCAAATTACTTTTGACGGAAAGCTCTTGCACGGGGCGCCGATGGAACTCGCCACGCGCTTAACGCCAGGCGTGAGTTCGAACGGTAAACGCGTGACATTTTTGGTGAATATTTGGCTCAATTACAAGCCCATCACCGCCGCACCATTGACCGACGACGAGCTTTGTGGGATGAAGATGCGCGACGTCGACGAGGCCACGTCGTGGACGACTGACAACCCAGAAGACTTTGTACACGTTGAAGCATCGCCCAAGACATCAGAACAGTTTGAATTTACGTTTCAGTACGCCAAATGTAAGCGTACCTTGGCGCTGACATTACCTTCAACCTTCCGAGACGGTGTTTGGTGTGCCGAAAGTGGCGACGATTGCGCCCTCGTCGAGGCGTGTCACGTTGGCGAGCTTCGCTAAAAGAAAGGAGCGGCGCATGGTTTTGTAAAAAGTGTAGGATTTGTAAGTATATTAGACTCTTTTATTGACAAAGAATTTTCAAATGAAATGAATTTTGTTCAAGAGTTGCTTGCTGCGGCTGCGCGATGCCCCGAAGGGCGCGGGCACCGACAAGTAAAATTTCCTCGAGAGGAAATTTAAACTTGGCGGGCGTCAACGGCGCACGCGGCGCCAGTCGGCGGGCGGGCAACCAAGAAAGACGCGCATTGGCCTTGCTTGATGTTGTCGAAACCCGCGACGCGCACGTAGCAGTTCGGGAAGGCAGCCTTGCACGCCTTGCACTCAGCGAGGACTTCGTCCGTGTTGGTGCAGCCGTACATGGG
>Ga0181558_10006284_pt1 | contig 10359 bp, 7 predicted proteins | sample 011ome_22_FD_133754 | JGI IMG/M metagenome (GOLD analysis project Ga0181558, IMG submission 133754) | Coastal salt marsh microbial communities from the Groves Creek Marsh, Skidaway Island, Georgia - 011507BT metaG (megahit assembly) | ecosystem: Environmental > Aquatic > Marine > Intertidal zone... | reverse complement strand
GTAATTGTTAATGTGCCATTGGCATCATCATAACTTAAACTAATACCCGAACCTGCTGTAAGTAAATTACCTACTGCATCTTCAATGTTTTCTTGGGTATTGATTTCTGAGTATTTTGCAAGTCTATGACCACCAGCCGTGCTACCGTCGTGAACTCGGATGGTATTATTGGCAGTATCAATCGTGATCTCACCTGCTAGACCTGTAAAGGAACTGTGTTCTGCGGCTGTACCTCTTCTTCTTTGAATCGCGTATGCCATTATTATATTCTCCTAAAATATTTTTAACGTTAATTATATTGGTTGCTGAAATGATGTATGTGTATGTTGCAACCTAGAAGATTTTGACTACTTTTTAATATGTATGCCCGAAATACATAAGTTAGCCAATAGGGGCAAGTACATATATTTATCGTATATTATGATTTTTTTGGAGTTAGACTAAGATTTCAATTACACCAGGAGCGGCTTCTGTTTTAGTTTCTAATGCTCTACCAATTATCTGTAATGGACTTAATGATTTAGGATCTGCGGCAACCATACCGTGTCCTTCTAAGTCACTTGCAATAATTATATCACCTTTCTTAACAACACCGCCTACTTTACATGGCACTCTGCCGCGTAATGCTATAGACACTACATGCTCACTATCCAGTTCTGCATTCATTAAGTATGCTGGATTTGTACTTACTACACCAACTACTGCATGACTTCCTGCTTCATTTACTGCTGTTACTTCTGCTTTACCGCCTATTACAACAACTGTACCTGGTTCATAACTAGCATCTGCTTTATAGTTTTCTGCCAAGTCAGCATATTGAGCCGAGGTTGCTGTACCACTAAATGTGTTTGCGTACATTGTACCAAATTTAACACTACTTGAACCGATATTATATGTACCACTTGGTCCTGTTGCTAAAATGTTTCTTGTGGTTATGTCACCGGTGAATGTACCACCTGGGAATGGATTACCCGATGGTCCTGTTGGTCCAACTACACCTTGTGGTCCTTGACCTCCAGTAGCACCTTTTTGTCCTTTATCGCCTTGGCCACCTTGGGCACCTTGAGCACCTTGTAAACCTTGAGCACCTACTTCACCTTTCTGTCCTTTTGCACCTGTTGGGCCAGTAGCACCTTGAGGTCCAGTTGCTCCTTGTGGTCCTGTGGCTCCAGTTGGGCCTGTGGCTCCAGTTGCACCTTGAGGACCGGTAGCACCCTGTGTTCCTTGTGTTCCTTGTGGTCCAACATCACCTTTTTGTCCTTTATCTCCAGTGGCACCTTGCGTACCCTGAATACCCTGCGTTCCTTGTGGTCCAAGATCACCTTTCTGTCCTTTATCTCCAGTGGCACCGGTTGGTCCTTGAGCACCTGTATCACCTTGGTCACCTTTCTGTCCTTGTGGGCCTGTTGCTCCTTGTGGGCCTGTTGCTCCTTGAGGTCCTTGAGCACCTGTATCACCTTTTTGACCTTGTGGTCCAGTTGGGCCGCTGTCTGCAGGTACCCAGTCATAGTCTGAACCGTTCCAACTTAATACTTCAGATGAATTTGCTGAACTAGTGTTAAGATGAGTATCTACTCTGGCATTGGTGTAATATAAATTTGTACCTTCACTTAAATCTGATGTGCTTCTAGTACTTAATGCACCTGCTTGTAATTTACCACTTGCATCAAATAATACTGCTGAACCAGGGCCTACAATACTGTTATTAAATGTTGCACTTGCACTAAATGTTTTAGCACCGCCAACTGTTTGTGACCCACTAGTTCTAACAACGGTGTTGTCTACTGCAATATCGTCTGCATTTACTGTAATACCGTCACCGCTACCAACGTTTAATGTAACAGCACCACTTGTACCACCACCTGTTAAACCGTTTCCAGCACCTACGCTCTCAATGTCGCCTGCATCGTTAGTGAAACTGATAACACCTGTGCTACTATTATAACTTAAATCACCACTGACGCTGATTGCCGCTCTGGCTCTTGCATCTGTGTAATATAAATTTGTTGAACCTTCTGATACGTCATCAGTGTCGCCGCTCCAACTAATAACACCTGTGCCGTTATTATACGATATTGGCGCACTAGCACTGATTAATGCTCTAGTTGTTGCATCACTTGGTGCGTCAATTGTTAGTTGAGATCCAGTGATAGAAGTTGTTATGTTAGTACCGCCTGCTATTGTAAAGGTATCTGTGTTTGTGGTTGCTGTATAAGATGTAGAATCTGCATTTATTGTTTTGATAATATTCTGACTGCTACCTAGATCTGAATTTGTAACAGAGATAACGTTTGCTGATTGTGATACAGTAACACCAGTACCTCCTGCAATTTTTCTAAAATTATGATATGTTGTTGCACCTGCTGTTCTAGAACCACCGTATACTGATTCTCCACTTGCCGCTACTGATTCAATTGAGCCAGATACGCCTCTGTTTGTTAATGGATATTCTTGGCCATTTACAATACCGTATATTTCGCTGTCTCTAGCAAAAATTACACTATCAGGTGTGTCGCCATCACCAAATACATTTGTACTTGTTTGTGAATCATCGTCTGCACCTGTGGCATATTGAGTTGCATTAGTAATGTCTTTTAATAATAAATGATTAACACCTATACCCCCGTTTTCAGTGGTTGTTAATAGTGTTGCATTTGTTAATGCATTAGCATCATTTAATTGATCTCTAACTACAAATCCTGAATTAGATAATGTATTGCCTTTTGCAATATCAATAAAAACAATCTCTTCTGCTTCAACTCTTAATATTCCTGAGCCGGCTCTAATAGCAGTTTTAAAATTTGTTCCTGTATCAAAGAATATATCACCGCCTGTGTCAAACTCAATATCATTTTCTTTGTATATACTGCTACCGATTGTTAATGTACCGCCGCTGTTTATAATAGGTCCTACACTGGAATCAAATGTCAATTGTGATTCTACTGTTTGTGCGCCACCTGTTCTTCTAAGTACGCTCGAATCTACTTGAATACTATCTGCATTAACTGTGATACCACCACCGCCTGCTCCAACAATATCAAATGTTCTATCTGCATTTAAATCACCGCCACCTGTTAGACCGTTACCTGCTGTTAAATTTCTTGTTAGTGGTGCCTTTGTGGCAATTGAATTTGTTAATGTTGTATTAAGTGCGGCATCGTTACCTAATGCTGTTGCAATTTCATTTAATGTATCTAGTGTTGCTGGTGCACCACCTTGTAAGTTTGAAATAGCATTTTCAACATAGGCTGTTGTGGCTACTTTTGTACTGTTATCTGCATTTGCCTGTGTACTTGCAGTTGTACTTGCAGTACCTGTTAAATCCACAGAACCTGTAAATGTTTTTGTGCCACCTATAGTTTGATTGCCAGCAGTTCTAACAACTGTGGTGTCAACAGCAATATCACCTGCGGTGTAGTCAATACCATCACCGCCAGTTAATTCTGCATCTATTCGTGTGCCAACTGCACTATTAAAATCTGTAATTTGTGAACTTGGTATTGCTATGCTTACATCTGCCGCCGTTGTTAATTGTCCTTGTGCGTTCACAGTATAAGTCGGTATTGCTGTAGCACTACCATAACTTGCCGCTGTTACTCCTGTGTTAGTAATACTTACTGAACCAGCACCTGTAATATTTGCTGGTGATGTTGTTATACCTGTACCACCGTGTACATCTGTAAGTGTACCTGGTGCGTTGCTTGATACCCATGCTGTTGTGGCAACTTTAGTACTGTTGTCACTTGCACTAATGGCCTGACTTGCAGTTAAGCCACCACTAAAATCTGTTCCTTGTGATATTGTTGCTGGTAAACTAAATGTACCACTACCGCTTGTATATGTTATTTGTCCACTTGTACCGGCAAACAATGCTCTGACTTCTGTGTCAAAATCTGTAACTTGCGTATGCGGTATTGCTATTGCTGTTGTTGATGCACTTGTTATTCTACCTTGCTGATCAACTGTGAATGTGCCTACACCTGTTGCACTTCCGTATGTGTTAGGTGTGACTGCTGTATTATCTAAATTAAAAACAAGTGTGTTAGCAACATCGTTATAAACTGCTGTTATGCCTGTACCACCGGAAGCCATTGCGCCAACTCTGTCGTCGACTGCTTCTGAAAAATCTGTTATCTGAGAGGCCGGTATTGCTATGTTTACATCTGAAGCACTTGTAATTTGTCCTTGTGCATTTACGGCCACTTGTGGAACTGCTGTTGCACTTCCGTATGTTGCGGCACTTACACCACTGTTAGTAATGCTTATTGCACCACTGCTTAATGTTATTCCTGTACTACCACTAAAGTGTGCCCTTACTTCTGCGGCACTTGGACCGGTGTATGTTAATGTATTACCAGAGTATGCAACACTTCCGTCGCCACCAGCATCCACAACATTTAATACTCCTGTGATAGGTGCTGACGTTGTTAATGCAGTACCGTCCCAAGTTATTGTTGCATTTGCAGTTGTTTGACTTAATTGTAATGTTGCTGTTGCACCAGTTCTATCATAGTTGACAATTATGCTGTCATCTGCAACTCTGAGTTGATCTGCTCTTTCACTGATTGATTGGGCATTAAATATTATATTACCCGGTGATCTAAATATACCTTTTTTGTCTGCCATTAATTACTCCGATTGCAACATTGCTTTAACATATTTATCAGATTATGGCATTTTTCTTGCGTACAAAAAAAAGCACCTTCCGAAGAAGGTGCTTAATTCGTTTAAGTAAAACTAATACTTACTTGAATGAGACGTTTGAAAGTCCAATTTCACCTAAGTAGTCAGCCGCGTTACCCAATGAACTTGCTGTGTTAGTAAGTTCTAAGTAACCGTATCTTGTCATAAATGACACTACTGGTTCAAATGTACTTGGATCCATAACTGGACCTGTGCTCATTAATGGAATGTAAGGACAGTAGAATGCTGGAGCATCTGTTTCAGATGAACCTTTATATCCTACTAGTACTGATGTTCCATCAGCCGCATAGTTGTCAACAAATACTTTAACAGTACCGTTTAATGTACCTACAAACTTACTGTTTGTTGGAGCATCAAAAGGACCTTCTGTACTTCTAACAAATGTTGAAGTTGTTGCAGATTGTAGTATTGTTAAAGCCTGTGGACTTACAACAACATAGTTACCTGCGCCTCTTCTTGTTCTAGCGGCAATCAAGTTTGCAACTCTGTTGATAAGAATTGCCAAGATTGCGTGTCTTTCACCGATATATGTTTGAGTACCTGTGATTCCTGAGTTGAAGTCTAAAGTGTCAACTGTAGGAGCAAGTGCTCTTAATTTTGCTAACATCTCTTGGTCGATTTCAACTGCAATTTCTTGTGCTAATGCCTGCATAATTTCTGCTTCAACATCTACACCGTGCATTGCGTTGGCGTCTTGAGCACTTTCAAAAGTCCATCTTGCTGATAGACGTCTTGTTTTTGCTTCGACTGTTTGCTTGAGGATTTGAATAGACATTTTGCTACCCGCTGTTCCTTCACTTGCCGCAGTTGCATCAGGTGATCCTGAATATGCTGTTGCTAATGCGAAAGGACTTAATGCTTCTTGTCCTGCTGTTACAGAATCCTTAGACTCTGCGTATCTTACTCTTAATGTGTGGATTTGTCCTACTGGTCCACTCATTGGTTGCACACCAAGTAATTCGTTGGCGATCAAAGAAGGCATAACCCTTCTAATCAATGGTAGCATGACTTTGTTAAGTGATGCAACGTTTCCTGCCATTGTTGATCCCGCAGTCGCTGATTCTTGTAATTGAGTTTTTGCGTTTTCTAAAATTACGTCCATTGTAGACTTTTTAGAACCCTGTAAACCCTCAAGAAGAGCGTCCTTGGTTGCGGACCAATTTGATTCAAATAATGCTTCTGCCATTATAATCTCCTAATTATTTAAGTCCGGCTAGTTTTCTGATTTCGTCAAGTTCGACTACGTCAACTTCATTGGTGGAGCCGGTTTGTCCGTCCAACGATCTATTACCAGTGTGTTCTGATGTCACTGATTCTTTAATAACCTCTTTTTTAGTTCTTACAGAACCATCCTCGTTCATAACACTTGGAAGGTACTTGTTAAATGATTCTTCAAGTTTCTCTGTTTTCACTGATTCAAGAAGTTCTGTCATTAATGCTTTTTTGCTACTACTTAAAGGCGCAATTAAATCACTAATAACATTGTTTCTGTTGTATCTATCTTCTGCTATACGCAATTTAGATTCAACTAATTTCTTTTGTTCCGATGTATTATCTGCTAATGTCTTTGCTTCTTCGATTTTAGATTTTAATCCAGAAATCTTAGACTTGAGTTTTCTAACTTCTGTATTTTCATTTAAATACGAAGTAGCATACTCTCCAGCCATTGCTTCAAATATTCTTCTGCCAAATTCATTTTCACGAGCCTTAGTAATATCTTCTTTAAATTGCGATACTTCGCTTTTTAAAGCAGATGAAATAGTTGATTCAACTTTTTCTGCGGCTCTTTTAATAAATTGTTTTTTAGCATCCGCAAGTTGCTCTCTTCCTTCGCGAACTAACTGAACTTTTTTCTCTGCTAGTTCTCGCTTATCTGAGTGGAACTCACGAATTTCATCAGCAACTGCTTCAAGTACAAAGTTTTCAAGTTTAGCAAAGTTATCACTTTGTGCATTTCTATCTTCTTTTAATTCCTTGATTTCGTTGGCTAATGTTTCTGAAACGAATTTATTTAACAGTTCAGTATGTGTACCAACTGCTTTTTTATAATTAACTCTTTCAGCAATAGTTGCCTTCTTATCTTCTGCAAGTTCTTTCAATTCTTCTTCTAAATTTTGAGTAATAAACTTGTCCATTGCTTCTACAACTTGACTTTTGTCATGTTCGAATCTCTGTGCAAATTCTTCTCTCAATTCAGCAGTAATTTCGTCTCTTGCTTCAGCAAGGCGTGTTTCCCATGCTTCTTGTATATTGATTCTTGTCTCTTCAGACAAGTCACCATTTTCAAGAAGTTCTACGAATGTATCCGCCATGTGCTTTCTCCTATTTGAGTTCCAATTCACGTATGAAATTTTCAATCATACGCGATAGGTGTTTTTGTGCGTTTCTGTCACTTTGTTTTATTTCTCTAGCGGCTTCAAAAATCTGAGCGCCGCCTCTCATATTAAATAAACTTTCATAAATGGCTTTAGGGTAGGCATCTGGGGCACTTGGTTGTGCTACGATGTCAACAGTTACTATATCAAAATCGCTTACCCTACCGCTCTCATTTACGTTGCCACTGCCTCGACTACTAACGCCTAATTTGGCGCCACCTTTAAGTAATGCTTCGGCAATCTTACCCATTGGAGTATCCAATATTTTAAGTTTACCGAATCCATCTGCTCCGTCGACCCGCATGTCTGTTATCATGTGGCTAACTCTATCTAAATTTATTTGTAATTCTGTTGGATGATCTAATTCACCAAGAACAGTTTCACCAGATTTAATTCTACCACCAATTGATTCTACAGCCGTCTGTATTTCTTCTTTGGGATATACTCTTCCGTTCTGGTTTTTGACTTCGCCTTGTATAAACAGTCCGCTCATATGCATAATTTTACCATCATTAGATGATTCAACTACAATATTTGCTTTATCTGGACTATAATACTCGAATAACTGTCTTGACATTATGTCTCCTTAATTACTTAACTTTTCCTGCTATAGGACTCTCTGATTTCTCAGCATTTACTTTTGCTGGGGAAACAGATGCTGGTTTTTCGCCAATGTTATCGCTTACTGGATTGTCTTTGGCTGAATCACCTTTTTTGCCTTCTGCACCGTCTTTACCAAAAAGTTCTTTTTCGTCTGTTCCGAAACTTTCTTTCTTTGGAAACTTAGGTGATGCATCGTGGTCTGCACTTGAGTCATTTTTAGCAGATTGATTTTTACTGAAGTTAGTTGCTTCTTCTAGTTCTTCTTCAACTTCTTCATCTAAGTCAATTTCTTCTTCAAAAGATTCCATTTCCATTTCGTCTGCTAATTCGTCTTCAGCATCTTCAATTTCTTCTTCGCCTTCGTCATCTGACATTAACTTTTCGAATTCTGCTTTTAGTTCATCTAGTTGTGCTTCTAAATCGTCAACTCTGTCTTCGACTTCTTCTTCTTCAGACTCTTCTTCACCATCTATTTCCACTTCTGGTTCTATTTCGTCTTCGATTTCGTCTTCTTCTTCGTTAACACCTGATTCATCTGCATGAACGTCTGCTTCTACTTCATCGTAGAAGTCTTCACTTGGTGAACCTGCAACTGTTTCTTCAACAGCCTCTTCTTCAGACTCTTCAGCCTCTTCAACTGCTTCGTCTTCAGATTCAGATTCTTCTTCAACAACTTCGTTGTCGATTGCTTCTTCTAGAGCATCTTTATCTAAGAGATCTTCATAAATCTCTCTGGACTTCTCTACCATAAAACTGTGTAACAGGTCTTTGGCCTGAGCGTCGTCCTCTGCTAAAAGATGTTCCAGTACTTGTTCTAAAACACTTTTATTATCTGACATCGTAATTTCTCCTTTAAACTCAGGCTATACCTGATATATCGTAATTGTATTTAATAGTAATGTAGTGTTTTATGTAAAAAACGGTGTTTTTTTGAGGTATTTTAGTTATAACAAGTTATAAAGACCTGTTATTTACTACCTCTATGATGTGGTCTGCATACTTTCTATGTGCGTATGGTGAGTTATGATTGCTTACTGGGTAATGTGTAGTTTCGTTTCCTTGCTCGTCTAAGTGTTTAGGATTAAACTGAGCATAGTACCCAGCACCATTTTGTAACAAGTATTTATCAGGAACGAAGTCCCAATTAAAACTGCCTATTTGGTGATGATCTTCTATCAAACCCGTTTTATCAAATTCGCTAAATTCAAAGGTGTTTGGGGAGAATAAAAACGGCACATTATGATTTAATATACTCAGTAAACCACTCTGCAACACATAGTAATCATTGTGTGCTTTTATGTTTTCATCAAACACATAGTATGCATAGTCCTTTAGTGCATTTACTCTGTCTTCATCAATGTCTTGATAACGTCTTGCTTCTTGACTTATAACTGTGTAAATGCTGTCGCACCAAATTTGAGGATCATATGTTTTGCCATAGTTTATATGGTGCTCGTGATCAAAGTGATCCCAGTCAAAATCGCCAAAGCAAATTTGATCATATGCTTTGTTATGATCGTAAGTGTTATCTAGTTCTTTGAGTATTTCAAATCTGTTTACACCAGTTGCATTAATGATCATTAAATCTGGTTGTAAGTGTTTTAGTGCATAGTCAATCTGTGTACGAATACCAAAGTTACTCATACCGCATCGTGCTAAGTTGATGTAATTGTAGCCTAGATGTTTTGCTACTAGATAACCGAATTCAAAATTGGGATATAGTGGATCGCGGCAACTCCAACTGCAACCGCAAACAACAAGGGTCTTCATTTAATTATAGTAAGCCGCCTGCTCCGCCACCATCAACTGGTTTGGCATACATCACAGAAGCAAGTTTTTTGTGATTTTTTGCTTCTTCTTTTTTGAGTTCTCTGATCTTTCTCAATTTGCCAAGTTCTTCCAAACTAAGCATCTTTTTTCTAGTATCAGTTTTATGCCTTTGATTAATAGTGTCTTTGGCTGGTTCGTAAAATTCGTTTAGTTTCATATTATATTCCTGGGTTTCCGCTTTCGTCTCCAAGTTCTCCTAATGTGTCTAGTCCACCAGTGCCATCACCAGCATCAACTGGTCCCATGTCTATTGGTGCAGTAGTAACATCACTGCCTGGTTGCGGTCTTACACCTACTTGACGTAAGTCTGCTGATGTTGTATCATCTACAGCATCAACATCAAATGCGTTTTCTTCTGCCCACAGTAATTCGTTTCTTCTGATTTCGTCTTCGCTTAATCCTAAGTACTTAGCAAGTTTGAACTGTGTAGACAAGTAAGGTATGCCTTCTAGTGTACCAAACAGTTGTGTTCTTGCTTGATCTAATTCTAGTTCTCTATAAGAACTGAAGTTTTGTGGTTCGCCAAATGTTATATCAAATAAACTGTTGTCTACTTCAACACCACTTGCTTTTAAATAAATTTTGAATTCTTCATTGAGACTTTTGATTATCTGTCTTTGCAGTCTTTCACAGTATTTGGCAAATCTATATTCCTGTATGTATGCAACACCCACCTTGCCATCATTGTAAGGTGCTGACCCATCGTCTGGTCCTGTTGGCAAGTAACTGCTAGGTATACGCAAACCTCTAATTAGTTTGTTGTTGAAAAACTTGAGGTCATCAATTTCACCTAAGTTACTACCGCCTGGTAGTGTGTCAACTTTACTGCCTCTACCATCTGCCGTTT
>Ga0181558_10006281_pt1 | contig 10360 bp, 13 predicted proteins | sample 011ome_22_FD_133754 | JGI IMG/M metagenome (GOLD analysis project Ga0181558, IMG submission 133754) | Coastal salt marsh microbial communities from the Groves Creek Marsh, Skidaway Island, Georgia - 011507BT metaG (megahit assembly) | ecosystem: Environmental > Aquatic > Marine > Intertidal... | reverse complement strand
GGATAACTTAAGCTACCCTTCTTAAAATTAGGGTTACCATTTCTTTAAAACTTTTCCTTCGCTATCAGTGAAACCTCCAGTTAGGATAACAATAAAGTCAATGAGAGTCCAAATTCCTAAACCACCCAATGTAAAAATCATTGCGATGCCTGATCCTGTTTTTCCAGTATAAAATCGATGAACACCAATAATACCGAGAAACCAGCATAAGACTGCTGCTACCGTTCTTGATCTAGTTGATTGCATAAATACTACTCCTTACATATTATTAATATTTGTTATTAGTTTTAATTGAGTCACCACACCACCAAACAATTAAAAAAATAACACCTACCACAGTGAATGCTATAAGGTACCACCATCCACTTTTATTCACATCATGCAATCTTCTTACTGCAACCGCAAGATATGGAATAAACAATAATAACGACACTAAAGACCCAAGTGTTGGACTAATTATTTCAGCAACGACAACTGCTAAGACTTGAAAAAGGAAAAACCACCAAAATTCACTTTTTGTTGCTTTGCCGTTAAAATTTGCATAATTAGTCAGACAGTGTTTTATGGATTCTTGAAACGTCATTATTTTCTCCTAAGATCTTTAAAAAAATTTATTTTCGGGTCACACATTTACCAATATTTGCATTAAGAAGGGCTGTATTACCCATAGTGACATTCGATACATAAAAATTTGATAGGTTTGAATCTGCATCTTTTTTAAACATAATTAAATTAATAATTGAGTTTGGCTCTTTTATTTTTTTAAGATCAGTTAACACAACGTAGGGCTCGTCTCGAATTACAACTGAATTTAATACAATCTTTTTATTGGGGTTTATGACCTCCGACATATTTTCTATATTAGAGTCTTTTAGGTTCTCAGCCTGTATGTTTAAAACCACTTTTTGACCAAATTTAATCACCTTGGGCAATTGAAATTGAATGATGGTTTGATTTTTTTTGTCAGCGGAAATATAACCACAAGTATATTTGAGCTGACTATAACTTGTTATTGGTAGGCTTAATATTAATAAGCATAAAGCAATTAACTTTATTCTACCTAAAGTCTCCCCAGCCATCATCTTTATTATTTTTTTCATCATTATTTGAGCTATTTTCATCTTCAGAGGCGCCATCTGCCTCATCATCATAGCTTTCAGATTCTTCGTTACTTTGGTCGTTGTTCGAGCTGTTAACTGATGAAATTTTTGAGTCCATATACTCACGAATGTCAGCCCAGTTAAAAATAATGAATAATCCAAGTAAAACACCAATAATAATTCTCATACTAAGAACTCCAGTTTAGTAAATTTAAAAATCTTCATTAAAATATTCTGAAGATTCAACACCTTGTTGAATCGGAACACCTGCAGGTTCTTGTGATGGTGTTGCAGTATCTGTCGGCTTATTCGTATTTGATGTTTTTAAATTATTTGCTTTGAGTCTTCCAGCCATCTGGTTTGAAGAGCACGACATACCAACCGCAGCTGCAATTTGTCCATTACTATTATTAAATGCATATCCGACATTTATAACCCCTTTAAGTGTTTCCTCAACTGAAGTGGATGAAATTTCTTCACATAAAGAGGTAATTCTCTCTTTAGACGAATCTCCATTGATAGTTTCATTGCCAACTTTATCAATACAATTATCTTCACTTTTGCCCGCTTCAGAAATAAATTTTCTCATTTCCATTTTCGCAGATCTGTAAGTTTTTTTTAAAGCAGCTTCAAATGATTTAGGTGCAACAATACCCTTGCTATTAACATGAGCCGATCCAACATAACTACAAATAATTCTATCAGCACAATCTTTGACCGGGACCATTTCGCATCCCATACCCCTAAATTTAGAAAGTTTTTTTTGAATATTTTTTTGTGTTTCTTCTGTAACTTTAAAATTAGAATTTAGATCGATGTCCACTTCATCATCAGCCGCATGTATCGGGTTGGAAATAAACATGGGCAGCGACATAGCAAGTATAAAATTTTTGAAAATCTTTTTTTTATTCATTTAATTTTCCTAAAAAATGGTTACTTTTTTTTAACATTAGCCTTTTTTATTTAAAAAAACAAGAATTTATTTATTAAAATAATTATGACTAAATGTTGTGTTCTAGAAAAAATTTACTTTCTTTAAATAATGAAGTTAATATAAACATTATGAAACATATATTTTTTATAATTTTTTATATTTTTATTTCTACTTACACAATCATGTCACATTCCAAATTGAAGTATATTGATGTGGAAGTTACAGGTTTTGGTTCCTCTGAAGCGAGTGCGGTTAAGAATGCTTTAATTGAAGGACTTTCTCAAATTGAAGGCCAATACATGTCCGCAACAGACAAATCTGAATTTAAACAAAAATTGGATGTGACTGACGGCAATGAAACCGAAGTTATTTCAGAAAAATTTTCAGAACAAGTCAATTCATATACTAAAGGGTTAATTAAAAAATATAAAGTTGTTGAACTGAAACCAAAAGGATCACAATTTACAGCAAAGGTTTTAATGACCATTGCGACCTACGATGATGGAATTGATGCTAAGAAAATTAAAATCGCAGTTTTACCTTTTATGGCTAATAATGATATCGATGTTCAGGTTGCAACAGCCGAAGTTGATAAATGGAGACGGGCGCTAGTTGAAGGGTTGGTTCAGACAAGAAAATTTCAGGTTATTGATAAGGACTACAAAGATCTAATTAACGATGAGTTAAAAAGTTACAATTCAAAAGAATATAGGATTGATGAGTTAGCCCGTTTTGGGAAAAAAATTGGAGCCGATTATGTTGTTTCTGGAACCTTAGTTTTAGGGATGAAAAGTAAACTTAATCCGGACAAGCAAAAATATAAGTTATCATTACGAATTATTGATTTAGCAACTTCTCAAATTAAATTTGCCAAGCAAGTATCTAGTCCCAAAAAAACCATACATCAAATTATTGACGCAATTTATCCAATTCCCGTTGTCAATATTTCTGACGAATCAGTCACTATTGGCAGAGGAGGAGATATACTTAAAGTTGGAGATATTTACGAATTAGTTAGATTAGGTCAAAAATTAACTGATCCATACACAGGTGAAAAATTAGGTTATCAAGAAACCACCATCAGTGATGTAGAAATTGAAAAAGTCTATGCTAAAACATCAAAAGGCAAGATTATTCATGAAAAAGTTAACCTTGATGAAATACAATATAAACCAGGTAAATTCATACTCAGGGCAATTCAGATAAATCAGGGCAATAAGCCACCAGAGGAAGATATTCTACAATCAGAGGATTGGTAATTTACCAATCCTCTGACCTGTCAATAATTTGCTGGTAAAGCATATTTGATTTGAGTTGTTGCCAGATACCAAATCTTTTTAATACTATCACCAGTTGTTTTATAGTGTCTTGATCGGCTTGATTTTGATAATAGGTTTCAAATAAAACTACAGCTTTATTTTTATCATTCAGCGCAATAATTTCCATAAATAATGGAATGCTTTCATTATCTAATTGATCTAGAGTTATGTTTTTTCCCTGAATATATTTAAATGCATGGCTTGATAATCCATTCAAAACGGCATGATGTAAGTAATCGTTAATTATATTTCTAGATGCGTTGGTTGCTAAAACGGTTTCGTAAAGCTTTAATGCAATAATGGGTTGATTTAATTCATTAGCTATGACTACTCCCATTAAATAAAATGGCTCTTGATCATGTTCCCCGTCTTTAATTCTTTGTTGAATTAACAATAAAGCATTTTCATAGTCTTTTTTGAGTATTAAATCTTCAATGATTGGAATATGTTTTTTATCGATGTTTTTGTTTATGAAAAGCTGATCCCAGTTATAGACTATTTTTTCTTTCTGGATAACTTGATGTAAATTTTTTTGAGTTATCTCTTCTATAATTTTTCTGCTGAGCTTAAATAAATTCATTTCAATAGTTTCATCTATATTGATATTATGAATTTTGAAAGTATTTATGAGCAGCTCAATCATGCCCAGGGGAATGCCTCCATCAGTGTGTGTAATGTTTTTTGTGAAAGATATTGATTGATAATTACCTGTTAAGATTCTGACATTAGCCTCAATAGAAACCAGCGAAAAAAAGATAAGCTTTTGAGCTGAATTAATCAGAATATCAGTCTCAATTTTTGATTTACATTGATCTGGATATGATTGGTTGAGAACTCTTGGATTTTGATTATAGGATATTACTTGCAAAGATTGCTCAAAGAAATCTTTCAAATCTTTGCGAATCCCAGAAGTTTTTTGTATGGAAATACAATCTAATTCATCAGCAGCAGTATATCCATATATCAGGCAGCTAAGACAGAGAAGTAAAAAGTTATTTTGAAGAGCAACGGTAAGTCGCAACACAACAACCTTTACAACTTTGAGTATTTTTTTTAGCTGATTTGCCTCGATCTGAACACCAATTTTCAGCAAGCGTATTTACATCAGATTGCTTATCCACGCTGTACTTAAATTTAATGGTATCTCCAGCAGAAAAAGTTGTTTCAATATTCACATCACAATCTCCCATAGATTTTTTCATTGATGGGGCAGATGCGCAGCCATAAAGAGACAAAAAAAACAATAAAATAAGTCCAGTTTTCATATCATTATCCTTAAGTCTAGTTAATTCCTTTTGAGTTTAATTGATCAACAATTTTTTTTGCTGTAATTTCTGAAACTTTTTTGATTGCTTTAATTGCAGAGGCTCTTTCAGTTGAACCTACTTCAGAAACTTGTTCAACAAAAGACGCTACACTTTTTGGAGGACCTTTTTGGGGAATAGCAGTCACTTCAACAGATAAGGAAACGCTTGTTTCGGTATTTGACGTTCCCTGTTGTCGACCTGATTTTTGAATGGTCATAGCTCCTGTTACAAAGTAGTTCATCTCACAATCTTTTGCAGCCTTTAACATTCCAATTTTGTTTTTATTGGAAATTTTATTTTTTTGGATAAATTCATTTTCAATTACATCTTGTGGAATACCCCCACAAAATCCCTCGATGACAGCATATTTGGAAACTTCAAATCCAAACGATGAAAACACACCAAGAAAACCAGCATCTAATTCATCAGTTCCAATGGTTTGGTTATCTTTTTCATAGACACTGATATCGGATTTAATTTTTTCAGAACCGCCTTCCGCAGTTTTTTTAATACGTGTTGAAGATTCACTGCTTGATTCATCATTTTCACTCATGGATGAACTGATACTGTCTGTATCTTCTGTAATTTTGATATTTTTATCTTGATATTGCTGGCGATTAATCTCTTTTCTTAATGTGATTAAATAACCTATATTACTTCCCTCTTGAGAAGATGTTTGACCTGCCGCAGATTGATTTTTTAATTTTCCGAATAAAAGTGCTTCATTAATTTCGGCTCGGATAAAAAGAGTAATTGTTTTCGCTTTTTCATCAATTTTTGTCTCCTTAATATAAAAATCAAGAATAAAGTTGTCGATATCTTTATCAATTTCTTCTTGCATTAATAAATATTGATCCACTTGTGCTTGATCCATTTCGCTTATATATTTTTTCCACAAAAGCTCCTTGGCTTGAGATTGTGCCTTTTTTTGATCCGCATCAGAGGGGGAGGAGTTCCAACTGCTTTCATAGTTGTAAGTTGAAACGATATCGATTTCTTTTGCAAAAATCGATGAAATAAATAAACAACATAAGATAGCAATAAAAGTTAAGTTTTTAATCATAAAAAAACCCTAGTCAAAGTTAAATTATATTCAAAGATAAAACTTACTTAAAAATTTTGTTTAAGTTATCTAACTCTTTAATAATACCCTTATTTCCAGTAATTAATTTTAAATTTTCAAAGTTTTTTGTTTTAATTTCTTTGGCAAACACATTGAATAGTTCAAATTGCTCACTTTGAAGTATTCCCCACTTAAAATCTTCGTTAATTTCACCTTGTATTTTTTTTACCTGTTTTAAGTCTTTTTTTCTAAAATCAAATTCAAATCTGGTTTCACCTGAGAGGGGTTCAAGAACTTGGATTGTATTAAAGACACCATAAGTTAATATTTCAATATCTTCGTTTTTACCGGGATTGCGGATAAATTTAATATCTCTCAACTTTATATTAAATACATAATCAGGTTTTGGAATATTTAAGACCAAGTCAGGAAAGCTGTTTTTATCGCTAAACTGTGAAGTTAATCCAATATCATAATCATTCATAGCACCAACTCTTGACCCATTAGGTATAAGCCTTACCTCCGGATTATATAAGTTGATCAGAGCCTCAAATGATTGAGCGGCAAAGACTTCAAAATCTTTTTTTAAATTAATATTATTTAAAAAAGAATTTTCAGCATTATCGCTAAATGAGATGTTGGCAACCTGAAAACGATTAAATTTTTTATCAACTTGAACTTGGTTTAATTTTTCATAAATGAGGTTATAAAAATCATTATTTTGAATAATATATTTTTCATAGAGAGTGTTTTTTAACCAATTTTCGGCTTCGTTTTTATCATCAAAAGATTCAAGGATTCTTATCGAGATTGGTCGAAAATCAATTAATACTTTCTTTTTAAAATCAAAGGTAATGACATTTGCCATTAACCATCCATCTAAAATTAAACCCTTTTCAAGCGGTAAGAAAAGTAATTTTTCATCAGAGAAGGTGATCCCAAACGCAATACTGTCAGCATCTGCAATTTTTCCAAACTCTTCAGACTCAAAATCAAATGAAAGTTTTTTGTTTTGTTTTAAATCATTGATTATTTTTTCTCGAAAAAATTGATAATGTTTTTCATTAATATATTTTTGAGAATATTGAAATCCATTGACATCATTTTGTTCATTTTGTTGACTTAATATAAACAGCCCTGCAAAATGAAGTTTAGGTTTTGCCATTACCTCAATTGTGATAAGGAAGAATAATGAAATTACAAAAAAAATTCTTAAATAGTTTATGGTTGATCTCATCACTTTATAGTTTAATAGTTTTTCCTAATATAAGCTATGCTGATGACCCTTTTGCGGCATTCAAAAAAATCGTAGAGGATATTCAAAAGGATCTTGGCGAAAATGGTCAAAATTCAAACACGGCTCCATCTGAACCAAAAACAACGAGCGACAACAAACCGACAAAGACTAATCAACCTACTCAAGCAAATAACTCATCTGGAAATCTTTGTAATAATGAAGATGAGATTTATAAGATTGAAAATGAGTTTACTAAAGTGGGTTGTGACGCATGGAACCAGACAGAACAAGCTTTAGTTAACTCCCCTAACAATGATTTAAAAAAAGAAAATGCTAAAAATGCAGCAATTATGGAGGCTTTTAGAAAAAAATTTCCTGAATTTCCAGTTTCTTATTCCTTTAAAACTGAATTTGCAAAAAATTTACTGGATGCAAAATATGGACTCGTAGAAAAATATGATCTCATCCCCTCAGTTACCCCAGGAAGCACCATGGGTCGACCAGATCCTAGTAAAAATCAATACTCTTATACAGCAATCATTACTTTTAAAAATATTTCCGCTGACAAAAAAGATGTCATACTTCAAGATGCACATATTTACAATGCATCCAGCACTAATAATGTTTTTGATGTAAATTATGGCATGCAAATGCCTAAAACTATCGAAGAGGCAAGAGCAAAAGCTGTTCACTCCGCAATGGAAGATTTTTATTCAACCCCATTTCCTTTAAATACCAATTATGATAATTACATAGAGAAGTTAGAAGTAATTAAAGAAGGTGTTGAATTCATGCCTGTGTCTAAATTAAAGATTTATTTTAAAAGAATACCTCAAGAACAAATTAATCAAATTAGAGATTCAATATTACCTGGGTATGGGTCTGTATTTCAGGCAAGATCGAATTATTTCAATGAAAGAATTAGGATAGTTAAAGACTTGGCAAAAGCTCTTAATATTCCAATTACAGAGTTTGGAGATTTAAATGAATGTACAGCTTCTGGAACATGTATTGGTGATTTTTCAATTGAATCTCAAATCATGATAACAGATAGTGAAAAAGGTATACGAGAGTTAATTGAAAAGGGCTCATTAACTGAAGAAAACAAAATTGCGATTAGGAAAGCAAATCAACAACGATTGCAACAAATTAAAAATTTTGTTGCAGAATCACAACAAGGTCAACAAAGGCTTGCTCAGAAAATAAACAGTACTGAGGGAATGAATAAGTTAGCATTGTCATTTATTAATTTAGAAATAGGTAAGCGTATTAATGGATTAGCTTCAAAAGAAAAAAATGATATTGCGCGGCTTGAATATAAAATGAATAATCCAGAAAAGGGTAATGTTGAAAAAATTGATCAAGCTACTGAGCAAGAGTTATTAAATAGTCTTGGCGAATAATTTCAAGATTTATTCTAGCTTGCTGTAGTCTGTTTTTAATTGATTTGTGTAACAACTAAGAGCGTTGTTATCTAATTCAACAAACGTTTCAATTAATTTTGATTTTATTAACTCACCTTTTTTGTATTGAGATATTTCTACCAAATAATCAAACTTGATATTTTTGCCATGATGATCACTGATAAATTGAAGAACTGTATGTAATGCATCATTTAATATAATTTCTTCAGAATGAATTTTGTAGCCACTTTCAATCGGGTAATGTTTTGTTGTATTTATTTTAATTGATGACTCTTGATCAATTTTAGTTAGAAGTGTGTTAATAAAATCTTTTTTGAAAGATAGCTCTGAATATTTTTCATATTCGTCAATGAAATCATTTGAATTTTTTTTTGAGTAACTTGTTTTTAAATGATCTGCAATTTCACATGCTAAAGCAAAATTATTATACCAATTTATCGATAAATCTTTATCATCACCAACTTCATGCAATTTTCGCTTTTTATTTGTGAAGGTATCAATTTTATATTCGTAATATATCGTATCTAGATTATTTATAGTTAAATGGTATGAGATATATTTTTTTTCTTTAATCTCATGATTGAAGCATGCACTTAGGAAACAAAAGAAAAAAATAATCAAAGAATAATTTATATAAGATAATTTTATTTTTTTTATAAAGTTCTGAATAATTTTTACACTACTTTTCAAATGTAAATTTCAAGTATATAGTTTATTAGACTATTACATCTTTATTAGTGATTATGTATAACCATTTTATTTTGTTTTCAAAATTTTTCTCAATTTTTTTTCTCTCATTATTATTTAGCTCTTCTTTGTTTGCAAAAGAGCCCGATAAAATTTTATTGGGTGTATATGTGAACTCAATTCATATGATTGATTTAAAAGAGGGTACAGCCGATGTTGATATGTATATGTGGACAAGATCAAAAACAAAAAAAGATTACTTTGACTCATTAGAGATTATGAATGGAAAAATAAACCAAATAAGAAATGTCCATAAGAAAGTTGTTAATGGTGAATTTTATGCAATTGGTCGATTTAGGATGGAAACATTACAAAATTACAAATTAAAAAATTTTCCTCTTGATGATCAGTTTATAAGAATTGGAATCGAAAATTCAACAGGTGATTTTGATGATATTGAATTTATCCCTGATTTAAAAGATAGCGGTATATCCGAAGTTGTTGATATACCAGGTTGGGACCCAATGAATTTAAAAATAACTGAGAGAAAAAAAACCTATGATTCAAATTTTGGCGACCCTGAATTTGGATTAAATGATGAAACATCGATGGTTTCAAGAATTGATGTTGAGGTCTTAATTGATCAGACTGGTGCAGGTTATTTTTTAAAATTATTTGGAACAGTTTTCTTGTCCGCGTTTATAGGTTTCTTAGCTTTTTATATCAGCGCTGAAGATATTGAGCCAAAATTTAGTTTAGGCGTTGGTGGTATTTTTTCAGTGGTAGCAAGCAATTTTGTTTTATCATCAATGTTACCAGAGACACCACAAATGACTCTTGCTGAATTTCTATTACTTTTCACTATGGGGATGATCTTGCTATCAATAGTTGAGACAATATTTTCTAGACATTTATGGGTTTCAGGTAGGCCAGAAGTCTCTAAAAAAGTAGATTTATATGTGGGTATTATCGTTCCTATTTTTTATATTGCGGCATGTTTTGGTATTGTAAAATTATATGTTAATAATTTTTGGTAGGTATATTGTTTAATTTGATAGTCGTTTTTAGTGATTAAAAAATTTCGATTCTGAGTTTTTATTTAATAATTCAACACGCTCAATAAAGTTCGGATCGTGCTTAGCAATCACCTCATTGGCTTTATAGATATTTTTAAATTTATCTTCCAAGGCTGTTAAGTAGACCTGGCATTCGTTTTCATTTAATTTTTTAGCATTAGCTAAACTTTCTTCGAAAGCTTTCGGTGTGAACAGGGGGTAAAATTCTTTGAT
>Ga0181558_10006267_pt1 | contig 10378 bp, 8 predicted proteins | sample 011ome_22_FD_133754 | JGI IMG/M metagenome (GOLD analysis project Ga0181558, IMG submission 133754) | Coastal salt marsh microbial communities from the Groves Creek Marsh, Skidaway Island, Georgia - 011507BT metaG (megahit assembly) | ecosystem: Environmental > Aquatic > Marine > Intertidal zone... | reverse complement strand
TTCCGCGTATCTGGATAAAACGCGCACGTTAACCACCGGAAGCAAAATTTACATTAGGCGTATTGAGCAGAATATCTTCTAGATGCTGGGCATTTCTGCGTGACATGGTGTCCGCATCGATAACGGTAATACTGGCGGGAATGTCATCGACGACATTGAGTCGATAATCTGCCGTGACAACGATTTCTTCAAGTACGGGTTGAGCCAGTGCTGGCAAGGACAAAACATATAAAGGGAAAAGAGCCAGTATTTTTCGATTTGCAAACATCATCACTCCGGAATAAACGGTCAATCGGGACCCGGAGCAAGTTGGCGAAAAGGGGAAGGAAAAAATAGAAAAAGAAGCAAACAAGTTAAAGTCTGCTGCTACCTATCCCTCCGCCAGCATTAACCGGGTCAGGTTCAAAGGGTTTGATCTCAGGCCGTAAAGCCACCCCCTAGGAAGGCCGTAACTATAACAGTCGCAAGTCACAAGTTACAAGGAAGTAAGCAAGCAAGATAAAGGATAAAGGATAAAGGAAAAAGGATAAAGGTGGGCGGTGCAGGGAGGCGGCAGGGAATGGGAAAAGAGGCAAGAGACCAGAGGCAAGAGACAAGAGACAAGAGACAAGAGACAAGCAACCCTGCTTTCAGGCTTCAATGGTTTTCTGTAGGTCGGATAAGGACCGCAGGGACGCATCCGACAGGGCGACCCGAGGTCGCCGACTTGAGACTTGAGACTTGTAACTTGTAACTACATCCTCAGTACTGTGTGATTTCGAGTTGCTCGGTTTCCAGCATGACGCGAATTACAGAATAGCCACTCAGGACGATTTCGCCTTTATGCCGATCCTGTCCATCCTGGCAGAAATCAAAAACATAGATGCGGGCCAGGTACTTGCGCTTGTTGCTGGCTCTGGTGAAGGAATATTTATTGAAAGCCAGGGTGTCATCCAGTAACTGGATATCTCTCTCCTGGCAGTATTTTCTGGCAGAAGAGAGCGCTACGGCATGTTGCTCACTACTGCGCCACCAGTAATAGATAACACCCATCAGGAGGAAAATCAGTATCAGGTCGAAGAGGGAAAACATGGTTTCATTATAGAGGCAGGAAGGCTGCAGGCATACAGCTGAATTATTCTGGTCTGGAAATCCGGCTTTGTCCCTTGACACTGAATTGTCAGAACAGCATCATGCCCGCTTATTTTCAGGCGACGTTTTTTAATGAAGTTACTCTATTTAACCCTCGAGCCCCCTCTGGATAGCGGGAAAGTTGCCACTGGAAATCAGGTCAGGGCACAGGGTATAAGAGAAGTCCTGGAAGCTGCAGGTCACCAGGTACATCAGCTGGCATTCATGCCGGAGCCAGTTATGACAAGCGCTTTAGAAGACGCTGAAACGCCAGTCCCCCTAAACAACGCTGAACCCCCTGCCAATTCCCGGATCGCTGACCGCTATAAGTCTGCTGAAGAGCTTCACAGTTTAATAGCGCAGGAAGCCTTTGATAGCATTATTGTTGCCTACTGGTACTTGCTTGATCATTTGCCGGAGTCTGATATTCCGATAGTGCTGGATTTTATAGCGCCACGACTATTGGAAATTATGTTTCAGGAGCCAGAGAGCGTTGCGCAGCAAGCCGGAGTAATCATTCGGCATCTGTCAAAAATTGACCACGTACTTGCCGGAAATCAGCGCCAGGCCGACCTTTTGCTTCCCCTTTTATTGCAGGCAGGCATCGATTGTCGTGAACAGATCCCCATTTCTATTGTTCCCATCGCCACGCGTTCAAAACTAAGGCGAGTTAATAACTTGCTGTCGCCATTAACCCTGGTAAATGCCGGTGTTGACTGGCCATGGCGCAATTTTGAAAACTACAGAAATACTCTTGAAGCTCTGGTAGTAAAACATCAGGACCTGACATTTACAGAATATACCGGCGTCTACCCAGGTCTGCTCACGCAAGCGAGTGATGACAAGGAGGGCAGTGGAGAAGAGGCGCGATCAACTTTGCTGGGATACGCTGCCATGCAGACCAGTCTTCAGCAATGCCATATTGGTCTGGAACTGGGTGAACGTAACCCGGAACGTGAGTTCAGTCATTCCTACCGCGCCATGGAGTATCTGGAAAGTGGTTTACCGATCATTATTAATAGCTGGATTCCCCTGGCGAGTCTGATAAAACACTATGACGCAGGCTGGGTAATTGATGCGCCATCAGAACTTGATGCATTGATTGGTAGTTTGCTTGCCGACCCTGATTTACTTGCCAGAAAACAGGCGGGTGTGGACAAGCTCAAGGCAGAGCAGCTGAATTATCAATCTGCCTGCAAGCCGCTACTGGCATTCCTTTCTGTTGCCCAAAAAATGAATCGCTTTGCGCTTGCTGACGAAGCGGTGATATCGCCGGCACTGGATGTAACTGGAAGCGAAACTGCAGTAGATCTGGAAGAAGAGATCGAAGATTTTCAGGCGCAGGGAACATCCAATGTCAAAATTATTCTGGGCAAAGTCTTCAAGCGCTATTTTTGTCCTGCCCGTCCAGAGTCAACTCCGGATATATTAATGGTTACCCGTGCCGACCTGTTTCCTGTGGATCACGGGGCGGCGGTGAAAATTATCAGGACTGCTGAATCACTTTCCCGAACCGGCAGGGATGTCTGGCTTACCACGGATAGCCGGATTGAATATTTCCAATTCAGCGATGGGGAAATGACTACTCATCGTTTTCCTTTTCTGCTGAGATTTCTCTGTCAGCCAAGAAGTGTTGCTTTCATGAAATTACTGAAGCTGGGCTTCCCCTACAGCAACAGTTTCCTCTATATGCCGGTAACAGACATGAGTTATATTGTCAGGGCGATCTATCTCACCAGTCGCAAACCCATTGGAGCCTATCAGGCTGAATTCCCTGCCTATGTTCGGCCCTGTCGTTTTGCTCGTTCCCTGTTTGAAGGCAAGATTCTGCTGGTGCAGCACAACGTGGAATACGATCGTATTCGAAATCAAGAGCCCGATCTTACGCCTAAAAATATTCAGACACTGAAAAACCTGGAAGTGGCCATGTGTCATGAGGCTGATAATATTATCGCGGTTTCAGACAATGACCGGGATAAAATGATTGCTGACGGTATTGATGCTAAAAAAATTCATACTATTCCTCATGGTGTGGATCTTCAGGCTTTTCATACCACACCTGTGATAAATATACGCGAGCGGTACCGTTTGCCATGGCAGACCCCGGTGCTGGTTTATCATGGCACTTACAGTTATTCCCCTAATCTTGAAGCCATGCAGGTAATGGCCCGGGAAATTCTGCCACGGCTCGAGGAGCGTGATATGCACGTTACCGTTCTGGCCATTGGTAGCAAGCCCCCGGATTTTCCTTTGCATCCAAATATCGTTTTTGTCGGTAGTGTCGATAACCTTGCCGAGGTGATTCCAGCGACAGATCTGGCGGTTGTGCCTCTACAGGATGGTGGCGGAACGCGTATGAAAATTCTGGATTATTTTGCTGCCGGCATTCCTGTCATCAGTACAGCGAAGGGAATTGAGGGAATACCCGTTGAAAATGGCAAGCAAGCATTAATTATTGATGACTTTGATGCAATCAGCGACGCTATCGTACACCTGTTACGTAATCCGGAAGAGGCGAAAAAGCTCAGCGATCAAGCCAGCCTCTTTGTTGATACCCTGGGATGGGATGCTATTGGCAGGCGCTATCTGCCCTTGCTGCATTAACACAGCGATTTAGTCGCTGTAGCAGATTTCTTCCAGAAAATATTCAGGCAAAAAACTCCAATAACACTGTATTTGCACGAGCTCAACAGCAGCCCTAGTTCTGAGCTGTACTGGCGTTTGCACTGCCGCATAGCATTGCTATACTTCCCCAACTTGCTGGGTAGGGGGAAGCATGTCAGGAAAAATGGTGCGAGGACAAATGCGACGATTTATATTATGTCTTATTCCGGTTTTAAGTATGGCTTCCGGCCTTCATGTTATTGCTCAGGATGAGCTACCCAGACTCATGCCTGACGATCTGTTCAGGCGAAATATTGGTACTGAAGGTCAGCTTGACGCTCAATTTCCCCCTCACATAATTGTCGACAATATCTATTATGTAGGGACCCAGTCTCTGGCCTCATTTCTTATTACAACGGATGCAGGTCACATCCTGGTTAATTCAGATTTTGAGCGTAATGTACCCACTATCAAGAATTCCGTTGAACAACTGGGTTTTGATTTTGAGGATATTGAAATCATTATTGGCAGTCATGAACATGGCGACCATATGGAAGGGGATGCCCTGGCCAAAGAACTCAGTGGGGCAAAAGTCGTTGCTGTTGCAGAACAAGTGCCGGGTCTGGCGCATATGAGGCCAGGTGGCAAACCGCATCCCATTGACGAAGTGATTATTGATGGTGATCAGGTTCAGCTTGGTGATGAAGTATTAACGGCGCATCTGACTCCCGGCCATAGTGATGGTTGCACCTCATGGGAGCTGACAGTTACTGACTCAGGACAGCAATACAAAGTTGTCATAATTTGCAGTGTAGGCGTAAATCCCTATTATCAGCTTTGGAATAATCCGGAGCGCCCCGATATCGTGGAAAAATATCAGGCCAGTTATGCCGCGCTTCGTGCATTGGCAGCAGATATACCCTTGGGCTCACATCCTTCCATGTATAAACTGGAAGAAAAATACCCATTGATCGGCCAGAGGATGAATCCTTTTATTGATCCTGAGGGTTATCTTTACGAAATAGCCATTAATGAGCAGGCCATGAATCTGCGTCTTGAAGAGCAGCGACTCGCTGCATTGCAATCTGAATAACAGGCAAAATAAATGCAGCTCTCGCTATTCCCAAATTATTTGAATCAAACACAGGTATCCAGTTAACCATGAAAACCCAGGTAGTTATTATTGGCGCCGGTCCTTCCGGTCTTCTGTTAGGACAGCTTTTGCACAATGCTGGCATAGATAACGTAATTCTTGAACGCGCAACACCGGATTATGTGCTGGGCCGAATACGTGCCGGCGTCCTTGAGGAAGGTCTGGTTAACCTGGTCAGGGAAGCAGGGGTAGCAGAGCGGATGGATCGTGAAGGGCTTCCTCACGACGGAGTTAAAATAGCTTTTAATGGCGAGATTCGGCGCGTTGATTTACACAAGTATTCCGATGGCAGGCAGGTGGTGGTCTATGGCCAGACAGAAATCACTGCTGATCTGATGGACGCCCGCAAAGCCAGTGGTGCGCCAGCCATTTATAGCGTGGAAAATGTAAAGATTTGTGACGCCAAAAGTGATGCGCCCTACGTGCTCTATGAGAAAGACGGCAATGATGAACGTATAGACTGTGACTATGTCGCCGGCTGTGACGGTTTTCATGGAGTGAGTCGAAAAACTATTCCCGACACCGTAAGAAAGGAATATGAAAAAGTCTATCCCTTTGGTTGGCTTGGCGTGCTGTCGGATACGCCCCCTATTGCTGATGAACTTATTTATGGCATCAGTGAGCGCGGTTTTTTTCTCTGCAGCATGCGCTCCGAGGTCCGCAGCAGACACTATGTTGATGTCAGTCTGGATGAAAAAGTGGAAGACTGGTCCGATGATCGTTTCTGGAATGAATTAAGCAGCAGACTGCCAGAAGAAGTCAGAGGTGATCTTGTTACCGGGCCTGCTTTGGAAAAAAGTATTGCACCCTTGCGCAGTTTTGTTTGTGAGCCTATGCAATACGGGCGCCTGTTTCTGGTTGGTGATGCAGCGCATATTGTGCCGCCCACCGGGGCCAAAGGTCTTAACCTGGCCAGCAGTGACGTGAATTATCTTTATCGCGTATTGCTTAAGGTGTTCAAGGAAAACAAACCGCAGGCAATAGAACAGTATTCTGAATTATGTCTGCGCAGAATCTGGCATGCGGAACGATTTTCCTGGTGGATGACCAGTATGCTGCATAATTTTGGCGATGAAATTGATCGTAAAATTATGAATTCACAACTGGATTTTTATACCGGGACTGAAGCCGGACAACGGGTTATTGCAGAGCAGTACGTAGGCTTACCTTACGAAGATGTATCCTGAGTTTCTTCTTGCTTGTCTGCATAAGCGAAGTGATAGCGCAGCGTCAGGCTTTCTTCATTAATTGATCCGTCTTTTTGCAAACGTGGACGAAAAGGAGAGTTGCGCAGATATTTTTTCAGACGCTGTTCAATTTTCTTTGTTACATTCCCTGATTTACCCAGTATTTCTATGTCGCCAGCACGACCGAAGCGGGAAACTGTAAAGCTGATATCAACATAGCCGTCATAGTCCAGACTTTCATCTACAGCAATACCAAATTTTTCACGACTGTTAGGTTTTGCCGCCACCAGTGGTAGATGTACAGGCATCGCCGGACGAAATATCTTTTCAATCTCCAGTTCCGGCACCTTTCGATTGATGGCTTCCTGATTGGCTTCGGCATATTTTTCGGCTGCGCTTCGGGTATGCCCAAAGAGTAAATTCCAGTCACCGTAGTTCATGAGTATGTCTGTCAGAGCCAGAGGGTCGGCCATGGGATTGTTGCGTACATAAATCAGCATGCGTTCAAAGGCGTATACACCACGCAGATAACTAACAGAATTTCGCCTGTTATTACTTCTTACGCGTGTGCCCGTCCGGTAGGATTTTTCACTCATGTAATAATCCGGCTCTTTGATAATGGCTGCCCGATATGCTTGCAGAAACAGGGTTTCGATATAGCGATGTTCAAGCTCAATCAGGGTGGGATCAAAAAATTGACGATTCTCCATCAGTGTGGAAATTGCGCGCACATAGTTTTGCTGGGCCTGGTAAAGACTGCCAAATGCTATCTGTCTTGGCGTAGGTTGGCGTGAACTTCCTGAACTGCTAAAACTTATGCTGGGTTGAACGGGCATATTCAATACACGTTCATAATTCGTCATGTTCTGTTCCGCAAGGCTGATAATGGAGGGTATGGCGTTTAGATTATTCTCGCCGAAATACTGCTCACTTAGATAAATCAGGTATCTTTGTTTTGCATTGGCATTTTTCAAATCCCCTATAGCCATATAGCTTTCGATTAATCCCTCAATACTTGCCACTTGTTCCGGATGAAACAAACCATGGTTGATGCGGCTGACATACTCCGCACGTTCAAAGATTTCTATCGCCGATTCATGATGATTCAATTGTTGATATTGGTTGCCCAGATCCAGCAATGTTTCATATAAATCTGTGGCAAAGGGACCTGCATCACCTTCTATGGTCGCCAGCTGCTCCTCGTATTGCTCAATATTAAAGCTAATATCTGGAATGGAGATTACCTGAGATTCTTCAGTCTCTTCGATGTTCTCTAGATCCTGAAATACAAGGCCGTTGATATTTTCTTTATTGTCTGAATTTTGAGCTGGGAAGGAAGCCGGTATTGTCTGTTGTGTTTCAGGATTCAGTATTACCGGATCAAATATCAACTGATTAAGCTGAGTCCTGCTTTGGCTTAAGCCCATTTCGGAAAGAAGGAGAAGGGGGGCAGTCAGGACCAGTGTCAGGAAATAGCGAACGCCAGGATGAATATTTCCACGCGGCTTGACCGGTATCAGGCTGGTTTCAGGCATGTTCTCAAGACTCGTACATTAGTGATACATGTTACGTCAGATAACAGATTTTATCTTTTCTACCACATTTACACGAATAAAATACCAGTAAATGGTAATTGAATATTTGAGGGATCATACCTATCGGGCTTAATGGCTTTCCTGACGATGTTGCATAAGCAGGTCTGCACCAAAGTCACCCTCCTTGCTGCGCCAGACGGTGTGAACGTGATTGCCGTTGCCCTGCACCAGGTCATATTCAAAAAAGAAATCCGCACCATCCAGGCGCCAGTAATGGGGGGCGCCGTTCTCGATACTGCCTAGCCATGTGAAATTCAAGGTATTGATGTCGACCTGGGCAAGATAGGACTGTGCGATTTCCGGCCGGTATACCGTCACTACTTCATCAAGGATATGCTGTACTAATTGTTTTTGCTGCGCATCCAGGCTGCTAATGGTAATGCCACTGGCAGGCAGGGACTTCCAGTCTTCCCAGCTTTCACGAGGACGATTGAGGGTGCCAGATAAAATATCACCGGGAGGATTGCCATCTTCTATGGCCGTATTTTTCTGAGCGTCGGTCAGTGCATGCATCAGATTAAGGCCGGCATTATGAACATAATCCTGGCTGCGAAAACCGGCAAAGGTGCCGGTTCTGATTTCGGCCGGAGAGGCGCCAAAAAAAGTCGGGGTGACACTGATTTCACCATTGGCGACGGCAAAGTTAAGCGATAAATGATGGCCTTCAAAGCGCCAGCCCCACTGATCTTCCAGAGACGGTGTTCCGAAGATGGCGAGGGTATAATTTTCCGGTCCACGGGGAAAACCGATGACTTCATTGTCAGAGAGTATTTTCTCCAGTTGCATGACCTGAATGGTCGTCAAATAGCCCTTCGTACTTAAAGCCGTATGCAGAAGTTCATGAGCAAGCATCTTTTGCTGTGCGGACATAAAGTCCAGAGGAAGCCCTTTGCGCAAATAGGGCCAGTAGACATAATTCTTGCGGGCTTCATTGTCCATATCCAGATGGAGCAGCTCCTGTCTGTTATAACCAACAGCAGCTTCAATGCCCCCGGGTCCACTGGCAACTGTCGCCAATAGTGCATTGGCAGCAGTTACCATTTCACTACTCACCCTCGACATCGAGTTATCTGAAGCGCCTGCACCGGCATGGTCGGCCTGAACCAGGGAATAAGTTGCACTTAACACAAGAGCGGCCAAAGCAATCGCCGTTAATTTGAAATTGAGTACAGTGCTAACTTTGTCGAAAATATGGTGCATTTTGCTGCCCACTCCGATGTCCTGCTGTTTCTTTTGTTCCGTTAATGCCGGCAACGAAATAGCTGGTAATAATTTATTATGAAAATATCAGATTAAAGAATCAGGGAATGCTCGCTGCCAGATCAATAAAAATCTGCGCTAGTTCACCATTGTTCTTTTCTGCCATCATGAAATGGCCATTACCGAAAAAGCCAAGATCTGGTAAATACGTGTAATCAACACTGACGCCTGCCTGTTGAAACACTTTAACGGCGCATGGAAGTCCCGCAATCAATCCCAGTTCTGAACCTACCAGATGGACTGGAACCGCAGCGAAATTAAGCAGTCTGGAAGGATTGTTTGGAGACTGCATTTCGCAGCCTTCTGCATCTTTGTAAGGGGCAAAATCGGCAGCCAGTGCAGGCTCAAAAGTCAGTCCTTCACGGATGCTGCTGGTCATATTGCTGGCACCGGGTTCAAGGGCAATGACACCGGCAACCTTGTCAGAATTCAGGTCCGTTGCCAGCCAGCCGCTGGCGGCACCTGCAGAATGGGTAACAAGAATGGCTGGTCCAATACGTTCCAGTAATTTACTGATATCGGCTGCCGCAATAGAATCACCGGCGTAAGGGCCAGGAGGGGAGCTTGATAGCCACTCGACAATGGCAGGATCATCAGGGTCCTGGGAGTCGCCAGGCCAGTGCTCAGAGCGGGCCAGAAAATTAATGATGCTTGAGTTGGCACTTTCCGCTAACTCACCATAACGAATATTGGTTGGAGAGCGGCCATAGCCCGGCCGATCTACCCAGTAGACGTCAAAACCGGCGGTAAGAAAATAATCACGCCAGCCGTCGCGCCCATCAGGGGTGCTGAACCAGTCAGAAGCCTGGCCGCCACCGCCATGAACAAGAATGAGAGGGTATTTATGGCTTTTTTCAGCAGGTAGCTGGTAACCAACATACATCTGGTTATATACCTGGACCGAACCATTTTCTGCCGGTTCAGTGTTTTCGCCACCCACATAAAAATGGCCCTGGTCCCGAAGACTGATGACTCCGGCTTCTCCCCCGGCGAGAGCCAGATGGGTGCTTAGCAGCCCGAGCAATAAAAACCCCATTTGTCTTAAAAACGAAACAGAAAAGCCCATGTACCACTCCCTATAATAATTATTCTAAATACAGGCTAAGTGTACTATTCCGGATGAAAAATGGTAGGCTTGAAAAGTAAAATCACAAGGATTTCACAGTTGTGTAATAAGCTCGTAACTCATTGAAAAATAATGAATAAAAAAGGCAAAAGTATGTCTATTTTTAAAACCCTGCCAAAAAATCCTGACATGGTGCAGGTGTTCAAGCAGTTCAATGATGGACTTCTGCCACTTTGTGAATATCACGACGTAATACTCAGGGGTGACTCGCCACTCTCGGTAGGGGAAAGAGAATTGATTGCTGCCTATGTATCCGGCCTCAATGCCTGCCGCTTTTGCTTTGGTGCGCATGCGGCTATTGCACAGAGTCATGGCATTGATGCCGAATTACTGGAAAGACTTA
>Ga0181558_10006253_pt1 | contig 10385 bp, 8 predicted proteins | sample 011ome_22_FD_133754 | JGI IMG/M metagenome (GOLD analysis project Ga0181558, IMG submission 133754) | Coastal salt marsh microbial communities from the Groves Creek Marsh, Skidaway Island, Georgia - 011507BT metaG (megahit assembly) | ecosystem: Environmental > Aquatic > Marine > Intertidal zone... | reverse complement strand
CTGCCATTGATGGTGCCAGAAATCGTCACCGCGGTGGCAACATTGATCTTTTTTGCGCTTCTCAACATTAATTTGGGACTGATTAATATCATTCTGGCTCATACCGTGTTCTGCATTCCCTTTGCCTATATGCCCATTCGTGCCGCGCTAGAAGCCATGGATCCGGGGCTAGAGGTTGCCGCCCAAGATCTATATGCCGACCGCTGGAATGCGTTCCGCTATGTCACATTGCCATTGCTGACCCCGGGCATCATGTCTGGCTTTATGCTGGCCTTCGTTATTTCTATTGATGATTTTATCATCACATTGATGGTGGCCGGTGCTGGATCAACGACCCTGCCGGTCTATATCTACAGCATGATCAGAACCGGCGTGACCCCCGAGGTCAACGCTGTCTCAACCCTATTGTTGGCAGTATCGGTCATTTTGGTGAGCGTGTACTGGCTGCTTTCCTCGGCCAACCGCAAAGGTGAAGCCATCGGATAACCCCCTCACTCTGAGGCACAAAAGAAGGAGACCAAAAGAATGAAGAAATTTGCAAAAACCATGATGCTGGCTATCGGCTCGGTTGCCGTTGCTGCATCTGCTCAGGCATCAGGAAAGCTGAACCTGTATAATTGGACCGACTACACGCCGACCGAGCTGATCGAGAAATTCGAGAAGGAAACTGGTATCGAGGTAACGCTTGACACCTATGATTCGAACGAAACGCTGCTTGCCAAGCTGCAATCAGGTGCAACCGGTTATGACCTTGTTGTCCCGTCACAGCATTTCGTTGACATCATGGTCAAAGAAGGTCTGCTGATGAAGGTCGATGGCATTGCCGATATGCCAAACTACAAATATGTCGACGAACGCTTTCGCAACCCATCATGGGATCCAGAGCAGGCTTATTCAACCCCTTATCAAATGGGTTCAGCCTCATTTGCCTATCGGGCGAACAGCTATGATGGCAATGGTTCATCTCTGAAGGAATTTTTTGAACCAAATGCCGCAACCTGTAATAAACTCGCTGTATTCAAATCACCTGATGAGGTCATCAACATGGCACATCTCTATTTGGGTTCAGATTTCTGCTCTGAAGATCCAAAAGAGATGCAGGCTGTTCTTGATGTGATGATGAAGCAAAAGGAATGCGTAAAAGTCTATTCATCTGAAGGTATCAATGACCGGCTTAAGAGCGGTGATGTGGTGATGCACGCACATTGGGACGGATTCAGCCAGGTTGGCGTTTGGGAAGGCGTTGACGATCTGACTTATGCCTATCCAAAAGAAGGTGTTGTTGGCTGGTTTGACTCGCTTGTAGTGCCGAATGGCGCCCAGAATGTTGAAAGCGCCAAGGCGTTTATGAACTTTCTGATGCATCCTGAAAATATGGCGCTTCTGTCAAATTTTGCGGCTTATGCCAATGCCATTCCCGAGTCAGTTAAATATCTCTCAGATGATATGAAAAATGCCAAGAACATTCAGGTTCCAGCTGACGTGCCGGTAAAATTTGGTCAGGCTTGTAATGCCAAGGCACAAGGTTTGATCGATAAGGTGTGGACACGCGTAATGCAATAGGCGGACAGCCTGAAACACCACCCTAAAAAACCATAAGGAGAGGCGGCAATGAGTGATGACGATTTTTTGTTTTCAAACGCGTCTGAGCTTGTTGCCGCCTTTGCCAGCAAAAGCTTGTCACCCGTTGAAGTAATAACTGCCAGTCTTGCCCGTGCTGAGACCGTACAGACACATTGTAACCCAATCACTGAATTTTTTGCTGAAACGGCACTGGAGGCAGCCCGTAAAGCTGAAGTCCGCTATAGCGGTAAAGGTGCGGCGCCCAGACCGCTCGAAGGGGTGGCAATCGCCATCAAGGAAGAATTTGCACTATGTGGAAGCACGCGATCCAGCGGTTCGCTTCTCTATGCCGACCGGGTAGACGAACACACCGATGTCTATATTCAGCGCCTTCTTGATGGTGGCGCGATCCCGCTTGTCAAAACAACAACACCTGAATTCTGCCTGCTGGGGTCTACCTGGTCACGTCGTTATGGTGTTACCACAAATCCATGGCATGATAAGATGACCTGTGGTGGTTCATCTGGCGGGTCTGCTGTTGCACTGGCGACAGGCATAGCGCCCATTGCCACTGGCACAGATATCGGCGGCTCAATCCGCATTCCGGCATCTGCCTGCGGTGTATTTGGCTACAAGCCGCCCTATGGTCGCAATCCAGAAGTGCCGATTTTCAATTTAGATTATTACAGCCATTCTGGCCCAATGGCGCGCAGCACCTCCGACATCGTGATCATGCAAGCACTCACCGCCGGTCAACATGCAAGTGACATTGCCAGCCTGCCAGCGCCACCACCACATGTGGCTGACCCAAATTGCTTAAAAGGGCTGCGTGTGGCCATGACGACAACACTTTGCGGTTATGAAATTGATCATGATGTCGCCGCAAATTTTGCCGCCGCGTGCAAGCATCTATCTGACGCAGGTGCAAAAGTCGAAGAGGTCGATTTGGGATGGCCCCATAGCCTGCCAGCGATGGCCGAAACCTATCTGAACACCCTGTGGGGCGCGACTTTGCAGGATGCAGCAAAATCTCATGGCGAGGACATGTGTCCATACAGCCTCGCCTATGCCAAAGCCAGCCTGACCCGGACGCCGCGTGAAATTATCGATGCCAATACGCTGGCTTGGCAGGCGCATTCCAGCTTTGCCCGGGTGATGGAAAATTTTGATATTCTTGTCTGTCCAACCAATGCGACAACAGATGTGCCAGCAGATTACGGCTACCCAAAGCAATCCTATAAAATTGATGGGCAACCACGCACCGGCGGCGAGGACAAGCTATGGCTCACTTCGCCATTTAATATGCTGTCACGCTTGCCAGTCATGTCCTGCCCAACCGGCTTTGCGGCAAATGGGGTGCCAACCGGCATGCAGATTGTTGGCCATGCCTATGATGATTCAACGGTGCTTAATGCATCGCTTGCCTATGAAGGGCTGTTGGATTGGCTCTATGACGCCGAACATCGCCCTAGTCTGATCACTGGCAAAGGCCATTTAAGGTAAAATGCCGGAACCACAATCAACCAAGGCTCGCCTCATGACATCGCGTTACGACATTCTTTTCGAACCTATGAAAATTGGCCCGGTCACGGCAAAGAATCGCTTTTATCAAGTGCCACATTGCAATGGTGGTGGCTATCGTGATCCATCCGCTGTGGCGGCAATGCGCCGAACAAAGAGCGAAGGAGGATGGGGTGTAATTTTTACCGAGCAGGTTGAAATTCATCATTCGAGCGAAATTGCGCCTTTCATTGAATTACATTTGTGGGATGACGACGACATTCCGATGCTGGCCAAGGTGGCAGGTGCCATGCACAGCCACGGCGCTTTGGCTGGAATTGAACTTGCCTATTCGGGCATAAATGGTCCTAATCTCTACACCAAGGAAGTGCCTTTGGCGGTCAGCCCGGGACCCATACTGACCTTCACTTCCGATCCGGTGAATGCCCGCGCCCTCGACAAAGCAGAAATCGCCGATGTGCGGCGCTGGTATGTGAATGCCGCAAAGCGCGCAAAGACAGCTGGCTATGATCTGATCTGTCTTTATGGGGCGCATGGTTTTGGTATTATTCAGCATTTTCTTTCACGGGCAACAAACCAACGCACCGATGAATATGGCGGCAGTCTGGAAAACCGAAGCCGCTTCATGCGTGAGCTGGTCGAAGACATCAAAAACGCAGTTGGTGACAGCATGGGCATCACGCTTCGTCTCTCGTTAGAAGAAGCCATAGATGAACACAGCTTCACCAATACCGAATTGCGCGAAGTGATCGAGATGCATCGCGACCTGCCGGATTTATGGGATCTGGCACATGGTAGTTGGGAAGATTGTTCTGGCACATCACGATTTAAAGAAGAAGCGGCACAACAGAACCTTGTCAGTGGCATCAAAGCGCTGACCGACAAGCCGATCGTTGGCGTCGGGCGATTCACCTCGCCTGATGCTATGGTTAAGCAGATCACCTCTGGTACGCTAGATTTCATTGGTGCCGCCCGCCCTTCTATTGCCGACCCGTTCCTGCCGAACAAAATCAAGGAAGGCCGGTTCGATGACATCCGCGAATGCATCGGCTGTAATATCTGCGTTACTGGTGACATGACCATGTCCATTTCCCGCTGTACGCAAAACCCATCTTTTATGGAAGAATGGCGCAAAGGCTGGCACCCTGAAAAAATGAAACCAAATCGGTCCGACAGCAAAGTTCTTATCGTCGGAGCGGGGCCAGCTGGACTTGAGAGTGCCAGAGCCTTGGGATTGCGCGGATATCAGGTCACGCTGGCCGAGGCCACAGATCATCTTGGCGGGCGGGTGCATTTGGAACGCGCTCTGCCAAACCTATCTGCATGGGGGCGCGTTGCCGATTACCGTGTAGGGCAAATCCAAAAAATGGCAAATCTAGAGGTGTATCTGCAAAGTCGTCTAGACGCTGATCAGGTGCTCGATTTTGGCTTTGCACATGTTTGCCTCGCCACCGGATCAAGCTGGCGGCGCGACGGCGTTGGTCGCGCTCATCTTCGCCCAATCCCCATAGATGCTGCAATGCCGCTATTCACGCCGGATGATATCATGGCCGGCAAACTACCACAGGGGCATGTCGTGCTGTTTGATGATGACCATTATTATATGGGAGGGGTTATTGCCGAACGTCTGGTTGCCGCCGGATGCAGCGTGACCCTTGTCACGCCCGCCGCCTATGTTTCGGACTGGACAAGAAACACCCTTGAACAAGGCTTTATTCATCAAAGGCTGGCAGCACTTGGCATTAATATAGAACTCAACCGGCTTGTAACCCGCATTGACCGTAACCGCTTGACAACGGCCTGTAGCTATACTGGCGATACCAAAGAAATCACAGCCAACGCCGCTGTCCTCGTTACTAGTCGACTGGGCCATGATGAACTTTGGCACGCGCTCAAAGCCCGAGAGGGCGAATGGGCGGCGCATGGTGTGCAATCGGTCAAATTGATTGGTGATGCCGCCGCGCCCGCGCCGATTGCATGGGCAACTTATGCCGGTCACCGATATGCCAATGAACTAGATGAAGACGATATTGGCGATGCACTTCCATTCAGGCGGGAAATCGCGCAGCTTTCGGGGGACGTGCATTGACCGCAGCCGTGCGTCCGGCTTTGCCGCAGCTGCACCTGCTGATTCTGCTGCCAGTGATTTGGGCGGTGCATTTTGCCTTTATCAAGAAGATTGGCGCTGATACCGATGCACTTGCTGCACTGACCGCACTTCTGGCGGCTCTATGCGCGCTTTATTTCGGGGTTTTGACGCTGAAAAGACAGCTGTTTGTTTTTACCCGAAGCCGGTTGATTTTCTTTCTGGTCGCCGGGGTGCTGGCTTATGTTGTGCCGCTGGGTGTCGAAATGCTGGCGGCGCCAAAGATCGATGCTGCAGTGCTGACGATGATTGTTTCGCTGACACCAGTCGTTACCGTCGCGGTGGCCATGGGCCTGCGTTTGATCCGTCCAGCAATGCGGTTAATTCTGTCTGTGGTCGTCGGCACAACCGGTATCTTGTTATTGTTGTTAGAGAGCAATACATCTGTTGAGTCACCCACAATATGGATCATTATTGCTTGTCTGGTTCCGATGGCCTATGCCGTAGATGCCCTGTATGTAGAGCATTTCTGGCCACCGGGGCTTACCGCGCTGCAAGTGGCATTTGGCGAATCATTTGTATCCTTACTTATCCTGCTCACCTTGACGCTTTTGACCGGCGTATCCGGCGCGGCAATCGGCGGCTGGTTCTTGCAGACTGATTTTCTAATCCTGTGTGTGGTCACCGCTATTGAGGTGGTGTTATTCTTTTATCTAGTCAGTACCGTTGGCGCGGTAATGGTCAATGTCGCCTCATTTCTTGTGCTACCTGCCGGGTTCTTCTGGGGGTGGTTGATTTTTGATGAGGTCATCACCGCAGCTGGTTTTGGGTGCGTGATTTGCGCTGTTACCGCGTTACATTTGGCAAAGAGGAATGCCGAGGAATAATGCCACGCTCAATTGCCCGATCGACGAATGAACACGACAGGAACAAAATCAATAATGGGAGGACAGTTACATGAAAATTATCTATTCAGAAGCACACCGGCAAAGAGCCTCAAAGACTGAACTTTATGGCGGTGAATTGGTGCCTCCTTTCGAATGCCCAGAACGCATGGACTTCATCTTAAAACGACTGTCCGACAAAAATTTTGGCACCATCCTCGACCCGCATCCGGTTGAGTCCAGCGCAGTCCATAAAATTCACGATGCCGGATATCTTGCCTTTCTTAACACAGCCTGGGACGAATGGCAGGCAGCCGGGTTTAAGGGTGAAGCGATGGTAACGGTCTGGCAATCAAGGTCCATGCCCGCAACGCATATACCTGATTTCATTGAAGGAAAACTTGGCTATTATTGTTTGGCTGCCGAAACATCAATTAGCGCAGGCACCGCCGAGGCCGCATGGGCATCACTTGGCGTTGCGCTTGCTGGTACTGATCATGTCCTAAAGGGAGACCGCGCCGCTTTTGCATTGTGCCGCCCACCAGGACACCACGCCTCGCGCGACCAATATGGTGGCTATTGTTTTATCAATAACGCCGCTGCCGCGGCCCAACACATGCGTGATCAGGGTTTGGAAAGGATCGCGATCCTCGATGTTGACTTTCACCACGGCAACGGCACGCAAGCCATTTTCTATGATAGGGCGGATGTATTATTTCTCTCACTTCACGGTGATCCAATGGCCGCGTTTCCACATTTTCTTGGACATGCAGACGAAACCGGCACGGGTGCTGGCACCAATTATAATGTGAATTACCCCATGCCGGCCGGTACCCCGTATTCAGAATGGCGCCAGGCCCTTGATAACGCTTTGCAACGGATCCGTGATTTTGCACCGCAAGGGGTCGTTGTCTCTTTGGGTGTTGATACCTTTGAACGTGATCCGATCAGCTTTTTTAAGCTCACAAGTGATGATTTTACCGATATGGGTGGTCGCATCTCTGGCCTTGGTTTGCCAACGGTTTTTGTGATGGAAGGCGGTTACGCCGTTGAGGAAATTGGCGTCAATACAGTCAATGTATTGATGGGATTTGAGGCGCAAGTATCATGAGCCAGTTGACGCGTGTTGCGATAACACAAATGAGATGCGATTGGGATGTTGAGAGCAATCTGGCAAAGGCAGAATCGCTGGTTCGTGCCGCGGCGGCGAAGGGTGCCCAAATTGTGTTATTGCAGGAATTGTTTGCAACGCCCTATTTCTGTCCAAAGCAAAAGGCGGCCTATTTTGACTATGCCGCACCAGCTAGCGCCCACCCATTTATTCCGCGGTTTGCAGCCGTGGCCAAAGAGCTGAATATTGTCTGTCCAATCAGTTTTTTTGAGAGGGTTGAAAACGCCTATTTTAATTCAATGATGATGATAGATGCAGACGGCAGTCTTTTGGGTCTCTATCGCAAATCCCACCTGCCGCAAGGTCCTGGTTATGAAGAAAAATTCTATTTTAGTCCGGGTGATACCGGATTTAAGGTATGGGATACCGCTGCTGGTCGAATTGGCGTTGGCATATGCTGGGATCAATGGTTTCCAGAATGCGCGCGGGCGATGGCATTAATGGGGGCAGACCTTCTTTTGTACCCAACTGCAATTGGCAGTGAGCCAGAAAGCCCTCAGATCAATTCAAAAGACCATTGGCAGCGGACGATGCAGGGGCATGCAGCGGCGAATATGGTGGCCCTTGCTGCAAGCAACCGTATTGGTCAAGAAGTGATTGATGATATTACCATGCATTTTTACGGCCACTCCTTTATCGCCGATGCGACTGGTGGCAAACTGGCTGAACTTAATGCAGACGAAGGTCTAGCTGTCGCCGATTTTGATTTTGCGGCAATGCGAACCGAGCGGGCAAGCTGGGGGTTGTTTCGAGACCGGCGGGTTGACCTCTATGACGGCTTAACACGGCTATATGGCTAGCAACGGCTGACAGAAACGCAGGTACGCCTCTATAATTAGTGCCATACCTTGGCCAACGCCACTACACATGGCACCAGCCACAACGCAAGACCCGGCATCTGATAAAATGACCCGTTCAAGCCTTTTCCTTTTTGCCCTGTCAACAGCATCTAGCAAGCCCTGCTGAATGTTGTGGTTAATAGCTTTCACCGTTGGGTTGAGGCATCGCTTCGCTAGAAACAAGTTCAAACCGCTCTTTTTTGTTTGGGGCCTTGCTGACGCTGATATCTGATCGCTTTGCAATTTCAATTTCGATGATATACTCAACGAACATACAATTGTGAGTGACGTTCATGATTATCCAAGCGGTTTCCATCGCAGATAATGGCGGCAGCCTGAATTGTCATCTGTCAGATGGACAGATCACCCGTTTCCATTCGATTTGGCTTCGGGATAATGCCAATGATGATGCCACCAAATCATCTGGTAATGGCCAGCGTTTGATTACCATTCAGGACATTCCTGAAACTGTGATGATCTGCAGTGCACGACTTGCAGATAACAGGATCATCATTCGATTTAGTGACCGTGATCTTGATGTGGCCTATGACCCAGCATGGCTGATGTCGCATTGTTATGATAAGGACCGGTCAAAAAGAAGTTGCTGGTTTGCTGATTGGGTCGCAACTTGGGATGGACGCCTTGGCAAGTCTTTGCCGTTGGCAGAATTTGACATGGTCAATACAGACAGCCGTTCCTTATATGGCTGGCTTTTCAACCTACGGAAATATGGATTTGCAAAACTCGAAAATGGCCCGGTCAAAAGCGGTGCATTGATGGATGTTGCCGGCCTTTTTGGGTTTGTTCGTGAAACAAATTACGGAAAATGGTTTGAAGTCAGAACCGAAGTTAACCCGGTCAATCTTGCCTATACTGGTCTCGGGCTTCAAGCGCATACTGATAATCCATACCGTGACCCGGTGCCATCGATGCAAATTCTCTACTGTCTTGAAAACTCTGCACAAGGCGGTGACAGTATCGTTGTTGATGGTTTTCGTGCCGCCGAAGTTTTGGCAGATCAAGATGCCGATGCATTTGCGCTCCTTGCGGGTCATTGCGCGCGGTTTTCCTATGAGGGCAGTGCCGGTGTTTCCCTCCACGCTCGGCGACCAATGATCGAAACCACCCCAGATGGTGAAGTGATTACCATCCGGTTCAATAATCGGTCGGCTGCCGCACTGACGGATATTCCCTATGAATATATGCAGCCCTATTACAGGGCATGGCGTTTGTTTGCTGAGATTATAGACGATGTTTCAATGCAGGTGAGTTTCAAATTGGCCCCCGGGGATTGTTTTGTTGTCGATAACACCAGAGTATTGCATGCGCGCAATGGGTATAGCGGTAAAGGCTCGCGTTGGCTTCAGGGATGTTATCCCGACAAGGACGGGCTTTATTCAACACTTGCCGCCATGGAAAAGGAGACCATAGCGGTATGACTGAAGACGAACGGCGCCAAGTGATAGACCGGATCATCACTATTTTTCATACCAATGGTGCGGAAGAATATCTTGGTGAGTCGGTAAGCATCGGCGAGCATATGCTTCAATCCGCCTATTTTGCATCTCAAGCAGGTGGAGATGATGACGCAGTGATTGGCGCGCTTATTCATGATGTGGGGCATTTTACCTCTGAACTGGGGGCCTTTGCCATGGACGATGTCGCTGATCGTTTGCATGAAGATGCCGGCGCGATATTGATTGAGGGGGTTTTGCCTGAAACCGTTGTGGATTGTGTTCGCCATCATGTCGCGGCGAAACGATATCTTTGTGCTGTTGACCAAGCCTATTATGACAGCCTTTCAGAGGCATCAAAACATTCGTTAACATTACAAGGTGGGCCGATGCGCGGTGATGAATGCAAATCCTTTGAGAGCATTCCCGGCTTTGACAGAATTGTTCTTGTCCGGCGCTGTGATGATCAGGGCAAGGTGAGCGGTTTGGCGGTGCCCCCGTTAGAACATTATTTGCCAATGTTATATCGTGTTGCCGGGCTACAAACGCATTGAAAATTTGCGAATGCGTTAGGGCCAAGGTCGCCGGGCCAAGCCCCATTGCCTAGCTAACCATCTATTTGATAGCCACATCTAAATTTCACCCATCAGCAGCACCCCCAATCGCTGGTCCATGGTGGTCGGCGCTTCATCCTCGGGCCATTATTAGGGCAAGATGCCAAGCAAATTTTTGATAGTTGACCATAAATGATGAACTGCTAGCCTATTGATATAGATGAATTAAGTCACAAATTGACGCGGCGCTGGGGCATCAATCCTACGCCTAGATCCATCGGTCGCTGGTTTCGTGGGGCCTTGTTGAGGGTGG
>Ga0181558_10006250_pt1 | contig 10390 bp, 6 predicted proteins | sample 011ome_22_FD_133754 | JGI IMG/M metagenome (GOLD analysis project Ga0181558, IMG submission 133754) | Coastal salt marsh microbial communities from the Groves Creek Marsh, Skidaway Island, Georgia - 011507BT metaG (megahit assembly) | ecosystem: Environmental > Aquatic > Marine > Intertidal zone... | reverse complement strand
TTGGGTCTGGACGCCGCGCGATCTCGGAGCCGAGCTTGAGGACGAAGAGAAGTCGGGGGAAAGCGGCCTGCATTTTGTTTTGTTCTTTGAGCGCAAAGCGGTTGCTTCCGAAGTTTTCAGCTAGCATACCGTTGTTCATTTACATTTTCTTGATACTGGATGTATGTTATAGAATTACATTTCCCCCATTTCGATATGGCAAACTTTTCCGTACTACTGGCGTGCTTCGTACGCGACAGCTCAAGCGACGCGATCGCCGTCGATCTCCTCCCCGCCCGCGGCGTCGGCGTAGCCGCCCTGGAGCGCCGCCAGCGACAGCGCCGCGCACGCCAGCACCATCGCGCCGCGAAGCGCGAGCACCCGCTTGCGCACCGCGGGCGCCTCCGCGTCCGGGGACTCGTCGCAAACGCATCCATCCGCGTCTGCGTCGGACGAGACCGCTTCCCGCGCGTCCGCCGCGCGGCACGCGCGCGTGCGCGCCAGCGCATGCAGGGGCGATGCATGGCTCGCCCTAAAGCCCACGGGCGCCATCGCGCGTGTGGCGGTGTCCGTGCGCGCCTCCTCTGCCTACGACCGTGCGCCTGAGCACACCCCGCGCTTCCGCGCGTCTGACTGTGGCAAACGAAAACGTCTTTGCCGCTTTTTGCCGCGCTCGTCTTTTTTCGTGACCTGCCCGGCATACGCGTTACGCGACGATTTAATGAGGGTGTATCTCGTACGGGGTAGTTCGCGCGGCCCGCGAAAGAAAGCCACGAGCGTTTCGCCTTTCGCGCCGCGCGAGTTTTGGCCTCGCGGGCCCCGGGCTCGCGCTGTTCGCTCGTCACCAGTGCCGATATTTCGAGGACCCGGGAAGCGACACTCGGAAGCGACACTCGGAGGCGCGAAGGGCGCCATTTCGGAACCCCGCGAGGCGAGCGCGCGGTGGCGAGTCCCTCGTGCGTGTCGTCGGTCGGTGTCGACGCGCGGCGCGCGCGAGAGGCGGCGGTGGGGCGCGGTGTCGGTTCGCGCGCGCGCGTTCGATCGGTCCTCCTCGTGCCGCCTCAGCGCGCGCCTCAGGCGATGTCCAACGACACGAGCGCCTTTCCGTTCCCTCCACCCGCGCCGTACGCCCCCCCGCACCTGAACTACACGCTGGGATGTCGCCCGTTCGCCTCCGCGAGCCTGGCCGCGGCGTGCACGCACGTACGTAACAACCCCCTGTGTCTGCGCGGGGATGTGGATTATCTCTCCTTCTATTACTGCGACGGGACGCGCGACGCGACCGCGGCGGGCGCCTTCGCCGCCGCGCCTCACTGGCTCAAGCCCATATTGCTGGTGGTGTGGACCGCGGTGCTGTTCGCGGCGATCGCGGCGGTCGCCGACCGCTTCTTCGCGCCCGCCGTCGAGCGCATCGCGCGAAAACTGCGGCTGCCGGAGGACGTCGCCGGCGCGACGCTGCTGGCGCTGGGCGGCGCGGCTCCGGACATCTTCACGCAGGCGGCGGCCATCGCGGAGAGCGCCACGCCGGACGCGCGGCTGGCCATATCCGAGAGCGTCGGCGCGGGCCTATTCGTCGCCACCGTGGGCAAGGCGCTGGCCGTCCTCGTCGGGCTCGGCGCCGAGGCGAGGCGAGGCGACGGCGTCGCGCGACGCGCTCGCGGCGGTACGCAAAAAACACCTGGGATGACTGACGTCGTGGAGGTGGACGCGTTCCCGTACGTCAGGGACGCCATGGCGTACGGGGGGCTGATCGCCGTCACCGCGGCGAGCGTCGCGGACGGGGAGATAAGCACGTTCGAGGCGCTCGTGTTCGTCGCCTGGTACGCCGCGTACGTCTGGGTCGTGCTCCGCGGCGAGCTCGTCTGGCGGCGCGCGCGGGGCTTACGGTCGCGCGGCGACGCGGAAGGGGGCGAAAGTCGCGCGCGCGTTTTTTTTGTCGGCGCGGGGAGGGACGTGGAGATGACGCGCGACGCGAACGCGTCCGCGGCGACGCTTCGAGGCGGCGGGCCCACCCCCCGGGTTTCTTCGTCCTCGAACACAAACCGCGTGAGCTCCAGTCACGCCGCCGCGCCGTTTCAGGGCGTCTTCGACAGCGCGGCGGACCTCCGCGATCTCGCCGAGGACGAGGATCTCGCGCTCGACGGCGACGCGCGCGAACGGCTGGTGGGCGCGGGAAACACGAAAGCGGCTTCTTCTTTTTTTTGGTCCGGCGAGAGCATCCTCGAGCGCGTGTCGTTTCGGCGCGGCGGCGGGACGCGCGGGGGATCGAACCTCGGCCGAGGCGCGCGCACGCGAGCGGCGCTCGCGCGCGAGCCGGTGTTGGGCGCGATCGCGTCTTTGCGGCGGTGGGCGGTGACGCATGGAGGGCTCGGGCGCGATCACGACGAGGACGACGCGGCGTCCTCCGACGACGATTCTGTTCCAACCGAGGGCTTTTCTCAGTCGGATCCTCACTCGCGCGGATCGGGATCGGGATCGGGATCGGGATCCCGTCCGTCCGCGGACTGGTTCGCGTACGCGTCGGCGCCTATTCTGCTGCTCATGTCGCTCACGATGGTGTCCACGCACGCGCCCGGGCGCGCCGCGCGCGCGCACCTCGCCACCGCACTGACGCTCGGGTTCGCGTTCGCCGCCACCGTCACGGGCGCGCGCGCGGGCTTCGACGCCGCCGCCGGGCGGGGCGCGTCCATCACCGTTTTTGTTTTGTGGACCGCCGGCGCGTGGTTCTCGGTGTACGCGTACGCGCCCCGCGCGGGCGTGAACCCGCGCGCGTCGCCCGCCGTGTGGGCGTGCACGTTCGCGGTGGGCATCCTCTGGATGCACGCGTGCGCGGACGAGCTGGTGGGCGTGTTTCAGGCGGCGGGGCGCATCGCCGGCGTGCGCGAGTCCCTGCTGGGCGCGACGGTGATGGCGTGGGGCGCCAGCGCGGGCGACCTCGGCGGCATGCTGGCGATGGCCCGAGCCGGGTACGTCAAGATGGCGGTCACCGCCGCGCTCGCCGGCCCTCTGTGCCAACTCGCGATGGGCACGGGGCTCTCCATGGTGATCGTGCGTCTGCGAGGTGTCGCCATCGACAGCGAGCTCGCGCCCAACACGGTTTTCTTGCTGTGGTTCGGGGCGGCGTTCGTCCTGGCGTATTACGGGTTCGTCGTGCCCTACGCGCACCGGTGCGCGTTCGGGCGCGCGGGCGCGTGGACCGTCGCCGGCGCGTACGCCGCGGCGTGCGCCGTCTTCGTCGTCTGGGGAATCGCCAGCGGGGGGGAGGAATGAGTCGCGAGCGCGTATTTTACCGCAGTGAGGTGAGCGTCTATCTGCTCACGAGAAAGACCCGTGTAGTACAGAAATTAGTCTATTCATATTAAGTGGTACAACAACAGTCTTACGTCGCGGCAGACGCCGCGGCCCGCACGGCGCGCCTCGCTCTCGCGCCCGGGTCTCGGGCAGGAATCCCGCCGGGATGCGCGTCGGCGCTCTGTTTCGCCGCCAGCGCGTCGTTCGCGGACGCCGCGGCGTCCGCGTCCCTCCCCGCGAACGCGCCGACGAACACCGAGCGAAACGCCGGCTTTTTTTTTTCTGCTCCGTTTTTTTCTGCTCCGTTCTCGCCGGCGGCGCTCGAGCGCCGCGAACGCGCGCGACCGTCCCCCGACCGCCGTCGCGCGTGTGCGTCATCACACTCAAAAGAGCCGCGAAGAAAGAGCCCCCGCGCGATCGCCGCGCGCATCGCCGACGCGCGCGCGGTCGGCCGATCGCGCGAGTCCACGAACGCGCGCGAGGAAACCGACGCCGCGCGGAGCCCCTCGGCGGCGCGCGGACGACGCGCGAGGGGTTTTTTTTTTTCTTCCCGCGTCCGAAATCCGACGTTCGTCTCGTCCTCGTCCTCGTCCTCGTCCTCGTCCTCGTCCTCCTCTTCCTTCTCGGCCTCGTCCTCCGTCTCGGACTCGAGGAGGTGCGTCCCGAGACATTCTATTCTATTCTGATTCGCCACGCCGAGGAGGGTCCCGATACGACGCGGGGCGTGGGGCGTTTGTAGAGAAGAAAACGAAAACGCCTCCCACCTCGAAGCTTCGTACGCGCCGGCTCGCCGCGCCGCGGACGCCGCGGCTCGCACCGCCGCCTCGGCTTGTCGCGCGGCGGACGCCGCGCGCGCGTCCTCGCGCGCCAGCGCGCGCACGCGCGAGGGCACGTCCACGATGCGCGCGATGCTCGTCCGCCGTTTGAACGCCATCGCGGTCAACCCGATTGCGTCTCGGGGCGCGTTTCGGGGCGCCTCCAAACGTTCGTCCTTCGCCGTCGCCGCGCCGCGCCTCGAATGTTCGCCGGTTCCCGTCGCCTCGACCCGCGCACGCGCGTCCGCGAGCGCGCGCTCCATGCCCTGCCCGTCGGCACCCACGCCCGCCTCCGCGAGCACGACCCGCGCGTCCGTGTCCGCGTCGGCGCCCGCGGTCAGGCGCCGCACGGCCTCGACGCGTCCCGGCGTCCGGGAGATGGCCCCGTCACGTCCCGAAGAGGCATCCAGCGAGGTCACGAGCGTGACGAACTCGGGGAGCTGGATCGTCCCCGAGCGGTCGCGGTCGACGCGCGCTATCTCCGCGACGCACTGCGAGCGCGTCGCGTCGACCCCGAGCGCGGCGAACGCCACGCGAAGCTCGTCCGCGTCGATGGCACCGTTGTCGTCCTCGTCAATCATCGAGAAACACAGCGCGAGCTCCGAACGCGATTGCCGGCTCAGCGCGGGGCCTTTCGCCTTGCCGCGCTTGCGGAGCCAGCTGGCCGTCGAGGACGCATCCCGGAAGCGCATGCGCCAGCCGCGGCGCGCGCGACGGGGGAGAGAGTCCGCCACAGCCGGCACCCAGGAAGTGAAGCTGGAGGCCGGGAGGATCGGCGTTACGGTAATTCATTTTTGCCGACGCACCGCCGGGCGTGCTTGGTGAAAAGAAAACTCGCCAGTCTGGCGTCAGTCCAATCACTCTTCCGCGCGCGCGCGCGCCGCGTCCTGCGGCGAAGCCGGGCGCCATGTCCCCCAAACACACCGTGTGCTTCTGCAACAACCGGGGCGGCGTCGGCAAGACGTTCATGGCTTTCCAGACGGCTTGCGAAGCCGCTCGCGCGAGACCCCACGAGCGCGTTCTCGTCGTCGACTTCTCTCTGTACAGCGACCAGACCGCTCTGCTCCTCGGGGGCAGCGCGCGCGAGTCCTTCGGCGCGCCGATGAAGGGCCTGCAGGTCACCGTGGACGTCACGACGTGCGACACGCGCGCCGAGGGTCTGATCCGCGACCTCGAGCACGCCCCCGACGCCATGGACTGCGACGAGGACCGACAGAGGACGCCGGCATCGTCCATCTTCGGCACCTTCTTCTCGCGCGAACGGAAAGGCCCCGAGAATGAGAGCGCGCGCGCGCGCGCGCCGGTGGACCTGACGCGGTACGCGCTTCGGCCGCACGACCACAACCCCGCGATCCCCCCGAACCTGTACCTGATACCCAGCGCGGGCGCCACCTCCTGGGCGGACACGCAGGGCCAGGGCCCCGACGACGCCTGTGTTACAAATAGTGGTACAAATCCCGACGCGATCCCGCTGTGGGCGCGTCGCGGCGACGGTTGGCTGGGCGCGGCGCGCGCGTTGCGCGCCGCGGTGAGCGCTCTTCCCGGCGACTTCGGCGCCGTGTTCATCGACACCGACCACCTGGCGGCGTGCGTGTTGACGAAGCTCGCGCTGGCGACGTGCGAGTCGTGCGTCGTGCCCCTTTCCTTCGACGACGGCGACTTCAACCGATTGTTCCAGGACGTCACCGGGAATGCGCTGTTCGCGGACGTGATGGTTCCCATGCTCCGCGCCGGCGCGCTTCGCGCGCGCGTCAAGGCGATGGTATTCACGAAGGTGGCGTCCACGCGGAACGAGGCGGTCACCACACAAGGGGGCATACGCTCGCCGTTCAAACCCTCGCATACGGTGATGGCGCAGATGGACGCCATGGCCAGACAAGTGCAGAGCGCGTGCCAGGCGGACGCGCGGTACGCCGCGCTCTTCGGAGCGCACGACGACGCGGACGACGCTTCGACGCTTCCGGAAGACGCGTCGCGCGACGCTTCCGAAATCGTCGCCGGGCCCGCGAAGCCGTTCCGCGAGAAATACTTCGCGGCGATGAAGCTCGCGCCGGACCTCGCGGCGAACATCTCGAAGATGTGCGGGCTGCCCATCTGCGCCATGACCGGCGAGAAGTACGTCGCGCCCAGCGGCCTGAGCGGGCAGAGCGCGAAGCCCGTGCTGGACGGGCTCAAAGCGGAGATCCGCGACCTCGCGGCGAGGCTGCTGGACGAGAACTACCGCGCGCCAATCGCGGCGAGCTGACGAGACGCGAGATATTCATAGTAGAGAGATAGGTAGCTTTAGGAGAGTTGTGACCGAGACGAGTACCGCGCGTCGGACGCGGCGAAGAACCTACAGTCTACGCGTCTTTCTATTACTTTCGTAGTCTACAGTGTATTCGTCCGACACATTTTTTTTTAAACGCCTACGCTTCCCGCTCGAGGCTCTCGGCGATCTCGTGGATCATGAGCGCGCTCTGCGCCGCAAACACCAGCGACCCGATGAAGAAGCCCGCGAACGTAAACGGCCACTCGGGGGTGAGAATCCGAGCGACCACGTTCGCGTGTGTCTGATTGACCGCGTCCGACGGATCGCCGCTGCGCCGATGCGCCTCGCGGCGATCGAGCCCGAACGACAGGAACGACGTCGCGCCGCTCGGCAGCGCCGGAGGCAGCGACCCGATCAAGTACAGGACGGACCCGACGACGCTGAGCCACGCGATTGTCGTCGGCAGATTCGTCGGGAACGAAGGCGGCGACCACGTGCGGTTCACGGCGCACCACAGCACGTACGACCCCGCGACGAAAAACAGCGACCCGACGACGGACGGCGCGGTGTACAGAAACAGCTCGCGCTCCGCGCTCCACGGGATCGAATCCGGAAAAACGCACCGCGCGAACATCGTGAACACCATCACCTTGTACAGCAGAACGCCGAGCAAAATCAAGCCGGAGCTCACGAGCTCCAGCGCGCGCCGCCGGCGCGTCCAGCTGTCGTTGGCCAGCCACAGCCGCCGCGCCTCCTCCATGGCGTCGGACAAACCGTAGAGCTCGCTCACGTCCGCGTCCATCAGCGGCTGCGTGAGCGGGTCGCCGACGACGCCGCGCTCGCCCACAGCCGCGCGCAGCTCCCAGAACGACGGCGGGAGCGCGCTTTCTCTCTCGTGTGGAACTCTCGCGTTCGTTCGCGCGTTACTCGGCGTTACTGATGACGTCGACGTCTCGAGACGTCGCCGCGGCGAGAAAACGCCGAAAAAACGCGTCACGACGGAGACGTTCGACAGAAACGCGTGTCGCTTGGCGACGCGCCGCCGCTCGGCGCGGCCGGGCTCGCCGTATCGCGCGGTCCAGGAGGTGTACACCAGCAACGCCGTGGCGATTAGGAACGCGAGCCCGCCGCACGTGTACGGCGCCACCTCGAACACGAAGTACCGCCTCCGACTCCCCGCCACCGCGTTCAGGCAGCTCGCGAAGCCCCCGGCGGCGAACCCGACGGAGCCGAGGAGGTAGAAAAACGCCACCCACCACGAAGGCGACGCGACGTGCCAGCACCACTTTATTCGGTTTCGGATGATCAAGCGCGCGATCGCGCGAACGCCGGTGGGGGTGGGTCCCACACCGATACCCACACCAGTCGTCGTCCCGCGCGGTTCCGAGTCCGCGGTACGATCGAAAGACTCTATGCGGACGGGGAGCTTCGTCCAGGGGTCGAACGCGTATCGCGCGCCGCCGCGCGCGCCGCGGAGACCCGCGAGCGACGCCGGATCTCGAAACAGGCCCGAGTCGACGCGCGGAAACGCGCCGCCGCCGCCTCCTCCGCGAACGGAACCTGTCTCCGTGTGGATCGATTCTGCGATAGGCGTGTTTTGTTGTCGATGTCGCCTCGGCTCGGTTTCGTCGTCGCTCGCGGCGGGCGCGCCCGTCGGCGACGCGACGCGTTTTTCATCTCGAAAAACGCGTTCGTCAATCCGCGAACCCTCGTGGCTCGCGAGCAGCGCCTCGGACAGGGAAGACGCGCCGTTCCCGAGGCTTCCGCTCGCCGGATTTTCGTGTCCGGCGACCGAGCCCGGCGCGCCCTCCGCGACGGGCACGAAGCCGCGTCGCGTCGACGCGGTGGCGTTAGGGGTGGACGGCTCGCCATCGGGTTGCCCCCCCTCGTCCGCGACGAGCAAAACGCGCGTCCGCACGGGCGAGTGCGCTCCGGGCGCGTCTCCGGGGCTCGACCCGGCGGTCTCGCCGGCGAACCCGCGGTTGCTGTACACGTCTCCGAACATCCCACGAGCGGGAGGGACGCGAGAGGAACGAGAGGCCGCCCCGCGCGTGCGCGAGGCGCGGGGCGCGTGTGAGCGTGCGCTGAGTCAGCAAGACAGGCGTCGATCTGGAAAATGTTCCGGGGCGAGGTTGAAGCGTCGAAATCGCGACGCGGTTTCGGCCGCCGCGCGCACTTTGCGGGTGCGCGGCGTCATGCGCGTCAAGCGCGCGCGCAAGGTGCGCAAGTACCTCCGGTACTACCGCACGTGTCATGGATTCCGCGCCCCTTACAAGGTACGCCTCGCGACGCCCAGCCTTAGAACCGCAGAGCCCAGCCCGCGTTCGCGAATCTCGAGCGGCGGGCGGCGGCGGTCTCCCTCGAAAGGGTCCTCCGCCGAGCCCCGCGGCACGCGCGTGCCCGGATCCTGCCAGCGGAGGCTGGCTCTCCCGCGCATGCCTCAGACGCGCGGTCCGTCGCGCGCCACGCGCGGTCTCGGGATGTCCGCTCCGTGACTCACGACACGCGCCCCACCACTCCCGCCGACGCTCGCCGCGCCTCCTCCCGGTCGTTCTCGTCTTCACGAAAAAAAATGACAAAAACAAAAAAACTATTACAAGGTGGTAAATATTTAGGAGAAGGTAGTTATGGTTGTGTAATTTCACCTGCCATTCCTTGTATAGATAAATATACTCATCGTAAAACTAAAAAACATAATCATCATAAAAGAGAAAAAACACCAAATAACGATACTACAAAGCATAAATCAGTAAGTAAAATTATTATTGCTCCTGATAAAGATAGTAAAGATGAATTAATCATATCTAATTTAATAAAACATATTGACCCTAAACAGACTTATTTTATAACTTATAATAATTATTGTCAATTAAAAAAATTACCACATCACCGTAATAATACTTCTAGAGTTAGATATATAAATAATAATAGAGAAGAGTATTATTCATTAAATAATAAACATAAAACAATTAAAAGTAAAAAATATAATGATAATAATAATGATAATAATTATATTAAAGGTTATAATAATCATAATAATAATAATACAGATGATGATAAATGTTTAATAGATTTAAGTTTAAAGCCGATTAATATAATTATGCCTTATGGTGGGTATGATTTAGGCGATTTAATAAGAAATTATGATTATAATTATAAAAAAAAGAAAGAGTATGAAAGAAAATTAACTAAACTCAAATCACAAAAACATAACTATGAAAAAACTGAATATGTAAAAAATAAATTACAAAAACATAAGAGTAAATATGATATGTATTTAGGTAAATATGAAAAAGAACTCTATAAACATATACATTTTTTAATAACTCAAACAATGTTATCTACTCATTTCAAATCTATATTTAAACATTTATTAAATGGTCTTGGTAAATTACATAATGCTAGAATAGTTAATAGAGATATAAAATTAGAAAATATAATGGCAAATTATAATACAAAAACTAAAAAATTAGATGTGCGTTATATTGATTTTGGCTTATCAGACTCTATACCACATAATAAATGTAATAAAAAGAATATAAATTATTCTGGAACACCTGGATATGTTTCTCCTGAACTTATTATAAGTTATACTATGATTACTTATAGTTATGACGACTATTATTCAACTACAAAAAAACATAATGAAGAAGATTATTCTTATTTAGACATACTCTATTTAAAAAAAATGAAATATTCTATAAAAACTGATATTAATGAAGACATCTTGAAAAATTATCGTGATTTTAAAGAATATGAGTTTTATAATAATATGTTTTCAATTTACAATAAAAATAAATATAAAAAATCTATTTTTGACAAAGTATATAATGATATAAAAACACACTATGATAAAAAAACAATAGTAGATGCTTATTTTGGTATTGATAGTGTTTCTACTAAAAATGGTTATTTACAAAAGGGCGATGTATTTGCGTTAGGCATTACTATGTATGAGTATTTATTACATACTCATTCTAGACATTTTTTTGATAAAAATACTAAATTACATCATTTATTAAAATATATGATACACCCTGACCCAGAACAAAGA
>Ga0181558_10006249_pt1 | contig 10390 bp, 9 predicted proteins | sample 011ome_22_FD_133754 | JGI IMG/M metagenome (GOLD analysis project Ga0181558, IMG submission 133754) | Coastal salt marsh microbial communities from the Groves Creek Marsh, Skidaway Island, Georgia - 011507BT metaG (megahit assembly) | ecosystem: Environmental > Aquatic > Marine > Intertidal zone... | reverse complement strand
GGCTACATGACGATGGTATTAGGCCTACTACGACATCAGCAGAAGATGTCAAAACCGCGATTGTGAACGCGGTGAAAAAACGCCTGGATGCCGATGTTCCGGTGAGCACATTACTGTCAGGGGGGTTGGATAGCAGCATTGTGACCTGCATTGCCGCCAAGATGACCAAACTTGATAGTTTTACACTTGCGATCCGCAGTGACGGCAATGTGCTCCAGTTTGATGAAAGCGGGATTGCTGCCAAAACCGCGCAAATACTGGGGACAAGGCATCATACAATCATGCTTGAGGAAGCTGATGCGCTTAGCTCCATAGACAGATTGTTCAGTCAGGTTTTTGATGAGCCTTTTGCCGATCCAGCATCGGTTCTTAATCATTTGATTTTCAAAGCTCTTTCCGCCCATTCGAAAGTCTGCCTTACCGGCGATGGTGGGGACGAGCTTTTTGGTGGGTATCGGCGGCATCAAGGGCATTTGCTGGCACATCAACCGCTGACCAACAACATGCTTATGCGGATGATGGCACGTCTGTTTGGGCCGATTTTGCCTGATCTCAGAGACACCCCTATATTGGAGCGATTGCGACTGTTGAAGCGCTATCTGATGGCTCTTGATTATGCAAAAAGTGATGGCCGATCATGGTTGACCCGTGAAGATGTGGGTGCTGATTTCTTCAGTATTACAACCGATCACCGTGAGCGTTTTGCCGACTATCGCCATGATGCTGGTAGGAATATGGACCCTATAAATGCGCTGTTGTCACTGGAAATGATATGGACTATCCCCGGACAGATGATGGTCAAGAACGACCGGACCTCGATGGATGTCGGCGTTGAGGTGCGTTCGCCCCTACTTGACCACAATGTGATCGAGACTGCGTTCTGTCTTGATGGGCGGCAGAAATTGCAGCGCAATAACGGCAAAGCGATTTTGCGGAAAATGTTTCGTGATGAGCTGCCACAGCATATTTTCAATGAGCCAAAACGTGGCTTTGAGATGCCGTTGAAATCATGGTTAGCCGGACCGTTTGCTCATTATCTCGACGTGGTGACGGCACCGGACTTCCTCAATGCTGTAGGATTGCGTCAAGAGGTGGTGCGGTCTTGGGTCGATGCGCTCCATAGCCGTAATGCCACCACAGCGGCAAATCATCTGTGGAGTTTGATTGGGCTAAAAGCCTGGATGGACGGACGCTAGGATTGATACAGTGCGGCAAATTGATCATAGATGGATGCGGCATCCATTTTGCGATCATATATCAGCTGAAGGCTGGCTTTGCCCATCTCGGACAGGTCTGCATCCAGCATGGATTTGACTGCTATTTTGATGGCGTCAATATCCCCTTTTGGAAAGAGATAACCATTGACACCGTCATCAATAAGATCACGATTGCCACTAGTATCTGAACAGAGGATGGGGCGGGTCATGGCCGCTGGAATCAAGAGGGTCATCGGCAGCCCCTCCCCACCATGTGAGCCCAGCATCGCAACATGACAAGCCTCCCAAAACGACTTAACATCGGAAAGATAGCCCTGCCATTCAATCGCGCCATCGGAGCATTGGGCTTTGATCTCATCACGGTTTAGGCTGTCGGGATTGGCTTCATCAATATCGCCGGCAAGCAGCAATTTCACCGGATACCCCTCATCAATCAACTGACGGAACGCGGTGATGATATCCTGAATGCCTTTCATCCGCAGCATGCGGCTAGCGACACCGAAAGTGATGGGTCCTAGTGGGGGCAAGGCGGTAGGATGATAGCGCTCAGTATCAACTCCAGAGCCACGAATCAGATAAATTTGAGTTCTGCGCAGAGGTATCTCCTGCACGAATTGATTAAGATCATCATTGTTTTGAAAGGTGATCTCTATTTTCCTAAAGCTTGCGATGATCCTAAACAGCGAGAGAATTACATTGCGGGCAACTCGAATGTATAAATTAGACTTTTCCTTAACAAAGAGAAGACCGAGACCATTGATCGAAAAGATGATACGTGTGAAGGGCAGAAACAGCGCGGCAAATAACCCTATCAGGGCATATCGTATTCCCACAACCTGAACAATCTTGGTGCGAAGGCAAAGGCTAAATATCACAAGCTGGATAAATCCGATAACGATAGAGAGTAACGCAACCCTGTCATTTCCAAACCAACGAGTATGGAAATACACGTCTTGCAAAGTGATGCTATCTGCAAGACCTGTATCTGCTGCGATGATATGAACATCATACCCCGAAGCTATCGCTGCCCGCGCTGTCGGTAACCGGTGAGAAAAGAAATAACTCTTTTTACCTATAAAAAATAATATTACCGGACGATTTGATATTTTGTTACGTTTATGCATAAACTTACATTACTCAAATATCTAAAAATCAAAAGAATAGTATATATTTTGTACTCTGTAGATTATTGGTCATAATCTTAGCTAAAAGAATTATTAACGCCAATCGTACTTATACTAGCCTTGAAAGGTGTCTTATTATAGAAGCGGTAAAATTATTTTCCCTGATTTTTTGTTAAGATCTTTGAGCCCTCAATATGTGTTCTCTATATGGACATTGCCAAAGTGCGAAGTTAACATAAAAAGTGTATTAAATAGCTTAATAGAGATAATTGATTATCCTGACATAGCCTAGCATATTTTCTTTTTTGTTTTATGAGACTAATGGTGTTTTAAGTGCTTTAAATAGATTTTATTACCTCGCCGTTTAAGTTTAACCATTTTGCAGTGAAAGGGATAAAAACTGAATTTAGTTTCAATGATTTCTTACGCTGGGCATCACGTTTTTTATTTCTGATGAGGTGCCCATTATTGTGCGAATTGCCTTTTACAAGATATTTTTATTCCTTCCAATTTTGTTGAGATAGCATGGCTATAGATATTCAAACCATTATGCCCGGTGCATCACGACTTGGTGAAGGGGCAGTATGGGATGTTCAGGACCAGAAATTATGGTGGGTTGATATTACCGGAGGATTAATCTATTGCTATGATCCCGAACAGAATGAGATGGCAAGATTTGAATTCGGTGAGCCTGTAGGATGCCTTGCCCGCCGTGAAAAGGGCGGTTTAGTGGTGGCTGCAAAGAGTGGATTTTGGCTGTTTGACCCTGAAACTGGAAAAAAACAACATATTTCAGATCCTGAAGCTGATAAGCCTTCGCACCGGTTCAATGATGGAACTGTCGATTATGCAGGACGATTTTGGGCGGGCACTATGAAAGATGATGGACATCCAGAATGTGCGGGGCAGTTTTACAAGTTGGACACGAATTTAGAGGTTACGGCCATGGACCACCCTGCATATACCACCAACGGAATGGCTTTTTCTCCTGATGGAAAAAGGATGTATTTTTCGGATTCCAATATTCGGGTTCAGACCATTTGGTCTTGTGCCTATAATCTGACAGAGGGAATGCCTGGGCCCACTTCTGTTTATTTTGATGCCCGAAGCGTCGCTGGACGTCCTGATGGCGGAACGGTAGATGCTGAATGCCATTATTGGATGGCCGGAATAAATGGATGGCAGATCTATCGTATTTCCCCTCTAGGTGAGGTGGTGATGACCATTGATATGCCTGTTGAAAAACCGACAAAGCCTATGTTCGGTGGAAAGAATTTGGATGTACTATATGTGACATCCATCGGATTTGGACTTACTGAAGGGACAGCCGAAAAACAGCCCGATGCTGGCGGGTTATTTGCCATCACAGGGTTAGGTATAACAGGTGTGCCGCAACCTCGATTTCAAGGGTAATGAATGGTTTTGCATACATAAATCAGGAAATATTCCCAAAAATTTTCTACTCGGTACGGGAAGGGAATGTTGTAATGCAGAGGGTGATCCTCATTGCTGCAATAGTTTTCACTGTATTTTCAATAAGAATTCATAAATTAAACAAGATTATTTTACAGAAAATTTTTCATCATTGGCATGGGGACTATGACTTTCTGTACATTTTATTTTGTTCAAAATGCATCATCGGCAAGGGCAACTTCGTAAACAAGCACACAAAAAACTCCTATTATTACGATGATTACTCAAAATCTATTTCAGTTTATAAGTTAGGCATTAATAACTATGTATCTGAATATGAAAAATATTTCATGCAATAAGTTTCTATGGCCAATAGGTTTTAATGTACACTTGTTTGATTAAAAATCGCAACCATGATATCTACAATGGTCCTCTCAGGTAGACAGAATAAACATGCAGATGAGAGTAACTTATTCATGCTTAACAGAGATACAATTCTGAAGGTAATTGATCAAACCTTAAAGGAAAAATCTCCTTTTGTTATGGTTCAAGAGACGATAAAATCTAACCCACAGATCATCAATAAACTAGGAGGCATCAAATTATTTGCCTTAGGGAAAGCAAGTCTCCCTATGACAGAAGGGTTTTGCGCCTATGTTGACACATGCCGCATCAAAGATGCACTGATCATCTCACATCAATTAGATCGCTATCAGTCAGCATTTCCTGACCATTTTGACCTGCATTACTCCCCGCATCCTCTATCATCTTCAGATAGTCTGAATGCAGCAGAGAAAGCCATTAATTTTTTTAAAAATGTAAGAACAGATGACAATCTTATTTGCCTGATTTCAGGTGGTGGATCATCAATGATGATGAAGCCAATTGATGGTATGGCGTTTGAAACAAAAAAAGAACTTATCAACAAATTAATCTTTGAGGGTATTCCCGAACGTGAAGTGAATGAAATCAGGAAATCTCTTTCACAGGTTAAAGGCGGCAAACTTCTAACCTATTTACCTGAAATGGAGGTAGAAAATATTTTTCTTTCTGACGAGCGCCTGCATAAATTCGACGCCATATCGTCAGGACCAACAATCAAGGATCATGACCATCTGGCTGATCATGTGATTGAACATTATGGACTTCATAAATCACCAGACAATGATTGGATAGACATTGCCCTTGCTGGAAATAAACCTGCACTGTTAACGTCAAAACTTGTGATCAATAATACCATTTGCGGCACACGGAGTGACATCATTGATAGGCTTAAAGATAACTTTCTGAAGACTAATGGCGTGACCGATGTCATGTGTGAATATAATGTCATTCATTCAGTGTCACCGGAGGAAGCCTGTACCATAATTATCGAAAAATTTGAGGACAGTTTTGCAAAAGCCAACCCAGGCATGCATGTATTAATCATTCCTGCTGAAATTCAGGTGAAGGCTGATCCAAAAAGCAAGGGAGGCCGAAACCAGCATCTAACAGCCATGATGATGCAGCGTCTTGATTTGGAAATGCCATTTTCTTTTATCGCTTATGCGACGGATGGGGTGGATTTTATTGATGGTGTTGTCGGTGCACATTTCGATAAGTCATTGTATCCTACGATCATCAAGCATAAAGACGCAATTAATAAGGCCATTGCAACTACTTCCACCTATAATTTACACGAAGAATTAGGCACGTTGATCAGAGGCAAGAAAACAGGCCACAATATTTCAGATTTAATTATAATGACATATGAAAAATTATGAACTTTGGAAGAAATAAATATGAAGCGTATATTGTTCGCAATCGGAAATTTCACTCTCGAAAAGTCTGAAATTGAAAAAATTCTTCCTAAGTCAGATTATGAATTAATTTATAATCCCATTGGTGAGGATTTGAATTTTAAATTGCATCCAGAGATTTTTGAGGATGTTGACTATGTCCTTGCAGGATTAGAGCCATATTCGGATACTTTCTTTCTGAAATATCCTAGAATCGCATGTATTTCACGCATCGGTGTTGGCACCGATAATATTGATCTAGACGCTGCCCGCGCCGCGGCGACCCGGGTCTGTATCACATCTGATAAACCAAGTGTGTCTGTTGCCGAATTATGTGTCGGCAATATGATTTCGATGTTGCGCAACACCCATCAGATGAGCAATCAGCTTAAAGATAATTTATGGAAGCAATTCCAAGGTCGTGACTTGCGCAACCAACGTGTTGGTATTGTCGGGCTGGGAAGTATTGGCAAGGAAGTGGTCAAACGCCTTCAGCCTTTTGGATGCCAGATCTATTCTGCATCACGCAGCTGGAATAACCAATTTGCCGAGGAGCATCATGTCAAACGCCTGGGCCTTAAAGAATTATTCAAGACCTGCAACATTATCTCCATCCATTTGCCGATGGAAGATAGCACGCTGAAAATCATTAACAAAGAGATGATTACCACCATGCCTGAAGGTAGTTTCATTATCAATACATCACGATCCAGAGTGATTGATAATGAAGCAGTTTGTGAGGCCTTGTGGAGCAATCATCTGGCCGGTGTCGCCATTGACGTTTTTGATGAGGAACCTAATGCCCACCCCTATACCAATGCACCAAATGTGATTTTAAGCCCGCATATCGGATCATTTACCCAGCAAACCCGTAAAGCCATGGAAACTATGTCATTGGAAACGTTGGTCAATCTGGATCGTTATAATGAGACAGTTAACATGGATGAGCGCAGTAAAATGCATGATTATCTGTCAAAGGTAACAGTATAGTGCGTTTATCCCTCAACATTTATGCCATGGCCTATGCCGCTGGTATTTATAACCCTGATGGCCATGTGCCGTATTTCCAAAGCGCAACAGATTTTCTGCCATTTGTAGAAAAAGTCGGGCTGACCACTTTGGAGTTACCCTTGGATTATTTCTTTGGCAGGCTGGATCATGACGACTTTACTAGTTTCATGACAGCCGCCCATCAGCGCGGAATTAAAATTTTCCCTGCTATTGAAAATTTCGACACTCAGTTTTTCAAGGAAAACTTAGGCCATATGTCAGCATATGGATGGCAGAATGTTCGCATCAAGATGCCGCATCTAGGGGATACGTTTTATGGGGGGAATCGCCATCTTTCCAAGCATTTCAATCATTCCTTGGCATCATTCAAAACAGCCCTTGATGCGATTGAAGATGATCTGGCCGCAGCCGGTGTTGCGGTGGCGATTGAAAACCATCAAGACGTGGATGCCTATGAACTGTTGGCTATTTGCCAATCTGCAAAACATGGGATGCGGCGCATAACATGGGATGTCGGTAATTCGTTATCTACATATCATACAGCTGAACAATTTGTCCAAATCACAGGCGCATATATAGCCAATATCCATCTCAAGGATTATACTATTAACAAGATGGATGAAGGTATTGCATTGCGGCGGTCCGTGCTGGGAGAGGGATTTATTGACCTCGACAACATGGCAAGGCTGATCAACACCCTTCCTGCATGTGCAAATGTTTCCATGGAACTTGCAGCGCATCCTGACAGGGTTTGCAGAATATATGATCCAAGTTATCATCAAAACTCGCTGGCCTCGGATGATGACAAGGCGGTATTTACCCAGTTCATCAACGAAAAGATGGTGGCCGATACCGGCGCAACCATGCTGAAAGGTGAAAAGTTGACCTATGCTGAACTGATACAAACAGAAGTATCATGTGATCTGATGAGGGGGATGTTCGCATGACTGAGTCAAGAAATATTTTGATCACCGGAGCGACACGCGGTCTGGGCAAAGCATTTGCCGAGCGCATGGCCCATGCAGGACATCAGTTGGTGCTCTCTGATATTTCAAGCAATGCCGCCAATGTCTATGACGAAGCTGAAAGTGGGGATAGTCTGGTTGATCACCTCAGACAGTTTTCCCCCAAGGTTGCGTTTCTTAAAGCTGATTTGACCAATAGCGAAGCCAGTCGTGCCATGTTGGATGAGGCATGGGCAGAGCTTGGGCATATCGATGTGATCATTGCCAATGCCGGCGGGGACATTGTTGCTGAGGGGGAAGGTTATGATGATGCATCAGGCACAAAACCACCGATCAATAACTCACAAATACCGGCGCACCATCATGAACAGGTCTATAAGCGCAATTATCTGACCTGCTGGAATACTGTGACTCCGCTGATCCCAAAAATGGTGACTCGGGGATTTGGAAAAATCATTACCGTATCATCAGTAAATGCTTCTTTCGGAATGCCTACTGAAACTGCCTATTCCGCAGCAAAGGCAGCAGTGGTCCAATTGACGCGATCCTTAGCAAGCGAGCGCCGTGATGATGGTATTTCAGCCAATTGCCTAATGCTGGGGCCGGTTCGCACCGGACGTTTTCAGGCAACATTGAAAGGACGTTCCGTCCATGATCTGGCAGCGTTTTATGCAACAGGCCGATTGAACCGTATTGCCGAGCCGGAGGATGCCGCTGATGTGATGGAATTTCTGGTGGGACCGCTGTCGGATTATATTTCCGGGCAAGTCATTCGTGTTGATGGCGGTAAGTTTCCACAGCCGGTTTAAACAGAGCTACGGCCAGCATTGCCAGCAAAATAACATTCAGATGACAATAGAGTGAAGAATGAAAAGGGACTGAAGACATGAAATATTTTGACCAAACTGGACGTACTGCGTTGATTGTCGGTGGCGCCACCGGTCTGGGTTTCGAGATAGCTAAAGGGTTTCTGGATGCCGGAGCCATGGTTGTGATTGCCAGCCGTAATGAAAATCGCCTGGAGCACTCTGTCGAAAAACTGAATGTGGATTATGCCGGCGTGAGGGCATCATGGATGTCATTAGATGTTGCTGATGCAGCATCACGGGAAGCCTTTACGAAAGCCTTTCAGGATACCCATGGGGATCGCCTTGATATTTTGGTGAATTCGGGCGGGATCAATGTACGCACTCCGCTAGCTGTCGGTAATGATGATGATACCCGATCTGTGATGGAAACAAACCTGTTGGGGCCAATGTTTTTGACAAAACTTCTTTACCCGTTACTAAAAAATAGCGGAGCGGCGCGGGTAATTAATCTAGCCAGTATCTTTGCCAGTGTGTCTTATCCTGAACGCAGTAACTATGCGGTCAGTAAAGGCGGAATCTTACAACTGACCCGAACATTAGCATCGGAATGGGCGCAGGAAAACATCACGGTCAACGCCATTTCACCCGGGCCATTTTTGACAGAGATCAACCAGAAGGTTTTGGACAATCCCAAAAATTATAAGGATTTCTGCCGTAATATTCCAATCGGCCGCTTCGGTAATCCTGAAGAAATCATTACCACTGCACTCTATCTTGCAGCGCCTGCATCATCTTATGTAACAGGTGCTAATATCCTGATTGACGGCGGCTGGACAGCAACTTAAGGATAGGGTAAGAGATATGCCATATGCCAATCACACGGGCATCATTTACGCGGCAGGCTTGAACCGCAGGCTGGCTGATAGCATTGGTGTGCCGTTCAAAGGGTTATTACCTGTTGCAAACGGCGGCAGTTTGATCCTGCGCCAATCTCAGCATTTGATAGGGCTAGGGATTGATCGTTTAGTGGTCGTGGTCGGCCTGGAACATCAAGTGCTGATCGACCATGTTACCGAAGGGTTGGCCGGAAAGATCCCGCTTGAAATTGTCTATAATGAAGACTATGCCGATAAAGGGAATATGCTGTCATTTTGGGTGGCGCGCGACTTCTGTCAAGGTGCGGTGACCTTCACCACAAGTGACCTTTATTTAAATGGAAGCCTGCCTGATGATTTTGCCTCAACGGGACAGTCCATGATCTTGGTCGATGACACGAAACAAGATTTACTGGCGGACCCTGATCCTGTGAAAGTCAGCATCATTGATGGGTGCATTACCCGTGTTCATAAACGTCTTAACAGAGATCAAACAGACGCTGTTAATCCAGGTTTCTATCACTATAATGAAGCGGATACAAAACTGATTTTTGAAGACATTGCCGCTCATGTTGAGGCCGGTGATGACAACCAATCTTTATACTTGTCTCTTGATCGTCGAGCTTCTATTATACGTCCCTATCCTTGCTTTACAGGCGATGTTATCTGGTTTGATGTGGACACAACTGAAGATTTGGTTAGATTGAAAACATTTCTCCAGCAGCGGTAGGATTCAATGAAAGATACTATTGTAATTATTCCTGCACGAATGGGTTCATCACGGTTTCCCGGCAAGCCTCTTTTCCCAATCAACGGCAAGCCAATGATCAAGTATTGTATTGAAAATGCCGAATCTGCCTTTGGGCGTGAGCATACCTATGTTGCAACCTGCGATGATGAGATTTTTGACTTTGTCAAAAGTATTGACGGTAATGTGGTGATGACTGCCGACACCCATGATCGCGCCTCAGATCGCACCGCAGAAGCCGTTAATACCATCGAAGCCAAAACTGGACGGAATTATGATATTGTAGCGATGCTTCAGGGTGATGAGCCGCTGATTACCGCCGAGATGATTTGCTCGGCATGCCAGCCCTTACTTGATAATCCGGAAGTCAAAGTATCCAATCTGATGGCCAAGATTACTTCTGTTGAAGAATTTCGCGACCCAAATGAAGTCAAAGTTACGGTCGATTTG
>Ga0181558_10006240_pt1 | contig 10398 bp, 10 predicted proteins | sample 011ome_22_FD_133754 | JGI IMG/M metagenome (GOLD analysis project Ga0181558, IMG submission 133754) | Coastal salt marsh microbial communities from the Groves Creek Marsh, Skidaway Island, Georgia - 011507BT metaG (megahit assembly) | ecosystem: Environmental > Aquatic > Marine > Intertidal... | reverse complement strand
TGTTTTGATCAATCAACGACTCATCATTTTCAACATCTTTACCTGTGCCCACGTAAGCAAAATTGTGAGATATAGCATAACCTTTGGTGTCCACACCATCTGCTGTGATACCTTTGTTGCCATACACACTGGCTGAAGCAATTATTCGTGCTTCTGAACCACTCAATAATTTTATACTGGTGTTAGAGAAATATGTGAAACAATCTATGATTTCTGCTCTGGCTTGATTTTTAAGTGTGATACCATCTGCACCAGGTGTTATAAATGTCACAGCATTGAACAACATTGACGCTCTTGGAGATTCTGTGTCCAACACAGAACCATCTACCACTGCACCTCTACCTGCGTCACCTGAATCAAAACCTCTTGGATCGTCTGCTGTTCTTGTGTCGCCTTGTGTGATCACTGAAACGTTTTGTATGTAAGGCGATTTTGTAACAATGCCGGCATTTGGAGCAAATCTAAAAGCATATCCCACATCTTGGTTGGCATCATAATGAAAATCTCTCACAGTTAAATCAGTTACCGTGGAAGCATCATTCATCAAGAAAGCGTCTCGGTATCTGCCAGGAACATCTGGCTTAATGATTACTGACCTGATGCCTGCGCCTTTAATTGTAACATTGGCAGGAACTTCTAAAGGAAATTGCTCTGTGTATTCACCTGGTAAAATGTGAACTTCATGTGGTCCTGCTGTACTTTCTTCTAATTGAGCAAGTGCGTGTTTTATTGTTCCGAAAGCAAAGTTAGGGTGATTTCCTGTCAATTGATCTGTACCGTTCGTACTCACATACCATTTGTTTTCAATACCCAAGTTTACTCTTACGCCTGCTAGAGAAATAGTATTATCAACCACAATATCATTCAAACCTGTCATTGATTGAACGTGTACTTGTCCCCAACGTTGATCATTTTGTCCAATATTGTAAGTTAAAGTTTGATCAGGAATTAGATCAGATTCTATGTCACCTTCAAAACTTAAAGTGTCATCTTGACTATCTCCACCAATAAAAATATTCCCATCAAACGTGATATCGCCTGTGGCTTGAATATTTCCATAGGATTTTAAATCTGATGGAATGATCACTTTACCTGTTGTTGGTGACCCAACAGAAGTTGGAACATATCCTGATGCACCTGCTAGACTTGGATCGTCTTGTGCTGGTGTGTTACCATCTTGGAATATGCTTCTAATTGTTGCAAGTGACGGTTTACTAATAACCGGAGCAATGTATGTGTTATGAAATGCATAACCTAACGGATTGTTTGTTTGAATGCCTGCTTGAGTACGCATGTCATCTGTCCATTCAGGAGCAAGACTTCCGCCTTCCCATAATTCTGTGTATTCAAACATAGCAAAGTTTAGTAGGAACAAATATTCTTTTGCGGCTACTTCAAATGCATCTGCGTTTGTCTTCCAAGCATCTGATGGAGATTGATAACCTGATGGATCCCACTTGCCGGCATCGTATGCTTCTTCCATTGCGGCATACAAATCACCTGTCTGCCAGTCAGCGGCTAAGAACTGATATAATTTTATATCATCTGCAGGTAAGCCATGCATATGTAGTGTGTGGAATACGTGTTCAATAACTTCTTGTGCGTCTATATCACCATCCCCATAACCACTACCAGTTGAATTCAAATACCACACCATGTCATTTTGAACATGTGTATCAAACAGGTTAGTTAGGTTCCAATCAATAATGCCTTGATCAGTTAGGAAGTTTGGCGAGTAATCAGCACCGGCACCTCTTGCTACTCTTTGTATAGTCGGTAAGCCTGCGTGATAAGTTCCTGTGTCACCACTTAGATTCTTAATTAAATTTCTTTGGAATGTTTGATTAATACCTGCTCCATTTGGATCTGTAAACAATTCAAACATACGTGCTACTTTTTCTAACCACGCATCTGGTACTGCTGTTTGTCCGCCAACACCACCTGCCGCCATAATTCTTACACCGTTAACAGTAACTTCACGTTTAAAGAAATCACTTCCGTTACCAGTAACATTACTAATTGCACCATTGTTATATTCTGGATCTGCCGCACCGCCTCCGGCACCAGGTCCTGGTTTAATTTCAATATTTTGACCGTTGTATGCTCTGATACCACTGTTTGTAAATGCTAAATTGCCTGTACGCAATTCAGTCATTTGGAATTTTGTAGTGGCATTCATATTGATAGGACCAGTTAATGTTGAGAATGTACTGGTTAGACCATCAATTTCTATGTTTCCGAATGTGGCTGAATTTGTTGCAATTAAATCGCCTGTATATCTAGCATTGCCGTTTACTTGTAAATCTCTTGTGGGAGCATCGTTTTTTATACCTATTCTACCGTTAGTATGTCCGATATATAATAGGTCCGTTTCAAAAGCCAAATCAGATGATCTCGTAAGATTTGCTTTTAATAATGGTCCTGATATTCTACCTACATTGGTTACAGCCATAGTGCTCCTTTTTTAGTATTTATTGAAATTTGGTAAAGGTATTATTTGTCAAAGTTGTGTAAAACAGTGACTGGTTTACCCGTTGGAACTGCTGTTCCAAATGTAATATATTGTCCTGATGGATAAGAATTTCCAGTTACAGAACTTTTTCCATCCATGTTAAATGTGTTTCCGCCACCTAGGTTTGCCTCTGTGTTCAACAATACAGTTACACTCAAGTGTGATGGTGTTACTGCTGACACTGTGTATGTGCCGTCATTTGTTGCTGAACCTGATACCACCACAGTTTGTCCAACATGATAACCTTTTGACTGCCAATCAATTAAAGCAGTGTTACTACTGATAAAAGCACCAACTCCTGTAGAATTGTAATTTGCCACAGCACTTATGATATTGCTGTTCACATCGCATGGATTTTGTGTTAGTGTGTAATTTGTGTTTGGAATTTGTAAAACGTTTTCAACCATTACTAAAATATTTTCTGGTGAAGTTGGATATCCTAAACCTGATCCAAATCCATCATTTAGAATTCCAAAGTTTACTTCGGTATCATCACCATTACTTAAATTTTGTACAACAATATTTTGTGCTTCAGACAATCTAAACTGTTTCCACACAGGTGCACCGCCACCTAATGATTCATAAACTTCTAGTTGTCTTAATGTTGTGTTGAATCTTAATTGTCCTTCTGTTGGTGACACAGGACGTTGTGCTTGAGTGCCTTTAGGAACCAAAAAAGCACCTGTAGATTGTGCTTCAATTTCTTCGTACTGAGTGTAAATTAAACCTTTACCTCTTAAGAGTCTTCTATTAGTTGATTGACGTTTTAGATATCTCATTACACCTCCAAGTAACTGACCACAACTGATAAGTTGTTAGCACCTGATTGAGCAACTCTGATAAAGTCTCCAGCACCCAACACTATTTTTTCTGTATCTAGTGTAAAAGTTTCTGCTCCAGGTAGCAATGCGTTGTTCACTATCATTGATGCATTTGAACTGTAAGAGCCTGTAACAGCGTACAATGTGAAATTACTGTCTTCACCGCCTGTACCATCTTCTGGTCCAACATTTGTTATCAATATAGATGTAACAGCATAACTTTTGCCTGCAGGCACTGTAAGAACGTCTACTGTTCCGTTTACTTCTGAGTTTGTTATTGCCATTGTTTCTCCTTAAAATAATAATCCGAAAAGTAGTGCTCTGTTTTTGCTGATCACTTCTCCTCTTGTATCGTTTGTATTTACAAAATATAATCCTGTATCGCCACCAGATGGTGATTTCGCATACAATTTAACGCCATTGGCGTCGTATAACGGGTCTACAGCAGGATCCTGCACACTTGGTCTATTGTTGATAACGAACGAGTCATTTGCCCTTACTGAGCCCGTGCCCGGTGCTACCAATTCTAAATCTTGATTTGAATTTAATCCACTGATTGTGTCACCTTCGATTCTGACATTACCAATATCTGTGGTTTGTTGATATATTTCAAATCTTGTAGGTTCCCATAATCCTAACAATGTGCCATCAATAGTAACTTCTATTTTAGATGTTTGACCAGATTGACTATTGTCTGTGATTTTTACTTCTGTGTCACCTTGAACTATTCTAGGAAATGCCGCACCAATTACAACAGCATTAATTTCATCATCAACATATTTTTTATTTGGAATATCGTTGTCATCATTCATTCTGCTGATGTAGTTTGCTGGAGCAATACTGCCACCTAATCTCAAAGTGCCTGTTCCACCTGGTTCAAAATAAATTGCGTTTGTGTTGTTTATGTTGGCAACTCTTAATGCTAAAATGTCATTACCATCTGCTGATGAAACTTTGAATGAACCATATCCTGGTCCTTGTAATCCTGGTCCTTGTGAAACTGTTTGTGTGCTTGGATTGTTCCAAGCAATTGATTCATCATAAACTATTTGTACATTAGCATAAGATCCTCTGTCTATGTCAACACCTGATGTTCCTTCACCAACACCTGCACCTGCTTCATTTTTGTTTAAGACAATTATGTTGTCTTCAATTTCTAAATTTGTTGTGTTAACAGTAGTTGTTTCTCCTTCAACTCTTAAATCACCTGTGATGTGAGTCAGAGCAGAATCTAATGTAATCTCATTAGAGGCATTTGCTACCTTAATTTTGTAATCACCTGTTTCTAAATAAACTGTTTTTGCCATAGTTTTTTATAATTTAGGGAGTGTTGCCACTCCCTAAACTGTATTTTATATTATGCGTCCGCTGTGAAGTCGTCGTCATCTGTGTTAGCAACGTCGTCATCACCTGCTTCTTCAACTTGTACTTTACCAGCACTAGCCGCCGCAAAATCCCATGCGAGTTTTGTTCCGTCTAATGCGTTTGATCCAGTGGCACTTGGAGCCACAACTGTCAATGTACGTCCTGATATTTTACTTACACCGTAAGTTTCGTTATCAGCACCTTGTACTGAAATTGACATTTCACCTGCCGTTAAAGCCGCTGGTAATTTACCAGTTGTTAACGTACAAGTTACTTCAGTGTCTGCGGCACCAGTCTCAGCAACAACGAATTTTTTAGATCCTTTTTGCCTTACGATAGTACCTTCAACAACTGATGTACCATTGTGAAAGTTTACTTTTATTTCATTTGCACCAGCAGTTGCACCGCCAGCCGCTGTTGTGAACAGTCTTTTGTTAAGTGGTCTTCCCATTTGTTTTCTCCTATTTTTAGAAGTCCAATCCGGGTTCTATCCGGTACGCAGTGGGTTATTACTGCATAAGACTTTGACATAATGCCAAAGTTCGTTTGAACTAAAGGTATTTATCGTTTGCTGAGCGATGCCAATAGTTCTACTTTTGAGAATTTTTTTGCTAGATTTATTGCTTCTAACAGCACTTTATTGGCTTCTTCTAGGTATCTGTCTTTTTTGGTTCTACGATAATCAACTAAAATATTGGTGTATTCATCATACATTTTGTTCATTGTGTTTTCCAGTTTCTTTATGTCATTGATGAATATCCCATGATTTTTCTTCCATATTTGAAGTCTATCCATGTATTCTTTAAATTCTATCAGTATCTTTTCGTGTTCCATTAAAATTTACCAATTATATCTCTTGCCCCATATGTTACTAAAAATTTAGCACCTGCTTTGCGATAAACTTTAGCAATTTCTATTTGATGCTCTACTGTTGGCAATCCTAGATATTCATCACTCACTTGATACAATCCTACAGGATTATATGTACTGATGGATATCATCGCTAAATCATTTAAACTGTGTTGTGCTGGTTTTAGCAGAAGATAGTCTGCTTTTTGACTTCTAAATTTATTTGCTGTGGCAATCATTCCTGAATCACCATTGATAGGCAACTGATATGTTCTTTCAGTGGTTGGTGTGCTGTCTGCTAGATTTCTGAATGAACTATAGAACACACTTCTATATTTTACATATGCCATCACTTCACAGTTGGTTTCTGCTTTCAAATTTTGTACTGTATTGTCTCCCATGTCTGATGGAGCCAATATATCTGCACCTGCTGATTCTAATTTCTTACCCAAATCAATCAACAGTGCTTCACTGGTGTCCGGTTTGTCCATCACTCTACAGTGACCATCTGGCAAAGTAGAACACAAACAAACATCTACAATTAGTTGTATTTTTGGAAATTGTTTTTTAATTTTGGCTACCATCTCTGCTTGATAGTTCCAATCAGGAGTCCATGTTTTTGTGTCTGGTTTTATAAACAGTAAGAAACTGTCTACACCTTTGTCTATGTCTTTTTGAATTACATCAAAGATAAAAGTTTGTGACCAACTACTATTGGCTACGCCTAATTCAGCCGTTTCTGTTCTACCTGATTGGTTCAAAAACAAAGGCTGAATTAGGTCCATTGTGATTACTTCTCTTCTTTTTTTGGAAGTGCTTCACACTGTTCTTCTGATGCAGGTAATCCTGTGTTCTTGTCATATAACCAAACGTAAGAGTAACTGACACTTTCGTCTTTTACCATACATTTTTTTCCAAAAGAAACTTTTGGATTTTTTGGAATTGAACAAGCAGATACTACCAACAAAGTTGCTAATAAGAGTGCTATTTTTTTCATTTGTTTCCTTGTTCGAGTTTACGTTGAAATTATAACACATTTTGGTTTATGTGTCAAGTCTGATGAAAAAGTCAATAAAAAAGGGGGCCGAAGCCCCCTTTGATATATCATTCAAGTTACGGATTAACTGAAAGATGTGTTAGACACACCAATAGTCTCAACGTAATCTGCCGCGTTACCTAGTGATGAAGCAGTATTGTTTAACTCAACATAACCATATCTAGTCATGAAAGAAACAACTGGTTCAAAAGTACCTGGATCAAGTACAACACCAGAAGACATTAACGGAATGTATGGGCAATAGAATGCCGCCGCATCTGCTTCTGATGAACCTTTGTAACCTACTAATACGTCTGTTGAATCAGACGCATATGTATCTACGTAGATTTTCATCGCACTGTTTAAAGTTCCAACCATTTTTTGGTTAGTTGGCGCTTCAAATGTACCTTCAGTTGTTCTTGCGAACGCTGAAGTTGTCGCAGACTGAAGTACTGTTAATGCTAATGGTGAAACCACTGCAAAATTACCAGCACCACGTCTTGTGTTTTGTGCGATTTTGTTAGCCGCTCTGTTGATAACAACAGCCAAAGCCGCGTGTTCATCACCTACGAATGTTGCCGTACCTGATACTGCCGCTTGGTTGTATGTTCCAGATGATTGAGCACCTGCTAAAGTTCTTAATGAAGTGATGATCTCTTGGTCGATTTCAGCAGTAATTTCTTGTGCTAATGCCGCCATGATTTCAGCCTCTACATCAATACCTTGTTGTGCTTGAGCATCTTGAGCAGATTCAAATGTCCATCTTGCTTGTAACTTACGTGATTTTGCTTCAACCGTTTGTTTCAAGATTTGGATTGACATTGCTCTACCACCAGTACCTTCTTTAGCCGCTGTCGCGTCACCAAAGCCACCAGTTCCATCACCTGAATAGGCTTGACCTATTTTGAATGGAGATAGAGCCTCATCGCCTGCTGTTACATCGTTATCTGTACCAGATGCGTTGTTTGTCTCTGCGTATCTTACTCTTAATGTGTGGATTTGACCAACTGGGCCAGTCATTGGTTGAACTCCAACCAATTCGTTAGCGATCACAGTAGGCATAACCCTTCTGATCACCGGTAGGATCACTCTGTTTAAAGTAGCAACGTTACCAGCCGATGTAGCACCTGCTGTTGCCGCCTCAGCCAAATACGCTTTCGTATTTTCTAAAGTAGCCGCCATAACTGCTTTTTTATTTCCAGTTAAGCCTTCTAATAACGCACTCTTTGTGTCCTGCCAGCGAGTTTCTGTTAGTTCTGACATTGTTTTTTTCTCCTTTTTATATACCCGCCAGTCTTCTGATGTCAACTATATTACTGTTGAACTGACTGCCGTTTACAATGTTTGTTTGTTTGTCGCCTGTTACTTCTGTGCCTTCATTTATAGCCTGTTTTTTCGCTGGAGTCCTACCGTTTAGTACGGACGGAATGTATTTTTCGAATTGCTTTCGTAAAGCACCCGTCTGCACACTCTCCAGTAAGTTGTTCATTATTTCTTTTTGTTCAGTGTTCAATGGTGTTATTAACTCATTGATAACTTTTTCTCTCTCAGCCGCTTCTTTGATTGTAACAATTTCTTTTTCTTTTGCTTCAATCTGTTTTTTGCTCTCTTCGGCTGTCTTCTTCGCTTCTTCTGCCTGTAGTTTCGCCATGTCCACTACTTTTAGAAGTTTGGCTGTTTCACCTTTTTCGTTCAAGAATGATTGTGTGTACTCTTGAGCGTAAGATTCAAACAGTCTGCGACCAAAGTCATTTTTGCGAGCCGCTTCAATGTCATCTTTTAATGAACTAATCTCTTTTTGTAGAGTTTTGCCCACTACTTCTGACACTTTACTAGCACCTTTTTTCACAAAGTTATTTCTAACTTTTTCAAAATGTGCTTTCGCTTCTCTGATAAGACGTACTTTTGTCTCAGCAACGTCTTGTTTGTCTTTTTGAAATTCTGCGATTTCTTTAGACAGAGCTTCTACCACGAAGTCCTCAAGTTTCTGGAAGTTTTCTGCCATAACTTTTTGGTCTGCGTGTAATTCAGCAATTTCACCTTTAAGTTGTTCAAAAACAAACGACTTTAATTTGTCTGAGTGTTCACGGATTTGAGTAGCATACTTAACTTTTTCTTCTGCTAATTGCTTCTTGTCTTCTGCGAACTCTGCCATTTCTGCTTCGATTCTTTCAGATACCATTTTGTCAACAGCGTCTGTTAAAGTTGCTTTGTCGTGTTCATACTTCTCAGCAAACTCTGAACGAAGTTCAGCAGTGACAGAAAGTTTGTTTTCTTCAACCTTCTGGTTCCATGCTTGTTCTATTTCTGCTCTGATCTCTTCCGAAATTGCGTTGTTTTCAAAAAGTGATTTCAGTGCTTCTAACATTTATTTTCTCCTATTTAGATTGGAGTTTTCCAATTATGTTTATTAGTTGTTCTTTTAGATATTTTTGTGCCTTTGTGTCCCTTGCTGTGTTTAATGCTTTCAAACCACCTTTTGCATTCATTAGATGTTCGTAGATTGGTTCAGGATATGCTCCTGGCGCCGATGGTTGTGCTACGATGTCTACTGTGATGATTTCAAAATCTGATACTTCACCGGATCCGTCTTCTTTTACATTACCCGAACCCCTAGATGAAACACCAAGTTTAACTCCGCTTTCCAGCATTGTTTTAACCAGTTGTCCCATCGGGGTTGGTAATACTTTTAATTTTCCGTATCCGTTCGGTCCGTCCATCCACATTTCATTTACCATGTGGCTGACACGGTCTAGGTTAATATTAAGGCCTTCTGGATGATCAACTTCGCCGAGAACACTGTATCCACCAGTGACTTGATCGTTAAGTGTGCTGACAGCCCTTTGGATTTCGTTAACAGGATACACTCTTTGGTTGGCGTTTTTAACACCTCCCTGAATGCAGATTCCCTTCATGTAAAGGGATTTACCGTTGTGTTCGTCCTTAGTCTCAACGACTATGCCTGCTTGGTCGAAAGTAAGCGTCTCACGTAATGATAACATCCGTTTTCCTTATACTACCTTATTAACTGCCAATTGTTGACTTTTTAGCAGAAGCGTCGTCATCTGCGTTAGTCTTGGCCTTTGGTGCCGCAGTTGGTTTAACTTTAGCGCCTGGTACATTAATGTTACCTGCGTTCTCTTCTTTAGGAGCAGGTGCTTTACCACCTTTTTCCTCACCGCCTTTAGCAATGTTAGAAGTAGTTCCGCCCATATCATTTTTGCCAGCAACTGGTGATTTAGTTGAATCTGAACCATCTGTATGCGTTACCGCTACTTTGTTCACATATTCTCTAATTTCTTCACTTGCTGTTTTTGGCTCTGCCGTTTCTACTGCTGGTTGTTCACCAAGTTCAGGAGCAACTTCTACAGTTTCTCCCTCTGCTGATTGATCTACAACTGCTTCATCTTCTTTGTCGCCGTTGTCTTCAGCGTCGTCGCCATTGTCTTCTGCGTCGTCGCCATCTTCCTTATCGCCCATCATTTTTTCAAATTCTGCTTTAAGGTCATCAATAGCATCTTCTAGGTCAACTACTCTGTCTTCGATTTCTTCTTCACCTTTTTCAGAGTCGTCGCCGTTATCCATATCACCTGCTGGTGCTTCGATGTCGCCAACCATGTCGTCAGTTGCGTCGCCACCGTGTGCTTCTGCTGGTGCTACTGCTGTTTGTTCTACGTCTAATAAAGATTCATCAGTTGCTTCTTCATCTTTTGACTCTTCTTCTTTAGTTTCTTCTTCTTTAGATTCGTCTTTTGATGCTTCTTCTACTGCTTCATCTTCTTTTGACTCTTCTGAAGTTTTTTCTTCTACTTTTT
>Ga0181558_10006239_pt1 | contig 10398 bp, 8 predicted proteins | sample 011ome_22_FD_133754 | JGI IMG/M metagenome (GOLD analysis project Ga0181558, IMG submission 133754) | Coastal salt marsh microbial communities from the Groves Creek Marsh, Skidaway Island, Georgia - 011507BT metaG (megahit assembly) | ecosystem: Environmental > Aquatic > Marine > Intertidal zone... | reverse complement strand
CATTACAGTGCGAACGAGGTATAGCGAAGCAGCGAGCGTGAAGATAATTAGATTGTGAAACACACACACAGAGAGAGAGAGAGAGAGAGACGCCTTTATCCTTTTCAAGCCACGCGTTTGAAGTTGTTTTTTCCTTTTTTGCGTGAACACTTACTTCCCTTTTTCTGCACAAATATATCTTCTCTCTCTCTCTCCTAAACCCGCGCGCTCGCAGCACGCGAAGCGAAAACATCAACACAAACACGCAGAGTCACACGCGCAGTTCGTCTCCTTCTTCGTCGTCGTTAACATGGAGGACGCGTTCGCGCGTTCGATCGGCGAGGTAAACTTGTTATATTATTTCCTCACCTTGGTTTTTTGGATTATCGATCGAGAGGTTTTCGAACGCGCGCGCGGTTTTTTTCTATGCGCGTCTTCTTCTTCTTCTTCTATTCTCTGAACGAGTCTCGCTGACCGGTATTCTTCTCTCGTTTCTCTCGTTTCTCTCTCTTTCTCTCTCTCTCTCTCTCGCATCAGGTGCTGGACTACCACCAGGTGGACGCGAACAGAGGTTTATCGGAAAAGACGAACCAAATCGATAAACTTCGCCTGAGGTTTGGCGCGAACGAGATGCCGGAGGAAAAAGGGCAAAATTTTATAAAGTTAATTTTGAAGCAATTCGACGATTTACTGGTGAAGATATTAATCGTCGCCGCGATCGTGAGTTTTGTATTAGCCGCGGTGGATGGAGACGGGGAGTTGGCGTTCGTGGAGCCGACGGTGATTGTGTTGATTTTAATCGCCAACGCGACGGTTGGAGTGGTTACGGAGACGAACGCGGAGAAGGCGATTGAGGAGTTGAAGGCGTACCAGGCGGATTTAGCGACGGTTTTGAGAGATGGGCGATTGAGAGTGGTAAAAGCGAGCGAGTTAGTGCCTGGGGATATTATCGAAGTCGCGGTTGGAGCGAAAGTACCGGCGGATTGTAGGATTATTGGAATTTTGAGCTCGACGCTGAGAGTGGATCAGGCGATTTTGACCGGCGAGAGCGGTAGCGTGGAGAAGGAGGCAGGACACATAGACGATAGCGAACGGGCGAGAAGAGCGGTGGTTCAAGATAAAACGTGCTTACTGTTCAGTGGGACGGTAGTGAGCGTAGGGAGAGCGAGGGCGGTCGTCGTCGGGACTGGTTTGAACACGGCGATTGGGAAAATTCGAGACGCGATGAAAAACCACGGCGGAGACGACGAGGAAGAGATGACGCCTTTGAAGAAAAAGTTGGACGAGTTCGGGAGATTGTTGAGTAAAGTGATCGCGGTCGTATGTATTTTGGTCTGGGTGGTCAACATTGGACATTTTGGCGACCCTTTGTACGGCGGTTGGTTTCGGGGAATGGTGTATTATTTGAAAATCGCGGTGGCGTTGGCCGTCGCTGCTATTCCTGAAGGTTTACCAGCCGTGGTGACGACGTGCTTGGCGTTAGGAACGAGAAAAATGGCAAAGAGACACGCGATCGTGAGATCGTTACCGTCGGTGGAGACTTTAGGGTGCACGACGGTGGTGTGTTCAGACAAGACGGGGACCTTGACGACGAACGCGATGTGCGTGCAAAAGATGTGTGTGGTGGATCGCACGAAGCAAAGAAGTAGTAGCAATAGTAGTAACGGTGGTAGTGGTGCAGGGAGTGGGAGTAGTAACGCGCCCTTATTGAGAGAGTTTGACGTGGAAGGTAACTCGTACGCGCCGGACGGATTGATTCTCGAAGCGTCCAACGGAGTCATTTCTCCGAGACAACAGCGGTTTAACTCCATCAACAAAGACGTGGTGAAACACCCGGCGGATTTACCGTCGGTGTTGCACTTATCCATATGCGCTTCCTTGTGTAACGATTCTACGTTGACGTTCGATTTGAACAAGAGAGAATACGCGAAAATTGGTGAATCGACCGAAGTTGCGTTGCGAGTTCTTTCCGAAAAGATTGGTCTCCCCGGTTTCGACGCCATGCCATCGGCGCTGACAAAGCTGTCCGAGCAAGAACGCGCGTCGTATTGCGCCGCGTATTGGGCCGGACAATTCAAACGTGTAGCGCAAATGGACTTCACTCGAGACCGAAAAATGATGAGTACCTTGTGCTCTCGAAAAGGGACGAACATTTTGTTTTCCAAAGGCGCTCCAGAGGCGGTGTTGGAAAAATGCTCCAACGCTCTCACCAACGGCAAAGGCGCGGCGGAACCGATGAACGATCAAGTTCGCAAAGACTTAAACGACGTCCTCGCGAAGTACGCGAAAACTAGTCTGCGCGTTTTAGCATTAGCCATGCGTCCAATGCCTGCGAAACAAACGCAAATCTCCGCGGAGGATGAAAACGATTTGACGTTCCTAGGTTTCGTCGGCATTGCGGACCCGCCGCGAGCGGAAGTTGCTCGCGCGATTGCCACATGCAGAGGCGCGGGTATTCGCGTCATCATGGTCACTGGGGATAATAAAACAACTGCAGAGTCTATTGGCGCGCAAATTGGCCTCGTCGAAGCGGACGCGTTCGGCGAACCGATCGTTCCAGAAGGTGCGAGTTTACAAGGCGTAGACTTTGAAGAGTTGAAATCGGAACGAGAAAAATCAGAAGCGGCGACGCGATTGACCATTTTCAGTCGCGTGGAACCCTCGCACAAGGCAAAGTTAGTAGAGTTGTTGAAGAATCAAAGGCACGTCGTCGCCATGACTGGCGATGGCGTCAACGATGCCCCAGCTTTGAAAAGAGCCGACATCGGCATCTCCATGGGTTCCGGCACCGCGGTGGCGAAACACGCGAGCGATATGGTTCTCGCCGATGATAACTTTGCCTCCATTGTTTCTGCCGTCGCCGAAGGTCGAGCAATTTATGACAACACGAAAGCGTTCATTCGATACATGGTTTCCTCGAATATTGGTGAAGTCGTGTGCATCTTCATCGCCGCGGCGTTGGGCATGCCGGAGACGTTGTGCCCGGTGTAACTCTTGTGGGTGAACTTAGTCACGGACGGCTTACCCGCCACCGCGCTCGGGTTCAACAAACCTGATCGCGACATCATGCGACAACGCCCGAGATCCCCTACGGAACCTATCGTTGACTCGTGGCTCTTCGTTCGGTACTTGATTGTCGGCGTGTACGTCGGCATCGTCACCGTCGTCGCCTTTGCCTGGTGGTTCATGTACTTTGAAAACGGTCCACTCCTCTCTTGGAGCGATTTGACCTCGTTCGAACAGTGCGTCGAAGGTGCCCACGATTACTCGTGTCAAATATTCAAAGACCGCCGCCCTTCGACCATGTCCATGACTGTCCTCGTCACAGTTGAAATGTTCAACGCCTTGAACGCTTTATCGGAAAACTCCAGTTTATTGAAACACCCTCCGTGGTCTAACAAATGGCTCCTAGGTGCCATCTTCATCTCCATGGCTTTACACGCGATGATTTTATACGTTCCGTGGATGAACATCACCTTCAGCGTGAGCTACTTATCCTGGCAAGAATGGAAAGCGGTTTTATGGCTCTCCTTCCCGGTCATCATCTGCGAAGAAATTCTGAAAGCGTTGACGAGAAAGTTTAAAAAGCGAGCGCGCTTCTGGCGCTTTGGTCGCAAAAGCAGTTTGCTTCCCTCCTCGAGACGGGATCATAGCGGTGGGAATAGCATTAGCGGGAGTAGCCCGAAATTCCACAATCAGCTTTCACCGCACACCATGTGATAGAATGCGAGCGAAAAGAGAGATTTGCGCGTTGATGATGTTTTGGATTTTTTAATACTTATTTTTTAGTTGTTGTTGTGAAACTCAACCAATTTGTCACAAGGTACGCGCTCAAACAGAAAGCCGCGATAATCGCGCGCACCACGCGATCATAAAACATTTTTATCCCTCTCCTCTCTCTCCTCTCTCTCTCTTTCCTTCCCTCCGATGCCGCAAAAGCGACTCTCCATCTGTTTCGTCTCCGACTTCTTCCTCCCTCACGTCGGTGGCGTTGAATTACACATCGCGCACCTCGCCTCGGAACTCGCGCGACGAGGTCACAAAGTGTGCGTGTTCACGCACTCGTACAACGACACCGGTGATGTCGATAATAATAATAATAAGAATAAAAGCGACAAGGAGGTGTATTCTGGCATCAGGTACCTGAGATCCGGCGTGAAAGTCTATTACGTGCCGAGACTGACCATCGGCCAAACCAACTGTTGTTTCCCTACGATTTTTGGCACTTTGAAAATTTTCCGAATAGCGTGCGTCCGGGAAGGGGTGAACGTGGTGCACGCGCATCAAGGCGGGACGCTCTCTCACGAGTGCATGCTGCACGCGAAGACGTTAAAAATACCTTGCTGCGTGTTTACGGACCACTCTTTGTTTGGGATGAACGACGACGTGGCGAGCATTCATAGCAATAAGGTGTTGCGGATGACGCTCGGGGAGGCGGATCGGGCGGTGTGCGTGACGAAGGCGGCGAAGGAAAATACGTGTTTGAGAGGTGGAATGAACGTCGTGCCAGTGCGTAGGGGTGGGAGATGGATGAAAAAAAGGAAAGGAAGAGAAGAGGAGGAAGAAGAGTATGCGTACGAGTTGCGCGGGTTTGATCCGAGGAAGATTGAGGTGATTCCAAACGCCGTGGACGGCGAGGCGTTTTATCCTCCTTCTCGTGCGATGGAGAAAAGAACGGATGTTAGATCTGGTAGTAGTAAAAGTAGTGGTAGTAAAAGTAGTAGTGGTAGTGGTGGTAGCGCTAAAAGAAGCGTCAAGAAAGAGGTCACCATCGTCGTCTGTTCGCGTTTGACGTACCGCAAAGGCATCCACCTTCTCGCGAAACTCATTCCGTTGACGTTGAAAGGGAACAAAAACGTGCGTTTCATAATCGCAGGATCAGGACCGATGGAACCGCATTTACGCGAGGTGTGCGAGAAAACGCACAAGAAAGAATGCCGCGGAAAAGTAGAATTCTTAGGCGACGCGAAACACGAGGACGTGCCGAATATTTTACGCAGAGGGGATATTTTCTTGAATTGTTCGTTGACCGAGGCGTTTTGTACGGCTATCGTCGAAGCCGCGAGTTGCGGGTTGTTGGTGGTTGCGACAGGCGTCGGCGGCGTTCCAGAAGTGTTACCAGGTCTCACGATGGTCGCTCCTCCGTCGCCATCGCCGCTTGCAGAGGCGAAAACGGGAAGGAGAAGAAAACTCGCGACGGGGAAACCGAAAGAAATACCGTCGTCTTTTTTAGCCCCGCCGACGGTTTCAGGTTTGTTCGAGCAGCTCGAAAAAGCCATAGCGCTCGTCGCGAACGGCGACATAGGAGATCGCGAGCGAGAGGCTATCAGCGATCAAATATTACAAACGTATTCCTGGTCCACCGTCGCGAAAACGACCGAAAATTTGTACTTGGACGTGCTCCTCGAAAAAGAAAAGAAGAAGACTTCAAGCGAGAGCAAAACGACACACAGAGCGCGCTGGGAGCAAAACGCGAAAAAGCGAAAGACGAACGAAGACGACGACACTTTCGCCGACCGCGTGATTGAAAAGTGCACCCACCAAGGCGTCGTCTTCGGCCCTCTCTTGTGTTGCGTCGCGGCGCTCGTGAAACTCTATTTGAAAGCGCTCGAACTCCTAGATCCGGACGAGAACATTCGAGAGAGATCGACTTTTATTCGCGAAAAGACTTTGGATTCGAATCAAGCCGTTGGTATTTCTAATGGTGGAAGAAATGGTGGTAACGACAGCGCGGACGATATCGGTCGGTTTCTCACCGAAAAGTGGAAGGAGGAGAAGAAGAAGAAGAAGAAGAAGTGAAAGACTCCAGCGCTTGGTTGTAATTTTCCTTTTTTTTGTTTTTCGAAATCGCACACGCACAACTAAATTTCTTCATTTTTTCTCATCGCGCGCGACCGTAAAATAAAAAAAGATGGAAGAAACGAATCGGAGAGCGTCGACGAGGAGGAAGAAGGCGCCGTCGCGACCGAAGCGAGGACGAAGAAGCTCCGCGGCGCTCGCCTCGTTCGTCTCGTCTTTCTTCCTCTTTTTGTTCTTCTTAAAATGCGTCGTCGTCGTCGACGTCCCGAGCAAAAACGCACTTTTTTTCGCGGAGGCGTTGGAATTCGATCTCGTTCACCGCGGGGACTCGGAGTACGACGACATGAAGTGCGTGTCGGAGGAGCACAACGAGCGCGCGATAGTATTATTTTCGTTTAAATCAATAGATAAGGTGAAACTTTCGATTAAACTGTTCGATCCGAACGAGAAAGTGGTGAAGCAGTTTGAGGACGTTTCGGAGGGCGATTATGGATTCACCGCGGAGGTTGGCGGGGATTACAAGGCGTGCTTTTTTGCGGCGCACATATCGGCGGAGGATCGCATGAAGCACCGGGTGAGTTTGGAGTGGAAGTCTGGAGTCGCGGCGACAACGTGGGGGAAGATTGCGAAGCAAACGGACGTTGACGTGTTTACGAAGTCGTTGCGCAGGTTGGAGGCGGATTTAATCGAAGTGCACGAGACGATGTTGGAGTTGAGGAAATTGGAGGCGGATATGCGAGATAAGAACGAGGCGACGAATTCCAGAGTCGTTTGGATGGGACTGATTAGTTTGTTCGTTTGCGTTGGTTTGGCGTTTTGGCAGATTTTCTATCTGAAGGCGTTCTTCAAGAGGAAGAAAGTTTTGTGATGAGAGGATTATTATCTAAATGTATCTATTCATCTATTCATCTATCTATTTACCTAAATGCTGCTAAAATCGTGTTTGATTACGTTCTGTCCTCCTTTTATTTAAAAGGTGTAATCGAACAAGCGAAACCATTTCGACCAACGGCGATTGATTTCTCTTTTCGTCGCGCGGCTCAAATCCGCCGCAAAGGCGTTCTTCTTGAAGTTCTGCAACGCTGCGGATCCGATGTACGCTTTCGCTTTCTTTTCTGCGTCGCTCCCTTTGTACTTTTCCTTTTTGTTGTTCAACTCAAACTTGTTGTAAATCTTCTCCAGAGTTTCCAGAGGCCTTTCGTCCAACTCGGCAAAAGGTATTTCCATCACGCGCGTCGGGGAGATGTCCTTCACGTCCTTCTCGTACGCGTCGTGTAAAATCTCCCCTTGTCTAAAAATAAACTCCTCGATCTCCTGTCTATTTCTCGGTGCTTGTAAGAAACAGGACCAGTAATACTTGTCGGCCATGTTCGCCGCGCTTTGAAAGGTTTCATACGGGTGGCGATGGCACACTAAAAATTGCGCTTTCGGGAACATGCGCGCTAAAAGTTTGATCCGAGCCATGTGCACGGGCGATTTCAACACCAATCTTCTTCTTCTTCCCTTCCCTCTTTTTTTCTTCTCTGCGGCGTACGTGACTTTTTGCACGAAATACCAAAAAGAATCTCGCCAAATTCGAGCGTCTTCCAGTTTGCACGGATACTCCTCGTCTTCGCCGTCCAAGCGATAAAACGGTCGAAACGTTTCTTCTAATCTCGGAAACATCAAAGGCGCGTACGGCGACGCCAAGCAACTGGACAATTGGTTCGTGGCAACTTCATCTTCTTGCGGAGTATCGTGCGCCAATCGCATGTTATCCATTGGTCTCGTGTCGTCCATGATCGCCTTTAACATTTCCCTCACTCGTTTCGGAAACAACAAAAACGAGCTCGGAAACCCGACGTCGAACGTCGTGCACGTGTAAAACGAATCCTCGTCTAGAGTTAAGAGATTGTGCAAATGCGTCGTTCCGGTTCTCGGATGACCGACAATAATGATCGGATCGTCACCAACGCGCGTCTTAGAAATCGCGCGACCGTACAACACCATCTCGATGCACGCGAAGAGCGCGTTGAAAAATGACATCGCCGTCAGAAAAACCAGCCGCGGGAAATATCGAACGTATTCGATGTCCGCATAATATTTCCGAACCAACCGAAACCACTGCGGGAAAGTCATCCCGCTCAAAGGGTGGTTCTTCACGCTCGAGAAATCTCTCGGACGCCACGGAATGTGCGCTCTTTCTGCCATTCTCTCTCTCTCTTAAAAAAATGTTCAGTTATTCTGAGAAAACGTGTGTTTGCACTTCTCGCACTCGTAAAAAACCGTCTGCCCTTCGTCCGCGCTTCTCAGCTGCATGGTATAAAACCTCAACACTTGATTCGGACACTTCGGACACGGCTCGTCCACCGTCGCTCTCTCTCTTTCCACTTCGTCGTCGTGTCGTTCGCTCCCAATCTTCGTCCCGTCCGGGTTCCGAGGTTCGATGTTGAATTTGTACAAAAAACTGGCGGCGTTCGAGGACGTTTTCGTCGTTTTCGCGTCGTTGAACACCTTTTCCGTGGAGTGCGACTTGTTGCAGCTCGAGCACGCGATCGTCGGAGACGCGGCGAGTAAGCGCATCGCGTATCCGCATCGCTCGCACGGTGCCGTCATTGTTTTTTTTGTCGTTTGTGGTCTTCTCTCTCTCTCTGTGTCTCTCCCTCTGTGTCTCCTCCTCTCCCTAATAACAAACACGAGAAGAGAGCAAAACGCGTTTGACTCCGAGAGAAACAACACAAACACGCTCTCGTTCGACGCAAAATAAAAAATTTTGAAGAAGAAGAACAAGAAGAAGAAGAAGAAGAAGTTCTCTCTCTTCTGCGTTCCGTTTCGTTCGTGAATGCACCTCTCGGAGGAGCATTTTTCGCACTCGTTAAACTCGTATTTGAAAAAGAAAAAAAACGCAACAAAACAGTAAGAAAAATTGGCACGAGAGCGTGTGCGCGAGAGAAAGAGCAAACGCGCGCGAACGACGTGAACGACGACGACGTGGAAGAGAGAGAGAGAGAGACGCCGAAGAAGAAAAGAGACGCAGCGCGTTCTTTAACTTTCTTTACTTTTTTGGCGCCGTCGTGGTAACCTTTTTGAAAAAGCGCCCGGAAGTAAAAGCGCGAGAGCACACGAAAGGGAGATCTCGCGCGGAGAGAATTTTTGGGATTGCGTTTTGTTGTTGTTGTTGTTGTTTGTTGCGAGGGAAAGAGAGTGAAGAGAGAGTATTGAAGAGAACCACCACTACCTACCCATCAAATGTCTGCGAGCGGAGCGGCCGCCGCGGGCGGTAGCGGTGGTGGCGAGAACGCGAATAATAACGCGGGAACAACAGCGAATGGGAAGCCGTCGCCAATTCGTGGAAGTGGAGGAGGTGGTGGTGGTGGCGGAAGCGGGACGAAGATTTCGCTGTCGCACATCACGAAACCGTCTTCGTCTTCGATGATTCCTCCGCCGACGTACGTCACGGCGTCGTCGTCTATGAACAACAGCAAAGGGAAAGCGACGACAACGGCGGCGATTGGGAAGAGCGTTTTGCCTTCCGGAGGCGCGATGAACGCCGAGGATTTCGTGCTTCTCGCGAAGCAGAAGCAAAAGGAGCAACAGCAACAGCAACAGCAACAGCAACAGCAACAGCAACCGGTAAGAGTGTTTGGCTCGGATGCTTCGCATAAGCCGGCGTTTGGGAAGTCTCCCACGCCTCCTCCTCCTCCAGTGCCTCCCGCTCCCGCTCCCGCTCCGGCTCCGGCTGCTCCGGCTGTGAGTAATCCTCCTCCCGCGAGTACCGGACAGAAGAAGGCGAACGTGTGGACGCGTCCGGTGGGAAATCCCCCGGCGAACGGAGTGCCTTCTCCTGCAAAAGCGGCGCCAGCGGCAGTGGCACCACCGCCAGTGAGCAATGGTAATGCGACCAGCAATAATAATAAGAATACCGGAGCTCAGAATACTGGGAATGTTATTAAATCAAGCGTAGCGACTCAAACGAGCGCATCGATGATCGCAAAGAACAATACTACTACTAATAATAATCAACAACACCAAACAGTAGGGAGTAACGTAAGCAAGGGTACGCCGTCGCCCGTGGCTAAAAAACACCAGCAGCAACCTCAACAACAACAACAAAAAGAGAAAGCGAAATCACCTCTCGTTGAAGCGGCGAAATCGCCGCAAGATCCTCAACCAACGGGTACGGCGACAACAAAAGATGCTACGGTAAGCGCTGGTCCGGAGACCACAACGCCGGCGACGATTACGTCCGTGACGAACAAATCGATGCCTGCGAAATTGTCGAGTGTGGCTGCTGTTGGTGGTAGTCAATCTAACGCTACAAATGCTACAACAACAACAACAACGACAAATACTACCACTACAACGAAGAATACGAAAGTGATTCCAACGCAACCTCTCGCTAGGGGACGGGCCTCACCACCGGCGGATGCGATCTACACCGAAAACGAGTCGCTTCTTACCTCTCCGGGGCCACCGGAAGTGCAAAATAATACAGACGCGAAGAAGAGCAGCACTACCGCAACGACGAAAGCGGCACCTGCAGCAGCACCAGCTGTGGATACGGCGACAACCGGGCCTGTGAAAGAGTACCGGGGTAAAATTTCGTGTCCTGCGTGTGCGAAAGATTTCGATGGCTCTTCT
>Ga0181558_10006237_pt1 | contig 10403 bp, 5 predicted proteins | sample 011ome_22_FD_133754 | JGI IMG/M metagenome (GOLD analysis project Ga0181558, IMG submission 133754) | Coastal salt marsh microbial communities from the Groves Creek Marsh, Skidaway Island, Georgia - 011507BT metaG (megahit assembly) | ecosystem: Environmental > Aquatic > Marine > Intertidal zone... | reverse complement strand
GGCGCCTTCGCGCCTTCCGAGAGTCCCGAGACGCTCTCGGGCTCGTTCTCCTCGTTCCCGCCGCAGGCCAGGCGCTCGAGCTCGCTCGGGTCACCCACGTCCGCGACGTCGAACCCGCGGAAGTCGGCGCCGGGGGCCCCCGGCGCCGACGCGGAGAGAGGCGCGCGGGTTTTCGGCGCGGCGGACCAGGCGCCCCGCCGATGCGTTCGCGCGGCGCGTCCCGCCGCCGCGTCCCCCCACCCGCGGAAGTCGGCCCCGCCCTTCGCTCTCGGCTCCGCGCCCCGACCCGTCGCCCAGACCTTCTCGCCCCCGAAGACGGAATCCTCCGCGAATCCTCCGTCGTCGCGCTCCGGAGCGTCCTCCAGGTTGCCGTACGGATCGTCGCCGTACGGAAACGGCTCGTTCGAAACGCGCGCGCTCGGCACAGTGGAGGAAACGAAGACTGCGTGTCCGCGCGGGGAGTCGTTCCAGCGGCCGTGTGTCGTTTTAGGGTTCGTTTTAGGGTTCGGTTTCGAGACGACTTTCGCGTCATTCGCGCCGCCGCGGTCGAGGTCGAACCACGCGCGCGTTCGGGACGGCGTCGGCGAGCGCGCGGGATCCATCGAGGGCGCGTCGTCGTCCGCCGCGTCGTTCTCGAAACGCTCGACCGTCTCGTTCGGCTCGACGTGGGTCACGGGACTGGGCGACGCCTCACGTGTCGCGCCGCTGCTCGCGTTCGCGTCGCTCGGAGCGTACCACGCGCCCGAGTACCGTTCGGGCCGGGAACCGTTTTTTTCAAACGCAAAGGCGCCGTTTTTTTTCAAAGACGCGTTCGCGGAGGACCCGTTCGCCGCGGCGGACCACCGTGGAGGCGCCGCGGCGGCGTCCTCCCCCCGGACGCGCCAGAAGGGCGCCCTGTTGTGCTGTGTCTCGCGCGGTCCGTCGTCAGGCCGGGCGCCCGCGCATCCTCCGCCGCGGCCGACGCGGCTCAGATCGGTTCCCGCCGCGACGGCGCGGAACGACTCGGTCACGACTTTGAAAGCCTCCTCCGCGGCTCGAGACTTGGCCTTGTCGGGATGGAGCGCCCGCGCGAGCTCGCGGTAGCGCGCCTTGAACGCGTCGCGCCCGGCGTCCGCGCGGAGGGAGAACACGGCGTGCGGCCCGAGCGAAGCGGACGCGAGGATTTCGCCCGCCAGGGACTCGATGGCCGCGGGGGACAAGGCGGCCATCGTCGCGCCCGGGGCGGGGGACGACACGACAGCCGGAGACGAGAAGCGTCGCGTGCCGAGACGACGGGCGCACCCCTGATCCGGCCGGTGCGCGCGACGAATCACGCGAACACGCCCAACGGCGTCCGAGCGCGACCCGCGGACGCGTCCGATACGCGTGCGAGCGCGCGCGCGCGTGCCGTGAGCGACTGCGGCGTCCTAGATTTTAAATCTTTTCCAAGTTCTTTGCTGCAGTGCTTTCTGGAGTGACGCAGACCGGTGAAGTACGGACGACGTGTGTCGCTGTCGAGAATATTTTTTCTCGTTTCGTCGGATACAAACTCACTTCGGCCCGTCCCCCTCGCCCAGCTCCGTGCGCTTCAGGACGCCTTTGCCCTTGACCTCGTCGAAGGTTTCCAGCGCGTTCAAAAACGCCTGGTCCATGTTGAAGTACTTGTAGGACGCCAGGCGGCCGACGAAGCACACGCCCGGCTCGTCCGCGGCGAGCTTTTGGTACTTCTCGAACAGCTCGCGGTTCGCCGGGTTGGGCACCGGGTAATACGGCTCGCCGTGGTCGCAGGAGTACTCCTTGAAGATGACCGTGCCTTTCGCCTTTTTCGCCTCCTCCGGTTGGTTCGGCTTGTGCTTGTACTCCACGATCCGGGTGTAGTCCACTTCCGGCCCCGGGTAGTTGAGCTGCAGGCACGGCTGGTAGAATCCGGGGTGCGGCGATTTCGCGGCGTCCGCCTCGGGCTCGTGGTACTCCTCGAAGAACCGCAAACTGCGGTACTCGAGTTTGGGCAAGCCTTGGCTGGCGTAGTACGCGTCGATGGGGCCGGTGAACACCGTCAGGTTGGTTCGCGGTAGGTTCGCGCGTTCCTCGAAGAAGTCCACGTTGAGCCGAACCGTGATGTTGGGGTCGGACATGATCATGTTCTCGAACACGCGCGTGTACCCGTGCTTCGGGAGCGCCTGGTGGGGATCGGAGAAGTACCGGTCGTCCGTGTTCGTGCGCACGGGAATGCGAGCGAGCACACTCGCGTCGAGCTCTTCCGGCCACTTGTCCCACTGTTTCTTGGTGTAGTGCTTAAAAATAGCCTCGTACAATTCCTTCCCGGACCGCGTCAACGCGGATTCCTCGCCGTTTTTCGGCGCGTCGTTCGCGAAGCGCCGCGCGTCCAGCCACGCCTCCATCTCTTTCTCGGAGTTGACGTTCGCGTGAAACAACGCGTTGACTGTTTCTTGACTCGGCGGAATCGGAACCACCTTATACCCTTCACCGACATCCACCTTACCTTTGACTCTGTGTTCATAAGGCAACCACTCGCCGAATCGGTTGACGTACTCCCACACGCGGTCGAACTTGGTGTGGAACAGATGCACGCCGTACTGCGACACCCGAAACCCGTGTTTGTTGATGAAATCGTAGCAGTTGCCCCCGATGTGGTCGCGTTTATCGATGATCAGAGACCGCAAGCCCAGCTCCCGCGAACCGCGCTCCGCGAACACGCACCCGGAGATGCCCGCGCCGACGATGATCATGTCGTAGTGCGCCTCCAGATTGGCGAGGCCGGAGAACCACGAGGGGTCGTGGTCGTTGCCCCGGCGCACGGACAGGTCCATGCCGGCCCACTCGTCAGCGCCGAGGGTGGTCATGCTGGCGTGGTCCCGACGCGCGACCGCGAGAGATTCAGTGCGCCTCGAGCCTGACGCGCGCGGCGATGTGGGTTCGACCGACGGTAAAGCCGGCACTTTTCTGTTTCGAAGGACGCGGCCTCGGGCATTCCTTCGGGGCTTCCACTCGGGGGCGTTTTAGACCAGAAACAGACCGTCGCAAGAGCGTTTTTTCGCTTCGACTCTGTTGTTTTCCCGGGAAAGATCGACGAGGTTGATGTTCTTCCTCTTGGCGACGAGTCTCGTAGCTTTTCGACGCCACTTCGCGGGTCGCGCGCGGCGCCCCTACGAACAGCGAGGTGTCTCGCCGCGACGGAGCGGCGCGCCCGGTTTTCGGACGCGCGCAGCGGACGAGTGCAAGCGCGCGCCGTAGATAGGTACCAGGTCGCGGAGCGAGGGGCTTCTTCTCGCGCGTCGTCAGATTCGAGATTCAGACGCGGCGACAGACGCTTCCTCCTCCGCGAAAAAGCGTCTCGAGGTGGAGGGCGAGGGCTCCGGGCCCGTGTCGCCGCGAGACCCGCGCCGCGACTGACCGGCGTCAGCGCCACGCGTCGCCGCAGCGCCGCGGGCTCCCCGATACGTCCATACAGGAGCGGTGACACGCGGGTGAAGACGCGAAAGCGAGATCTCGACCGTCGTCTCCAAAGATGCTCGTGCTCGTCGCGAGCACCGGCGCGGCGGTGTCCATCGCGTGCGACGCCGCCGCGAGCGTCGGCGCCGTCGGCGACGCGCTCGCGGCGCACCCGGACGTCGCCGTCCCGAGACGCGACCAGCTCCTGATCTTCGACGGCAGGAGGCTGGAGGGCGAAACGAGGACGCTCGCCGAGTACGGGCTGCCCGAGCGCGCCGGCGACTTTCTCGAAACGGCGCGGGCGACGGAGCCTCTCGCGTATGAACAAACAGACGCGAGAGGCTCTTCGGGGGCCCCGGGGCCGGAGGCGAAACAGCCGCCGCGTTCGGAACGCGGTGACGTGAGTGGCGAAAACGAAACCCCACCGAATGTCGAGTACGTGTTTCTGTACCGCAAGAGCGCGCTTCGGAGCGAGCGCGCTTCTTCCGCCGCCGAGACGTTTCCCGAGACGCTTGAAGAAACCAAAAAAAAAGAGTCGGCGTCCGCGGTGGCGATCGAGCCGACGCCGCCGCCGCCGCGGAGCGACGGGTCACACCCGCTCGAGCGCGCGGCGGTGCGTTTCTTTTTGCAAACAAAACAAGATGTTTCTTCGCGTCTGCACCGCCTGGTGGCGCTGGAGCGGTCGCTCGCGCACGCCGGCGCGCGCGTCCAAGCGAGACGCGCCGCGTCCGCGGCGCGGCTGCGGCTCGCCGAGGCGCTCGTGCGCGCGACGCGCGTGCGCGCGCTCGCCGCCGACGCGGCTTCGGCGTCGGCCGAGACGCACCTGGCGGCGGCGCTCGCGGCGCACGCCGAGTTCACGCGGCGCATGCGCGAACGCACGCGTCGCCAGGCTGATTTGTTGGCGTCGTTCGAGGTTGACCTGGAGACGCTCCGCGCGACGACGCTCGAGACAGTTCAGTCGTCGCGCGAGCGTAGCGGTACAGACTCGACGCGTAGTATGGACTCCGTACCGCCGCGCGCGTGTTCGTTTTCTTTGCTGGACTTGGTGGATTCGACGCGTCTGCGCGAGTGGCGCGACACGTCTCGCGACGCGCACGACGGTTTCGTCGCGCGGATGGAATCGCTCGAGACGCGCGTCGCCGAGCTGAAGCGAGGCGTCGAGCGCGTCTTCGCGACGACGCCGGACGTGGACGTCGAGGCGCTGGAGGCGGAGCTGGACTCGGCGCGCGACGCGCTTCGAGCGCAGAAGGACGTCGTGGATGAGGTGCTCGCCGACGCGGCGAACGCGCGGACGCTCGCGTCGCGGTGCGTCGCGGCGCTCGATGAGCGAAACCTCCTCGGGGACGCGAATGACGCGCCGTTCGTCGACGCGGACGGAGGCCCCTCGAAGCGGGACGAGGGCGAGACGAACACCGCGGCTCGAAAAAGTTTTTCGAGCGAAGTTTCGAGCGAGGAGCTCGTCACCGCCGCGGAGGTGGACGCTCTGTCCGCCGCGGAGGCGGCGCACGCGTCGGCGTCGTTCGCGCGCGTCGCCGCGACGGACGACGTCCTGGCGGCTTTTCACGCGCACTGCGAGGTGTGCGGCTCCGCCATGGCGGCGAACGCGCGCGCGCGGCTGATTGAAATCGCCGAGACGCAGCGCGCCATCGGCGCCGCGAGGGACGCTCGCGCGGCGCTGGAGGAAATCGCGACCCGAACGGAAAAACCCTTCGCCCGTCTCTTCGGCGCGTGCCGGGCGCTTCCCGCGCGCCACGCGGCGTGCCTGGCGGAGTCGGCGCGGCGCGCGGCGTACGCCGAGCGGCTCGCCGCGCGCGCGCGCCGCGTCGCGGACCTGTTCGCCGCCGACGAAAAGAAAGAGCGGGACAGGCGCGAGGCGTTCCGCCGCGACGCTTCGTCCGCCAACGCCGACGAGCGTCTGCGCTTTCTCGCGCCGGCGCTCGACGCGGTGGCGCGCGCGACACTAGGCTCGGCGACACCGGCGCCGTCGGTGGAGATCACCGCGAGGGGCGTCCCGCGAGAGCGGGACGTCCCGGACGACGCGCGTCTCGGGTCGGCGTCTCGGGTCGACGAAGAACTCGCCGCGGTGTTCGCCTCTACGTCGCTCTCTTAAAAGTCGCTCTCCTACTATAGGATAAACAACACACAATACACCTCACCGTCGCCTCTTCTAAGACTCCTCCTCCGAAAAGCTCGGCGCGACGTCTATCCTCCATCTCATGCGCAGCTCGCTGAGCTCCGACTCGAGCTCGTCTTCGTACGGAAGGCACACCAGGTCCGCCGCGCGCGCGCCGGCGCGCCGCGCCCAGGGCACGAGGCGGTTAAAGAAAAACCGCCGCTCGTTTTCCTCGAGGCGCGCGGAGGCGACCAGCGCGGCGAGCGCCGGCGCGGGCGCGCCGGACTGCGCAAACTCCAGCGCCTTCAACGCGAGCTCACCCTGCACCGTGGTGGGGCACTCGAACAGCACGTGCCACATGTCGTGTGCCTCGCGCGATCGCGCGGCGACGTACGCGAGTTCCTCGTCGTCGACGAAGCGCACCGGGGGCCGATCGTTCGGATCGAACGCGCGCGCGTTCATGAACGTCGCCCACGCATCGCCGAGCGTGCCTTTCGCGCACGCGCGCGCGCGCTCTAGTGTTAAAGCTGTGATTCTCGGCCGGTCACGCAAAATACGCGCACCGTTTGTGTCCGCGCGCATGCGGTCGCGCGCGGCGCGCAGCGCGAAGAAACCCGTCGTCTCGTTCGCGGCGCCGACCAGGTCGGCGCGCTCGGGGTACAACGCAGCGCCCACGCCGGAGGTGACCGCCAGCAGCGCTTTCTGCGCGAGCGTCAAACGCACGTGCCCGGGGTACAGAGGCGCGGCCGACGCGGCCGACGCGGCCGTGTCCGCGCCTCGCGTCGAGGAACAGGAGGTGGACGCGCGTGAGGGACCCGTGAGGGACCGAGACGTCGACGCTGCGTCGAACGCATCCCCGGAGGTGGAGGCACCGCGCGAGAAGCGCGCCCTCGACAGGTCCCGGCCCGAGCGCGGCTCGGGGACCGGGCGAGGCGCCGCGGCGGCGCCGAGGCGCGCGCGAAGCGCGCGGAGAACACCCGCGGAGGCACGCGTCGAGGACATCACCGGGACCTCGGAGCACGCGCGTCTGATCGACGACGACGTCAGATTCGCTTCTTCTGGAAGTGTCGAGATTGATCCGCCCGAGGTCGACGCCTCGCCGAACCAAGATTCCAAACGCGTCGTGACGATTCGCCGACACTTTCGCACGCGCTTCGCCTCGCCATGGCTTGCCCCTCCGCGCTCCGCGCGCCTCCGGCGACCGGCCGCGTCCCGGCTCGCGCCATCCGACCTCGCGCGTCCGCCGCCCTTCCCCGGCACGCCGCGGCGCCCTCCCCCCCCGCCCCCCGGCGCGCCGTCTCCGCCGCCGCCGGGTCCGCCGACGATTTGGACCTGGGCCCCGAGGACATCGACCTGGAGTTCGTGGGCGGCGGGGTCGTGGTGGAGGCTTTCGACGACGCCGGCGCGCTGGCCACGGCGCTTTGCCTTGAGGTGCAGGAGAACGCCAAGGCGTGCATCGAGGAGCGCGGCGCGTTCACGTTCGCCGTCCCCGGGGGCTCCGTCGCGAAATCCCTCGCCGGGCTGGCTGACATTGAGGACGTGGACTGGGGAAAGGTGCACCTCTTTTTCGTCAACGAGCGCGTGCCCGGGTCGAAGTGCCTGGACCTGGCCATGGACACGTGGGCGCGCGCGTGCGGCATCCCGGAGACCAACGTGCACGCGGTTTCGGGCGACGACCCGAAAGCCGCCGCGGCGGCGTACGAAACGCAGATGCGCGACCTGGACCGGACGAGTCTCCCGGTGGACGAGGCGAACGGGTTACCGGTGTTCGATTTGATTTTGCTGGGCGTGGGCGCGGACGGCCACGTGGGGTCCATCTACCCCGAAAGCGAGACCCTGGACGACGAATCCGGCGCCGCGGTTTTAGGCGTGGAGATGCCCAGCAAACGGTCGGTCACGATGTCCATGGCGCTCATAAACACCGCCGACCGCGTGGTGGTGGCGGCGAGCGGCGCCGGAAAGGCGGAGACGGTGCGCCTGGCGCTCGAGGACGAGGAGTGCCGCCTGCCCGGCGCGCTGTGCGACGCCTTCTCGCAGATTTGGTTCCTGGACAAAGACGCCGCGTCCAAGCTGCAGGCGTACGAGGAGATGGACGAGGACGAGGAGTGAAATGGGCCGGGAGTATCTAAGATGAGAGTGATGTCGTTATAGTACAACCCGGGGAAGAAAACCGTTCGTAGCTTTAGCTATAATAGCTACACGTTTCGAACATAGACTACTCGTAAAAGGGAAAAAATGAAGGGAAAACGTACATACGCGCCGGAATCGACCATGTTTCGGCGACGGCGGGTCCACGTCGTGTGTGGATTTCCCCGCCGTCGCGTCATCTCGTCGCCGACGTAGCGCGCGCCGCGCGTTTTGCGTTTCCGATTTCCGTTTCCGATTTCGCGGAAACGACGAAGAAACGCAAAACGCGCAAAACGCGTCGCCGTCGTCGGCGGAACGATTCCGTCGCGTCGTCCTCCTCGGAAGGCAACAGAGACCGACACGGGCGGGTCAATCGCGACGCTTTTGCAGAAGCGTCGCGATTGACCCGAAAAAAACGTGTTGTGTTGTCGGTCTCGCTTAGGCTCAGCCTCCGCTGGTCCCGCTGCAGCCCGCGCCCGCCGCGGTCTGCATGGTCCCGGCGCCTCTGGGCACGGCGGTCGATCCGCGCGTCACGGGATCGCGCGCCGCGCGCTCGGCTCGGTCCGCGGCCATCTCCGCCATCAGTCGCGCCTTGTCCGGGTTCCCCCGCGCGTTCCGCGCCGCGATGCGTTTCTTGAACTCCTCATCCTCCAGTTTCTTCAGCGCGGCGCGCGCGGCGTCGATGTCGCGCACTTCGCGCATGGTGACCGACTTGGAGGCGGGCAACACCAGAAACTCGCCCTCCTCCGTCCAGCCCATCTCCACCAGAGCCTCCTTCGCGCCGGGGACGGCCGTGATCACCGCGGCGATCTTCTCGTTCGTCAAGCGAATCTGCGCGCGGTCGGGCGACACACGGAGGCGAGTGGAGGCGAGTCGCGTCAGTCGCGAGCTGGCGCGACTTTCGCGCGCGAATCACTAAAAAAAAAGACGGGACGACGTGTCGACCGGGTGCGTTCTTTTGCAGCCCGGCGGAAGCCTGCAGTCGTCGTTTTTCCGTTTCTTGCGGGCGGAGATCTCGGGCGGAGCGCGGGATCTGGGGCTCGCTCTCGGGTCGGGGGCGGGCGGTTCGCGCGAAACAAGAGGGCACACGCGCGTCGAGACCGTCGCGGAACCGGGCGTACCTTGCGGAACTTCTCCTCCGCGGGCGCCTGCGCGCTGTTGCGCGTGAGCTTCTCGAGCGTCTCGAGGGACTTGTCGCTCTTGATGAGCTTCAGGAGCTGCTGCAGGACCGTGAGCTCCACCACCTTGTGGCCGGGAGCGTAGCCGGCGTATCCCATCGCGAACGCGGGGCGAGGATCCCTGAGCCGGGCGAGAGTCGGCGCGTGCCGCCGAACGCCGCGCGGGGCGAAGTGCGCCGGACGCGCGAGGCCGCGGAAAAACACGCGTCAAACCGAACGCGCAAAAGGGCGCGACCAAGCCATATGGATGGCTCTCAGGACACGTCGGTTCTCGAGTCACAGACCGTGGATGGACGTGTGGGACTTTCCTCGACAGAGTCCGTCCGGACTCCGGAGCGAGGCCATCTGAGTTCGCAATTCAATCGACTCTCCGGTTCGAGTCGGTCCGAGAGTCGCGCGCGCGGCTCGGTCGCTTCCGGACTCGGGTCCGTCGCGGGAAAGGCGGTTCAGGGGCGGACGCGCGGTCGACGCTCGCGATGGCCTCCGAGGCGGAGGAGAAGGCGCGACGCGTGCGGAGTCTGCTCTCTTCGTATTACGGATCGAGCGGCGACGCCCCGTTCGCGTCGGGCGCGCGCGTTCCCGCGGAGCCCATCGACGCGCCCGACTTCGACGCGGAGCGCTACGTGCGCGAGACGCTGGAGCGCACGCCGCTGGACGCGCTTCGGAAAAAGTGCGCGAGCATGCGCGAGGAGGCGCGGCGCCTGGACGGGGACGCGCAGACGCTGGTGTACGACAACTACAGCACGTTCATCGCCGCCGCGGATGCGGTGAGCGACGTGCGCGTGAAAGCGCGCGCGATGGAGGAGAAGATGGCGGAGGCGAAGGCATTGATCTCACGCACCGTGACGAAAGCGGAGGCGGTGGACCAAAACCTGTCCGCGCGACGGGACACGGTGCTGGCGCTCTCCGGCGTCCGCAATCTCATTCAAAAGCTCCGCCGCGCGTTTGACGTTCCCGAGAAGATGCGCGCCGCGCTCGACCGCGGCGCGCCGACCGCCGCCGCGCACTACTACGCCGCGGTGCGGCCGCTGCTCGAGAAGCACGGCGACCGAGGCGCGTTTGTCGCGGTCAAGAGACTGGCGGAGGTGGAGGCGGCGCGCGCGCGCTCGGAAATCGGCGAGGCGATGGCGCGGGCGGCGACGCGCGCCGCTGACGCGGCGCGCGCGCGGAGAACGGCGGAGCGCGGCGAGACGGCGACGATGGCGGAAGATTTCGGTATCGCGCCGATGGACGCCACGAAGAACCCGTCGACGAACCCGTCGACGACCGACGCGACCGTCGGAGCGCCGAACGACGCCTTTGAACCTGAGCGCGAAAAAACGCCTTTGAACCTGAGCGCTTCCGAGTGCGTCGCGCTGCTCGCGAAGCTTGGCGCGCCCCGCGGCGAGTCGCGCGCGGCGTTCGTGCGCTCGCACCGCGCGCCCATGGAGCGCGCGCTGGCGCTCGGCGAATCGTCCGTCTCCAGTCCCGCCGGGCGAACGGCGATTCACGCGGACCCGCGCGCGTTCGTGGCGCGCCTGGACGGCGACTTCCTGGAGGCGTTCCACCGGTTC
>Ga0181558_10006232_pt1 | contig 10407 bp, 7 predicted proteins | sample 011ome_22_FD_133754 | JGI IMG/M metagenome (GOLD analysis project Ga0181558, IMG submission 133754) | Coastal salt marsh microbial communities from the Groves Creek Marsh, Skidaway Island, Georgia - 011507BT metaG (megahit assembly) | ecosystem: Environmental > Aquatic > Marine > Intertidal zone... | reverse complement strand
GTAATCTTATTTAAAGGAATATCAAATCAAAAAAAAGACCTATGGAGTTTAAAGGAGTATTAAAAAAAATGAAAACCCAGTTAAATCAACCGATTCAATACTATTTAGAATTTAAAAATGATTGGGTTAATATTAATCAACTCTTAGAAAAAAACATTAAAATTAGTTTTGACTCCTATGAATGTCTTGGTTGTGGTGAAAATATAGAGGTCTTTAGACAGGGATATTGTAAATCCTGCTTTTTTGATTTACCTCAGGCAGGAGATTGGGTAATGCGTCCAGAATTATCGACGGCTCATTTAGGAAAAGAAGATCGAAATTTAGCTTATGAACAACAAGTTCAACTTCAACCTCATATTGTATACTTGGCCAATTCCTCTCATTTAAAGGTCGGAGTTACAAGAAAATCACAGATTCCAACTAGATGGATTGATCAAGGAGCTCATGAGGCCATAGCGATGGTAGAAGTTCCTAATCGTTACTTAGCTGGGATTACTGAAGTTGCCTTAAAGAATTTTGTCGATGACAAAACCAATTGGAGGGCAATGTTAACCAACCAAACCAAGGATGAAGATTTGGTAGCTATGAAAGAAAAACTAAGTCCTCATCTCCCTCAAGAAGTTAAAGAATACCTACTCAAAGACAACTGTGAAACCAAATTAGATTTCCCAGTTCATCAGTATCCAGAAAAAGTAAGTTCCTTAAATCTAAAGAAGGAAGCTTCCTTCCAAGGTGTTTTAAAAGGAATCAAAGGTCAGTACTTGATTTTTGAGGGTGGAAAAGTATTTAATGTTCGAAGTCATGAAGGCTTTGTAGTACGTTTAGAACTCCTTTAACCCTTAACGCTTAAAGGATAGGTGAACTTAGTTCTTCTCCCTCTTTAAGGTTAAAACGTTTTCTCATTACATAAACCAATAGGTAAAGAAAAGGGGTGTCTACTAGTGCAATCATCATCTTAAAAAGAATTCCACTAACGACCAATCCTATAAAAGAAGTCCAAGGCAATACTCCAAAGAGACAAAGCAAACCAACTACAGTAGTCGTGTCGATAATTTGAGAACTAAAGGTCGAAAAATTGTTTCGAAGCCAAAGCATTTTACCATGTGTGATACGCTTCCAAAAATGATAGATGGAAATATCAATATATTGAGCGAAAAGATAAGCGAGCATTGAAGCTAAAACTCCAATAGGAGAAAGAGCAAATACCTGACTAAATACCTGATCATCAACAGGAGAATTTTCAATCGCAGGCATGGCATTGGCCACAAGAAGTAACCCCATAGAAAAGATGGATGCAAAAATACCTGCTGAAACTAATCGATTGGCTAATTTTTTACCATAGATTTCTGAAATTAAATCGGTAATCAAGAAGGTAATCGGATAAGGCAATACGCCCACTGATAGCTCAAAGATAGAGGCTCCAAATAAGGTCATTTCCCCAAAAGGTTGCCAAGAAACAAACTTTTGAAAAATGAGATTAGAAGCCACCAAAGAAGTGATGAACAACGCCCCAAGAAATAGGTAAATACGAGCTGCTACTTGTTGATTTGAGACGCTCATTTAATCAAGGTATATGGTATAAGGCATTTTAGTGTAAATGCGTTGTTCCACAGGAACACTAAACAGTTCTTTAAGGAGTTCCGAAGGGTCATCACTCAAGGTTTTAAGTTTTGAAAAATTAGAGATGGAAATACTCATGGAGCTTATATCTTCTATAAAAAGTTCAAATGGAGATTTATAATAGGGGTAATCAACCACACTATAATCCGTTACATCTACCAAATTAGCAGCATAAGCTATAGCGTCCTCCAGCTCACCAATTTCATCGATCAGTCCATTTGATAAGGCATCTGAAGCAATCCATACCCTGCCTTGTGCTAGTTGGTCCACTTCAGTTACACTCATAGCTCTTGCTTTACTTACTCGTTCTAAAAACGATTGATATACAAAAGCAATAGATTCTTGCATATAAGCTCTAAACGAATCTGACATCGGCGCAAACGGCGAATAATGAAGTGGAGCCCCATGAGTACTTACCTGTTGCGTGCGTATTCCTAGATCTTCAACTAATCCGCTAGCATTAGGAATGGTGCCAAATACTCCAATTGATCCCGTAATGGTGGTTGGAGTTGCAAAAATATAATCACTAGCAAGGGCAATATAATACCCACCTGAAGCTGCTACATCTCCCATAGAAACTACAATGGGTTTTTCTTGCTTCGCTTTTACTAACGCTTGATAAATATTTTCAGAAATGAGCGAAGAACCACCTGGAGAATCGATTCGCAATACAAGTGCTTTTACAGACGAACGATTGATCGCTTTTTCAATGGCCTCAATCATCATCTTTTCTCCGATATACTCGTGAGAACCATAACCCGGCTGAATAGCTCCCTGTGCATAGATCACTGCGATTTTATCTTCAGCAGTAGTCGCCTTTGAAAGACTCGCAGCATAATCTAGGACCGACACCTTTTTAATTTTATTCGGAAGTGATAAATTCATTTTGACTTTAAGCAAGGAATCATATTGATCTTTGGTCACTAAAAGATCCACTAGGTTATTTTTAAGTGCTTTTGTGGGAGTGCTCGAACCTAATGAATGTATGATTTGATCTAATTCTAATTCACTAAAGGGTCTTGAGGCTGCTATATCGGCTGACAATTCTGACCAAAGACCCCCTAATAACACACGGAGTTGTTCCCTGTTTTGATCACTCATCTCGTTATAGAGGTAGGGCTCAACAGCACTTTTGTATTCACCCTGACGAATCACTTCCATCTTAAGTCCTGTCTTATCTTGAAAATCCTTATAATACATCACCTCTGAAGTGAGACCTCCTAACAACAAACTCCCTTGTGAATTCATAGTAATGGTATCAGCTACGGTAGCTAAATAGTAACTTCCTTGAGAATAAATATCGGCATAAGCATATATGGGCTTACCACTTTGTTTAAATGACAGTAACGCATTTCTAAGGCGTTGCAATTGAGATATCCCAGCACCCATAAAATTATTTCGAATACTGATTCCTTTAATCTTGGAATCGGTCTTTGCAGCTGCAATAGCGTTAAGTAGTTGATCCATTCCAACAGAAACATCCATCATTCCTGAAAAGGGATCTGCGGTAGTTGAGGGAGCTTTATCTTGAAGTATGGAAGAAAGATTAAATTCTAAAATTGAATTCTCCTTAATCGTTTTTGGCTTAGATTCACTGGAACTCACAAGAACCAATAAAAACATAGACATAAAAAACAGGATAAAAACTGCTGTAATTGTTCCTAATACAGAGGCCAATAAATTTCTTAGAAAGTTCATAGTGTGATTTTAATTAAAACAAAGATAGCGAAAGTCTTTTTTTTGCGACCTTTGTATCCCATGAATAAATCATATCATACGGCTATTTTCTCTCTTGGATCCAATATAGGTGATCGTAGGGTGCTTCTTCAAAAGGCAATTTATTTGTTGGAGAACGAATTGGGACCCATCGATCAAATCTCCTCCATATATGAAACACCCGCTTGGGGGTTTAATGGCGAGAACTTCTATAATTGTTGTGTGTCACTCCACACCTCAAATGATCCGATGGCTATAATGGATAGCATCGTTTCTATTGAACAAAAACTAGGTAGAATACGCCATGAAGATAACAACTATCACTCCAGGACCATAGATATTGATCTGTTGTATTTGGAGGATTTAATCCTAAATACCAGTCGATTAATTCTACCTCACCCCCATCTTCATAAACGTAGGTTTGTATTAGAACCACTCGAAGAAATAGCGCCTAAGTTCATTCATCCACTACTAAAAAAAGACACAAAAAGTCTGATGGAAATTTGTTCTGATGATGCTCAACTCACCAAGATCAATCAAAAGCTCTATAAGGAGCCTCAATTGAATTATGGAGGGTTAGGTCATTTGGTGATTGAAGGGAATATTGGAGCCGGTAAGACATCTTTAGCTCATAAACTTTCAACAGATTTTAATTCAAAATTGATCTTAGAAGAGTTTAAAGATAATCCGTTGCTTGAAAAGTTCTATCAAAATCCTAAAAAATACGCTTATGATTTAGAGCTGTCCTTTTTGGAGGATCGTTACCGTCAATACCATGATCACATCCACCATCATACTAGTACCGATGGACTTATCATCTCTGACTATGATTTAAAAAAATCTTTGATTTTTGCTTCAATAACACTAGATAAAAAGGAGTATGCTGCCTATACATCACTCTTTGAACTCAAACATCAACAGCTTAAAAAACCAGACCTCTACCTCTACCTTCATCAACCCATCGATAAACTTTTAGCGAATATTGAAAAACGTGGTCGATCCTATGAACAATCCATTCAACGGGAGTATTTAGAACAACTAGAAGCGGCATATCTAAACTACTTTAATACTAGCTCGGATAATATACTACTACTTGATGCTGCTGAACTTGATTTTCTATACTCGGAGGAAGATTATCAATACCTAATTAAGATCCTAGTAGACGCCTCTCTTAAGGCTTAAATCGCTTATAAAAATCCCAAAGTACAATACCAGCACTAACCGATATATTTAAAGAGTGTTTGGTGCCAGATTGAGGTATTTCTATGACCTGATCACAACTGGACACTACCGCTTGATCAACTCCCATTACTTCATTTCCAAATACTAACGCATAGGACGAATGTTCTTCGTTAAATTCATTAAGCATAACCGATTGCTCTGCCTGTTCAATTGCTATACAACAGAACCCTTTTGATTTTAGTTCGTTGATCACCTCAAGGGTTGATTCCGCATATTCCCAAGCTACACTTTCTGTGGCTCCAAGAGCCGTTTTATGAATGTCTTTGTGCGGGGGGGTTGCGGTAATTCCACAGAGGTAAATCTTTTCAATTAAAAAAGCATCAGCAGTTCTAAAGACCGATCCTATATTATTAAGCGATCGTATATGATCTAAAATCACCACTACTGGTATTTTGGAGGTGTTTTTAAAATCTTCAACACTTAATCGATTTAATTCTTCATTGGCTAGTTTACGCATAAAACGAAGTTATTCTAAAATATTAACAACTATTTGGTTTGGCTATCTAAATTGGTACATTGCTGTTTTAAAACCACTACAAAATTAAACGAATTATTCGCTTTTGACTAAAAAGGATACACATAAGAAAGTAAGTCCACTGATGAAACAGTACCAAGGGATAAAAACCAAATATCCTGATGCCTTACTGCTCTTTAGAGTTGGTGACTTTTATGAAACATTTGGTGCTGATGCCATCAAGGCTGCTGAAATTCTTGGTATTGTTCTCACGCACAGAAATAATGGAGGTGATCAAACGGAATTAGCAGGATTTCCACATCACTCCCTGAATACCTATTTACCCAAACTGGTAAAGTCAGGCTGTAGGGTTGCCATTTGCGATCAGTTAGAAGATCCTAAAATGACCAAGAAAATTGTCAAAAGAGGAGTTACTGAACTCGTTACTCCTGGAGTTGCTTTTAACGATGATATTTTACATTCAAAAAGCAATAATTTTTTAGCAGCACTTTATGAACATAAGAACCTTTTTGGAATTTCATTTGTAGATATCAGTACAGGTGAATTTCTCTGCTTTCAAGGAACTAGAGAACAGGTCGATAAACTTATCGAAAACTTCTCTCCCTCTGAACTTCTGGTTGCTAAACCTCAAAAAGGAAAAATCAAAACTCTTTTTGGTGAACAGCATCACTATTTCTTTATGGAAGATTGGGCCTTTAGTGAAGAATATGCGTTTGAAAAACTGACCAGCCACTTTAAGACAAAATCACTAAAAGGTTTTGGGATTGATGACTATCCACTAGGCATGATTACCGCTGGGGTGAGTCTTCATTATATTTCAGAAACTCAAAACGACAAAATAAGTCATATTAATGCCCTTAAACGTATTGCTAACGATGCGTATGTTTGGATGGATCGTTTTACGATTGATAACTTAGAACTCTATCAAACTTCTTACAGCCAAGGAGTATCGCTTTTACAAATTATTGATCACACGCTATCACCCATGGGAGGTCGGTTACTTAAACGCTGGTTAGCACTACCCCTTAAGAACCTTGATCAAATACAAGAACGACAAGATATCGTCTCTTATTTATATAATGATCAAGCTACCAGTAATTCTATTAGCGAAAAGCTCCAACAACTAGGTGACTTAGAGCGTTTGATTTCAAAAGTAGCAGCTGCAAAAATAAGTCCACGAGAAGTCAACCAACTCAAACGTTCGCTTGAAGCGATCCTGCCAATTCAAGAACTTCTTGAAGCTGCCGATCAAAAAGTGATTCAAGAGCTCGCTTCAAAGATCTATCGATTGGATCATCTCATTGATACAATCGGGAATTGTCTTGATGATCAAGCTCCGGTGATTATTGGAAAAGGAACTACCATTGCTAAAGGCTACTGTGACGAATTAGATGAATTAAGAGGAATTGCTTACTCTGGTAAAGATTATTTAGATCAAATGCTTGTTCGGGAGACCGAGCGTACAGGGATTGGAGCTTTAAAAATTGCTTCCAACAATGTATTTGGCTACTATATCGAAGTTAGAAACACCCATAAAGATAAGGTGCCTGCAGAGTGGATCAGAAAACAAACCCTAGTAAATGCAGAGCGGTATATCACCGAAGAACTTAAGGAGTACGAAGGAAAAATCTTAGGTGCTGAAGAGAAAATAGTAAACTTAGAGCAACGTCTTTTTGAGGAATTGATTCAAGAAGTTCAAAACTATATTAAAGAAGTTCAACAAAACGCTCAGATACTAGCTAAAGTTGATTGTTTAAATGGATTTGCAATCCTTGCTCATAAAAATGACTATCATGCTCCCCTACTTAATGAAGGGCATCAATTACTCATCAAGGAGGGGCGACATCCTGTTATAGAAAAGCAGTTACCCCTTGAGGAGGCTTATATTTCTAATGATCTTTTCCTCGACAGAGATAGCCAGCAACTTATCGTCATTACAGGACCCAATATGAGTGGTAAATCTGCTTTACTAAGACAAACAGCTTTAATTGTTTTATTGGCACAAATGGGGTCCTATGTCCCTGCTCAAAGGGCTGAACTTGGTATAATTGATAAAATTTTTACCAGGGTTGGAGCCAGTGATAATATTTCGAAAGGGGAATCCACCTTTATGGTAGAGATGAATGAAACCGCTAGCATCTTAAACAATCTCAGCGATCGATCGCTCATCATTCTCGATGAAATTGGAAGAGGAACTTCTACCTATGATGGAATATCTATCGCCTGGGCGATAGCCGAGTACTTACATCAATCTAAAGAACGTCCAAAGACCTTGTTTGCAACACATTATCATGAACTCAACGAGATGGAAAAGAGTTTTGAACGCATTAAAAATTTTAATGTTTCCATCGAAGAACTCAAAGACACCGTTCTCTTTAAACGTAAATTGATTCCAGGTGGTTCTGCCCACTCTTTTGGAATACATGTAGCCAAGATGGCTGGAATGCCAACATACGTTCTCAATAGAGCTAATGTACTCCTAAAAAAATTAGAAGCATCACATGGATCTGAACAACTATCTAGTCAACTAACATCATCCCAGGGTGCTAATGATATGCAATTGAGTTTCTTTCAGCTCGATGACCCAATACTTGAAGCACTTCGAGATGAACTGTTAGAAACCGATATTAACAACCTCACCCCTATGGAGGCTTTAAATAAATTAAACTCCATTAAAAACAAACTCTCAAAATCATGAAAAAAATCTTACTAACTTTAGGTATAATTGCCTTAACTTTATCCTGTAACACCCCACAAAATACTACTATGAATACACCACAAGGTCCTTTTTATCATATCGTGTTTTTTTGGATGAATCATCCTGATTCTCTAGAAGAGCAACAACAATTACGTTCAGAACTTGAACGCTTTATGGATAAAATTCCTCAACCCATTTCAAAACATATTGGAACGCCTGCAGGAACTCCAAGGGAAGTAGTGGATAATAGCTATCAATTTAGTTTGGTACTCAATTTTGAGTCAAAAGAGTCACAAGATGCGTATCAAATTGATCCTATTCATTTAGAGTTTATTGACAGGGCTCAACACCTTTGGAAAAAGGTTCAAGTATACGACTCCTATGTCACAAAAGAATAATTTCTTTTTTTTGAATATTTCCTTTGGGATTTAGATAATTGTTTTAAATTTGCATCCTCATCTAAACGATGTACGTTCTTTAAACAATGCGAAAATAGCTCAGCTGGTAGAGCGCAACCTTGCCAAGGTTGAGGTCGCGGGTTCGAGCCCCGTTTTTCGCTCTTATATAACCTAATGCATTTTTTAATGCAGAGGCTCGAGTGGTGGAATTGGTAGACACGTTGGACTTAAAATCCAATGGCCATTATGGCCGTGCGGGTTCAAGTCCCGCCTCGAGTACAAAGACCCTTGTTAATCTTTTGATTTTCAAGGGTTTTTTGTTTTTATGCCTCTAGTTTTAAGCTCATTGACTACTTGTCCAAAAAAGAAACAATAAGCCTTCCAGTATGAGTAGTCCTCAAGTCTAGTTTGCTTCTTACAAATTCAAATAAGAATAAGAATTTCTTATAACAAAATAAGCTCATAATATCAAACCTTCTGATTATCAATGCTTTTTAATGATAATTTTATGTCGTTAACTTTAAAATTTGACTTATGAATAAGAATGTATTACCCTTAAGTATTCTTTTAATGTTGCTGTTTTTCAGTTCTTGCACTACATCATCAACTGACACTTATGATGCCAGTTCTGGTGCAACAAAGAAAAGTATGACAGCAAAAATGGCGACTTCTAATAGCGATTGGTGGCCTAATCAAATTAATTTGTCAATTCTCAGACAAAATTCAGAATTATCAAATCCAATGGGAGCTGATTTTGACTACAGAAAGGCTTTTAGTGAGTTGGATTACTTTGAACTAAAAGAGGATATTAGAAAAACATTAACAGATTCTCAAGAGTGGTGGCCTGCAGATTATGGACATTATGGTGGATTATTTATTCGTATGGCTTGGCATAGCGCTGGGACGTATCGAACAGGAGACGGAAGAGGCGGATCTAGATCAGGTCAGCAACGATTTGCTCCTATTAATAGTTGGCCTGATAACGCTAACCTTGATAAGGCAAGACGCTTAATGTGGCCTGTAAAACAAAAATATGGAGACAAAATTTCATGGGCAGATTTAATGGTATTAGCCGGAAATGTTGCTTTAGAAGATATGGGCTTTGAGACCTTTGGATTCTCTGGTGGTAGAGAAGATGTTTGGGAACCAGAATTAGATGTCTATTGGGGAAAGGAAACCAAATGGTTAGAAGATAAACGTTACAGTGGTGATCGAAAATTAGAAAACCCACTCGCAGCTGTTCAGATGGGACTGATTTATGTTAATCCTGAAGGACCAAATGGCAATCCAGATCCGCTGTTAGCTGCTAAAGACATTCGGGAAACTTTTGGTAGAATGGGGATGAATGATGAGGAGACTGTTGCTTTAATCGCAGGAGGACATACCCTAGGAAAAACACACGGAGCTGGACCTGCAGAAAATGTAGGACCAGAGCCTGAAGCTGCTGCTATAGAAGAACAAGGATTGGGCTGGAAATCATCCTACAAATCAGGTAAGGGAAAAGATGTCATTACTTCTGGTCTTGAAGTGATATGGACACAAACCCCAACACGTTGGAGTCATTTGTTTTTCTATAATTTATTCGAAAATGAGTGGGAACTAACCAAAAGTCCTGCAGGTGCACACCAGTGGGTTGCAAAAGATGCTCCTGCTAGTGTTCCGGATGCATTTGATAAAGAAAAGAAACATAAACCAACTATGTTAACCACGGACTTATCAATGAGATTTGATCCTGAATATGAAAAAATTTCTAGAAAATTTTATGAGAATCCTGAATCTTTTAATGAGGCTTTTGCTCGAGCATGGTTCAAACTTACCCACCGTGATATGGGGCCAAAAACTACTTACTTAGGTCCTGAAAAACCAGAAGAAGATTTACTATGGCAAGATCCTATTCCGGTAGTAGACCATCCATTAGTAACTGCTAGTGATATTGAACTATTAAAAGAGAAGCTCTTAACTTCAGGATTAACTCTAAGTGAATTAGTAACGACTGCTTGGGCGTCAGCTTCTACCTATCGAAACTCTGATAGAAGAGGTGGTGCCAATGGATCAAGAATTAGATTAGCTCCACAAAAAGATTGGGAAGTTAATAATCCTGCTCAGCTTAACAAGGTAATTACTACCTTAGAAACTATTCAAACAGCTTTCAATTCCAGCCATTCAAAAAAGAAAATCTCTTTAGCAGATTTGATTGTTTTAGGAGGTAATGCAGCTATTGAAAAAGCAGCTATGAATGCTGGTGTAGCACTGACACT
>Ga0181558_10006227_pt1 | contig 10411 bp, 5 predicted proteins | sample 011ome_22_FD_133754 | JGI IMG/M metagenome (GOLD analysis project Ga0181558, IMG submission 133754) | Coastal salt marsh microbial communities from the Groves Creek Marsh, Skidaway Island, Georgia - 011507BT metaG (megahit assembly) | ecosystem: Environmental > Aquatic > Marine > Intertidal zone... | reverse complement strand
GCGGCCTCCGCGAAGCTCGCGGCCGCGGCGGAGCGGGTGGTTTTTTTTTAGGGATGGTTGAAAAAAAAAAATTCAATTCTCCGTTCGCGGCGCGAGTCATGTTTCGATTCGAACCGGGCTGTCACCTCTCTGCTCTCTCACCTTGCCGAGATCGCCTCTAAAAAACGAAAACGGCGGACGACAACGGCTCTTCCGACGCGAGCCTTTCCCACTGACGCTCGCGCGGCGGAGACGCGTGCGTCGCGTGGGCGTATCGGCGGACCCCGCGCGAGGTTTTGCGCGGTGCGCGACGTAGACGTGTCCGAGCGACGTTCGCGCGGGCGAACATGGCGCGGTGACTCGGGACGTCACCCGTGGCTCGATCCCTCCGACGAAAAGACGGTGCCAAGATCTTCTCGCCGTGAGCGAACATGGCGAGCGTGGGTCCGTCCCCGTCCAACCCCGCCGGGGGTGAATCAGAAACCCCCCCGGGGGTGCGCATGATCATCGGCGGCTACGACGTGCGCTTCCCGTTCAAGCCGTACGCCTCGCAGATCGGCATCGCCAGCCGCGTCTTGAAGGCGCTCGACACGGGAACGAACGCGTTGTTAGAATCGCCCACCGGGTCTGGGAAATCGCTCGCGCTGCTGTGCGCGGCGATGGCGTGGCAGGAGCGCTGGAAGGCCACGCGAGAAGCCGCGGACGCGCACGGTGACGCGCGCGACGTGGAGAGGCACGACCGGTGCGCAGAGGCCGAGCCCACTGATCGAGCGTCAAAGCCCTCCGGCGGCGGCAAAAAGGAAAAGGTGCCTCGCGTCTACTACGCGACTCGCACGCACTCGCAGATCGCGCAGGTCGTGCGCGAGCTGAAACGCACCGCGTACCGGCCCACGATGACCGTCCTGGGGTCGAGGGAGCACTACTGCGTGAACCAGAAAGCCCGGAACGCGGCGATGAAGGGCGGGAACCTGGGCGAGGAGTGTAAGTCCCTGCTTGAAGCCGCCGGGCGCCGCAAGCGCGGTGGCTTCGAGGAGGACGAAGACGAAACCGAAAACGACGCTCCGGCGCGCTCCGGCGGGTGCGGGTACAGCCACGGCGCTCTGAAGCTCGCGGGCAAGGCGTCACGTCCGGGTGCCGAGCCCTTGGACATCGAGGACCTGGTGACGCTCGGGAAGAAGACGCGCGGGTGTCCTTACTTCGCGGCGAAACACGCGCACGAAACCGCCGAGCTCGTGTTTTGCCCGTACGCGTACCTGCTGGACCCGTCCGTCCGCGCGGCGATGGACGTGGACGTCGCCGGCGCGCTGGTCATCCTGGACGAGGCGCACAACGTCGAGGACACTGCCCGGGAGGCTGCGAGCTGCGACGTGCACTTGCACGACCTGCGAGCGGCGGCGGAGGAGTTCGAGCGCGTCGCGGCGGCGGAAGCCGCCGACGCGGCTTCCCCCCGCGGGCCCGACGTTTCCGCCGCCGACGGCGCCGCGGCGACTTCGCCCGACGTTTCCGGGCATCGCGCGCGAGACTCGGGCCACGCGCTTTTGGCGCGCGTCGCGGGCTCCGTCGCGCGGTGGCTGCACGGCGCGTCCGACCAGGACAACCCGCGGTGCCCCCTGCGCCCGCACGGCTTCGAGCGGTGGATGGCGGTGTGGTCGGGGGGCGCCAACGTCCAGAGGCAGCTCCGCGACGCGGGCCTCGCCGTCGAGACGCTCGCGTCCGTCGAGCGCGCGCGGAGCGCCGCCGTGAAAGCCGCGAACGACTCCAGCACGCCCGGCGCTCTGCGCGTGAGCGGCCACGCGCTGAAGACGGTGGAGGTGCTGCTGACGTCCGCGCGGTACGCGCTGGCCGGCGGCGGCGGAAACGTCGGGCGGAGCGCGGATGACTTCCGGCTCGCCGTGCAGAAACGGTTCGACGAGCCGGTTCCGCGGAAGCGCGGAAGCGTCTCGTCCGACGAAACGCTTCTGCGTGACGGAGGCGTCTCGTTCGACGCCGCGAAGGTCACCCTTTCCCTGTGGGCCTTGAACCCGGCTCTGGCGTTCGCGGACATCGCCGGAGCGCGGGACGAGCGCGGGACGAACGCACTCGCGCGCTCGGTGGTTCTCACCTCCGGGACGCTCGCGCCGCTGGACTCGTTCGCCTCCGAGCTGGGCGCGCCGTTTCCGATCCGCATGGAGGCGCCGCACTGCGTGGACGTGCAGACGCAGGTGTGGTGCGGCGCGGTGGCCGCGGGCGCGAGCGGCACGCGCCTCAGCGGCACGTTCAAGACCTCCGTGGAGTTTTCGTACCAGGACGACCTCGGGGGCTCGCTCGAGAAGTGGTGCCTCGAGATCCCGCACGGCGTGCTGGTGTTTTTCCCCAGCTACTCGCTGCTGGACCGCGTCGCGCAGCGATGGAAGAGCACGGGCGCCTGGCGCCGCCTCGAGCAGGCCACGGGGAAGAAGCTGTTCCAGGAGCCCAGGGGGGGCGGCGGAGGCGGAGGCGGCGGGCGAGGCAAAGGCCGGGGCAGCCGCGGGGGCCGAGGCGGCGGCGGCGAGAAAAACGCCCTCGAATCGCTTTTGTCCAAGTATTACCGCGCGGTGCGGATGAGCGCGGCGGCGGCGCCGCACGCGCACGCGGCGGCGCCCGTCGGTTCGCCGTGCCGCGGTGCCGTGCTCCTGGCGGTGTGCCGCGGGAAGGTCTCCGAGGGCATCGACTTCGCGGACGCGAACGCGCGCGGCGTGGTGGTGGTGGGCATCCCCTACCCCAACCTGAAGGACAAGCAGGTGGAGCTCAAGCGCAAGTACAACGACGAGAAAAACGCCAAGAACCGCGCCGGCGTCTTGTCCGGCGACCAGTGGTACTCGCAGCAGGCGTTTCGCGCGCTCAACCAGGCGGTGGGCAGGTGCTTGAGGCACAGGAACGACCACGGCGCCGTGCTGCTGGTCGACGAGAGGTACGCGCACGGCGCGAACGACGCGCTCGTGCGGAACCTCCCCAAGTGGCTCAGGCCGGCGACGCGGAAGTGCGCGGACTTCGACGCGTCCGTCGCGGGGTTGCGCGCGTTTTTCAGCCTCAAAGCGAAACACGCGCCGCCGGAAGCCGCGCGCGCGCCGCCACCGGCGAAGCTGCTCCCCTCGGTGGGCGCGGAGAAGGACGCGAAGGAGAGGGACGGCGGGGGCGGGAAAGGGGGCGGCAAGCCGAAGGACAGCAAGGAAGCCGCGGCGGATGCGAGACAGCGCGACATAAAGCGGTTCTTCCAGCCGGCGGCGGCGGCGACGGACGCGCTCGAAACGCGCGCGGAAGTCACCGCGCTTTCCGCGCCCGCCGCGCCCGCCGCACCGCCGGTGGAACAGTCTGTTCGGAAATCGCCGGCACCAGTCGCGGCGCCGCCAACGCGATGGCGCTCCGCGCCGGTGCCCGCCGTGTTCGCGCCGCCACGCCCCGCGCCCGACCCCCTGGTGACGAGCCAGCTCACGGACCCCCCGTCCGCGACGCGCACGCGCGAGGTCACGGAGACGGCGCCGGTGGCGTCTCCGTCTCCGGGAATAGCGAAAAGCTCACGCGACGGGTGCGCGGATGGTCACCTCGATGAAAACCCGGGTTTCGCATCGGCGCGAGGTTTGGAGCTCGCCATGGAGCTCACCGAGGACATCTTCGTTTGGGGCGACGACGCCGAGACGGTCGGGACGTCGCCGAAAAAAAACAGCCACCGATTACGATCCGCCGCGACGCCGGAGGATCCGCCGACGAACGCCGACCCCGACGAGCTGTCTGTGTGGGGCGAAACCCCGGGCACGCAAGGGTTCGGCGCACGGGGGTGGGGCGCGACGCAGCAGTTCCGTAACTTCGCGCCCGCGCCGGATCCGGTTCCGGAAACGAAACCCGCGCATCGCGCGGAGCCCGAAACGGAGCCCTCCCCCGCGCCCGCGCGCGTCTCGCTTCCGACGAATGCGAAACGGCGAGCCGCGGAGACGGTCGCGACGACGGACGCTTCCGCTCGTCCGACAACCGACAACGGTGGGTCGTCCTCCTCCTCGGAACACCTCCCCCTCGGAACGTCTCTCCTCCGCCCGCGCGGCTTGGGCTTCGGGCGCGTCGCGGTGTGCCGCGCGTGCGGCGCCAAGTCGGTGTCGACGGCGACGGCGCTGGCGCTCCCCGACGCCGCGGAGGCGTCGGCGACGCCGGCGCGGCGCGTGGCCCTCGGGACCCACCCAGACGGGACCCGCGACGGCCCCGCGTACCTGGCGGCGCTCGCGCGCGCCAACGCCGGTCTGTCACCGCCGGTCTGTCACCGCGCGCGCCTGTTCCAGCCGGGAGAGCCGTTCCCGCTGCGGTGCGCGTCGGCGGTTCGGGTACAACAGTTCGGGCAAAACAGTCCGCGAAACGGTCCGCAAAACGCGCGCGGCGACGCCGACGCCCCCGCGATGCCCGCGATGCCGCTCTCGCCCGAGGCGCGCGGACGGGCCGACCTGGGCGCGTGGTCGCGCGCGGACGGGTGCTACTTCGTGCCGCTGCGCTGCGGCGCGCGGTGGGTGGGCGCGCGGGTGGAGGCGACGGACGGCGCCGCGTCCGCGCTCGTCGAGACGGCCGCCGTCGAGTCTGACTTTTCGGCGTCGCCGAGCGGCGCGCCTCGGACGTCCAAGAGGCGCGCGGCGCTCAAGCCCGGCGCCGCGTTTCTCCTGGAGGACGCCCTGGCGAGCTCGGCGGCCGGACGCGAGGACGAAGACGCGCTCGCGTGTCTTCGCCTCGCGCGGCGCGGAGAGGACCGCGCGGAGCGAGACGAACGCGGCGTCGAGGACGCGAGCCGAGAACCGATCGAGAACGCGATCGAGGTGTTCGAGGAGGAGGATGACCGGGAAGATGCGGATCGCGAAAACGCGCCGGATCCCGAAGAGGGGGGGAAGCCGAAGCGCCGGCGCGTGCGCCGGAAGGCGAGCGCCGAGGCAGCGCGCGCCGCCTTGTTGCGCGAGAGAAACAACGGGGATGATGCGTTTGGTTCGTAGAGTACGTATAATGCACGTCTATGTCGTTTGCCTATCAGATGTCATCATCACTTGCTTTTCGCGGCGATGACCTCCACGGCTCTGTGGATCCACCGGTCCGTCATGCCGGTCACGGCGAACACCCCGCCCACCACCGCGCAGACCCGCGCGAGGAAGTGCCCGAAGGACGCCGGCGCGTCGCTCACCTCCATCACCACCGGCGACAGGTCGTACAGGAAAAACACAGCGGGCAAGCCTGTCTCCGACCACCCGCGCGAGGGCGTGAAGTACTCCGTCACGGAGTACAGGTTCGTTCGCACCGCGCCGAAACTTTTCTTTTCGGCGTCGGAGTTTTCGGTACCCGTGTTTTTTTTTTTAGCGACGCGCGTTTTCGTTTTCGTTTTCGTTTTCCGCGCGTTCGTCGTCGTCTCCGCCTCGTCGGAGGCTTTTTTGAGCGCGAGCGTCGCGCCCCTGCGCCTGGTGTACGTCGTGGGCACCACCTTGAGGAAGTACTTGAACGTGCCGCTCTTCTCGCCCTTCGCCTGGTCGATCAAACGCACGTAGCCGTTCAGCGGGTCCACCTTCCCGGGGTAGTCGCGCCCGAACGAAAGGCGCTCGATGGTGTGGCTCACGTCGATGTGCTCAACCTTGTCGTACACCATCTGCAGCGTCTGCCAGTCCTGCGCGTGCACGGAGACGTGGAAGTTCCCGGCGACCCGCTGCACCTTCATGCTCCCGAAGATGCGGCACCCCTCCTTTTCCTTGCGCGCCTTCGCCACCTCCTCGAAGTGCTTGACGCGAGGCATGGGCTCGCCCCGCTGGCGCGGCCGCAGGAACTGGATCACGCCGAGCTCGAAATCCTCGTAGTGCGACTCGTACATCCCGAGCACGCGGCCGTCGCTGCCGATCCGCTGCTTGTGCAGCTCGCCCCCGATGTCCGCCTCGTGCTTGCCGCTCGCGTCCAGCGCGTCGAGCGAGATGATCTGGCACGGCAGGCCGGGGAAGGTCATGTCCAGGTTGATGGGCAGAAGCTCGTCCCGCGTCACGTCCACGCCCATGGTGGTCACGCGCCGGGGGGCGAGGTACGTCCCGAGCTCGAACAGGAACAAGATCGCCATCAGCGCGTACCCCACCAGGCTCACGATCGCACCGCTCGTGGTCTTGCGCGTCAGGTGCGCCTCGGGCTTGACGTACGCGTCGAACGCCTTCAGCTTCGCCATGAAACCCATCGCGATGGGCGGGGAGAGAGGACCAGCCGCGCCTGACCCACTGAACCGCCGCGGATCGGAAACTTCGCGAAACTCGGCCGAAGCATCTTTCACTGCGTCGTCGGAAGGCCCGAGAGAGCTGGAAGCGTGGATAAGTCCTTTTCCCGACACTTCCCGACACGCCTGGCGATGGCTCTCGCGGCCCGCTCCTCGACGTTCCTGCACAGCGCCCTCGCCCGTCGCGTCGCCGCCCCGCGCTCCGCCTCGGTCCGCACCGTCACGCGCGCCATGGGCGCGACCATCCCCGAGGGGGACCACTTCACCATGCCCGATCAGCCCGCGCGCTTCGCGAAAGGCAAGGCGGAGAACAACGCGCGCATGTTGACCACGGACTTCTACGACGGCTCTTTCCTCAAGGACCAGCGCGTTTTGGTGACCGGCGGCAACCGCGGCATCGGCCTCGCGCTCGTCAAGGAGCTGGTGGCGTGCGGCGCGAACGTCATCGTCACCTGCCGCTCGTCCAACGACGAGCTCGCGGCGATGAAGAACGTGCAGGTGATCGAAAACTGCGACGTCACCGACGCGGATTCGGTGCGGAAGATGACCGAACGCGTCGCCGAACCGGTTGACGTTCTGATCAACAACGCCGGGTATTTTTACGAGCCCCTGGAGACGATCGAGACGATGAACTTCGAGGAGGAGCTCAAGATGATCGACATCTGCGCGGTCGGACCCCTGCGCGTCTCCTCCGCGCTGTGGAACGCGGGGAAGATCAAGCCGAACGGCGGGAAGATCGCCATGATCACCAGCCAGGGCGGGTCCGTGGCGTGGCGCGTGGTGCAGAACCCCACCGGCCACGACTACGGCCACCACATGTCCAAGTCCGCCGCGAACATGGGCGGCGTGCTGCTGGCGCAGGAGCTGGCGCCGAAGGGCGTCATGGTGCAGATGCTGCACCCCGGCTTCAACAAGACGGGCATGACCAAGAAGTACGAGCACATCTGGGAGGTGGAGGGTGCCGTGGACGCGTCGATGGGCGCCAAACGCGTGCTGCACGAGGTGGGGCTGATGACCCCCGAGCACAACGGCCTCTTCATCAACTGCGAGGACGGGCTGCAGATCCCCTGGTAGGAGAGGGATGTAGTGAACACTGTTTGTTACCTAAGGTGACGCCTTTCGCGCTACGGTATCGCTCTACGAGTACGCGCGTACTAGAGCAGAAAAATCTTCCTGGTCGTGTCCGCTATGTCGTCCGCCTGCTTCTGCTTCCTCGCCGCCTCGGCCTCGGCCGCCCGTTCCTTAGCCTCGGCCGCCCGTTCCTTAGCCTCCTCGGCGGCGAAGAACGCCGCCGCCTCGAGCTCGACGTCGCGCGTCTCCCACTCGGGGCGCGCGCAGAGCGGCTCGTACCACTCCCTCCCGAACCCGGCTTTCGCTCGCGCTTCCTCGTTGAAGGGCGGCTTCAGCACCCCCCGGAAGTGCCGCCACACGATGCGGTGGAACCGCTCGGGGACGGACGCGGTGTCGGACAGAGCCGGTTCCGGTCGAAGGCGTTTCTTCGCCGCGAAAGCCTCCCGCGCCAGCGCGTCGCGCGCCGAGAAGGATTCCGCAACCTCCGAAACCGACGACGGTTTCGCGTCGGCGAAAACCTCAAAAGTCTCGGCGCGCGACGCGTACTCGGCGTTTTCAATCGTCGCGTCGACGTCCAGCGGTCCCTGGCCCTCCCACAGCGCCGGCGCGTCCACGAGCGTGTCCCCGCAGCTCGCGTCCCGGCGCGCGCACAGGAACGTGAACCAGCGCACGCCCGCCGCGCAGTGCGTCACCTCCTCCGGCAAGATGACGCGCTCGAGCAGCTCCGCCGACTCGGCGTCGCCGCCGTTGCGGAACTTGCCAATCGTCGCCGGCAACACGTCCAGCCCGCGCGCCTCGTGCACGCAGTGCTCTATGACCAGGCGCGCCTCGAGGCTGCCCGAGGTCTCCGCCGCGCTGTTCCACAGCCCGTCGTGCGCGCTGAGCGCGCCGTAGTGGCTGCCCAGCGCCTGCAGCCGCGCCGCCAGCCGCGAGAAGTGACGCGCCTCGTCCGCCGCCACCTCCACGAAGTCGTCGAAAAACGCCTTCGGCATTCGCCGCGCCGCGCCGAAACGCGCGATGACGTCCCAGGACAAGTCGATGGCCCAGCTCTCGATGTGCGCCAACGAGTGCAGGATGGCGATGCGGCTCTCGGGCGTGCCGCCTTTGCCCAGTTTCGGGGTTTTGCTCGGCTCGACCAACGTCACGCGGTCGTCTCTGAGGAGGCGCGATTTCGGTTTCGTCGATTTCGGATTCGTCGGGTGTGAGCGTCTCGCGTTTTTCGGGCCGTCCGCGGCGCGCGCTCGCGTTTGGACCGCCGAATCGTGGCGCGGCGCGAGTCGGCACGAGGTTTCGTCCGCGTCGAGAAGAGGATGACGGTCGGGCGTACCTCGCGGGTTTGTCCGGGGGAGCCTCGTGCTTCGCGTCGGGATCGGGGTCGTATGCCACGGTAATGTCGCCCTTCGCCCACAGCGCGGCGATCTCGTCGGTCAGCGCCGCCTTGTCACGGGGGCTCGGCGTGCGCAGCACCCTGATGGTGGGGAGGCGCTCTCGTCAGTCGGGTCGTGGAGCTCGGCGGCGGAGGGCGACGGACACGGGAGGGGGGCGAAACACGGCCGCCACGGCGCAGCATCGCGACAGAGCGTGTGCAAGATGGAGCTCGGAGATACACGCACCTCAGCGCAGCCTCGACCAGCGTGCACTCCGCTAACGGCGTCGGGGACGCCATGTCTCCGCGCGTCGCGCGACGGGATGTGAACGAACGCCAACTCGACTTTTGCGAACGCACGTCGTTTTTTCTCGGTGTCATTCCGATAGCTATCCTATGTAAAACAAGACACTTCAGCGCGCTCGCGTCGCTCCGCGCGGTTACGCCCTGGTTTCCCCCGAGAGCGTCTGGTCCAGTTTCTCCGCCAGCACCGCCATCCAGGCCTGGTCGGCGGGCGTGAACCCGCGCTGCGTGCCGCTCGCCGCCACCATCACGCCCTCGTTCCCCACCGGCGTCACAACCACGGCTTGTGCGTTGCGCGGAAGATACGTCTCAAACTCCACGCGACCGGGGAACAGCGCGAGGTTCGCCAGGTAGTTCCCCCCGCCGCTCTTCATGCACCGCTCGCAGATGGGCCCGAGCGAAGGCTGGGTCGACGCGAGCGCGCTCAAGAGAAGTTGGTCGCGCTCGGAGCTCGGCGTCTCGGAGTTCCTAAGAGTATTTAGTTCGGCGCGCGCGGCGCTCGAGGCGCCGAAAGCGGCGTTCGGCGCCGCGCCCGCTTGTGAGACTCTCGCGCCTCGGTACACCACGACGAACGACCCGCAGTTGGTGGCCGATCGCAACGCGTCCCAGGTCCATCGCAGCTCTTCCCGCGCGCGTTCGGGCAGGCTCGCGTCGACGAAACCTCCGGGGCCCGGCACCTCCACGCCCTCCAGCGTCACGCGCGTGGGCGGCTTTTGCTTCAGCGCCAGCCACTGCAGGCCGGTCAGGACCAGCGTGCCCGCCATGCCAAGGCACAGCACGTCCGCGCGCGACTGCCCCGAGGACGCGTCCGCGACGGGTGCGACGCCGGACAGGATGCGGTTCAGCAGGAGCGTCGCCACGGAAACGCCGCCAACCACCAAGGGGGACGCGCGGACGGCATCCTCGTTGCTCTTGACCCAGTCTTCGTCAACGAGGTCGGCACTATCCCCAGATGCCGCGCGGGCGCGCGTCGCGCGCCGCGCGGATCTCGAGGGGACTGGAGCGCCCCGGAACGCGCGGGGAACGCGTTTCGTGCCGCGCGCGGGGGGAGGGGCGATGGGACGCGCGTGCCCACAGGCGCTCAGGCACGACGCGGACGTCATGCGCGACCCGGAGTGACGCAATTGCTGGCAGGCAATTTACAGAAAGAGCTTTTTCCCGCAAATTGTCGCCTCAAATTGTTGCCTGACTATTTGCCCACTGGAAGTTTGTGTACACGCCATTTGAGACTAAAAACCCATACGATGTACATTTTGCAACCAAAATGTGTGATCGCACTCTCGCCCCCGCGTTCTTTTCGCGACGAGATCTCCCCCAGCACCGCGCAGACGCGTCGGTCGCGAGCACTCGCGCGTGGCCCATGCCCGAGCGCGCGGGCGCGACGAGCGAGCGCCGGGCGGCATCCACGAGCGCTGCGATGCCTCCGCGATGCATCGTGTCCGACCGAGGCGGACGGGTGCAGGCGCCTT